>Ga0209589_1007252_pt1 | contig 17907 bp, 11 predicted proteins | sample CowpeawhiteBW_FD_187525 | JGI IMG/M metagenome (GOLD analysis project Ga0209589, IMG submission 187525) | Root nodule microbial communities of legume samples collected from California USA - Cow pea white BW (SPAdes) (version 2) | ecosystem: Host-associated > Plants > Roots > Nodule | place: USA...
TTTTTATTTGTTTGTTTTTCAAGAATCAATCGGAGAAAGGGGACTTGTTGATCTAAGCACTAATTATGGTTAAATATTTATTTTTTAAAATATTTTTGTAAATACCCGCGGATACCCGTGGATACCCATGGATATGAAAAAAATAGACGGGTACCCGCATAACGGATACCCGACGGATATGGGTATGGGTACGGGGCAAATATTTATCCAGCGGGTAGGGTACGGGGGAGCTACTACCCGTACCCTACCTGCCCCGTTGACATCCCTAGGTGGGTTGTTGCCAGTGGGAATCGAACCCCCAACCTGACCTTTAACACCTCTGGCAAACCAGCAGATGCTACCAATTGTGTGAGAGTTGACTGTTGGCAAAATATTGACGTAAGTCTGAATTTAAACCCTGCAAATAAAAAATATAAGAAATAATATCAAAAACAAATGATTTTCTATATGTCAAGGTTAAAAAGAATACATGAAGTTTTGTGTCCAGATTGTAAGAAATGACCAAAAAAGAAGAAAAAAAAATCACCAGAAAGCTTGCTTTGCAGTTGTACTTAGAAGAATGTCTGTTTTTAAAAATGAAAGAAAGAAAATGAACAGAACCGATTATAAAAACGACTGCTTACAAAAATCAGAGAAAGATGAACAGAAACGATTATAAAAATGACTGGTTAGAGCAATGCAATAAAGATGATAATCCGAACCGATTATAAAAACGTCTGCTTAGAAAAATGAAACGAAGATGAAGATCCGAACCGATTATAAAAAAGTTTGCTTATAAAAACATGCATAGCATATGGCGAGAAAGAAAGATGGCGAGAAGATATAGGAGATGAAGAGAAGTATAGTTCATAAAAGGGTGTTCTTGAAACAATTTGAAGGGTTTATCAGTCATACCTTTCTGTAATGGATAAGAACTTCTTGAAATGGCAGAGGATGGCTTGTAATCGTAGTGTAATGGTGTTAAGGTGAAGCAGAGAAGATAAATGGAAATTTGGAGACGTAAATGATCTTTGAAATGTTAATTGGTTTCATCCTACAAAAAATATTAAGTATAGCAGTGGAAGAGTCTGGAGACTGACATAGGTATGACGGTGCAACAGACAGTGCAATCATCATTCTCGTGAGAAGTGAAAAACATAATGAGAAAAATGTTTGAAAAAATTAAACGTCTCTTGGAAACCGAAATGGTAATTAATTTAATCGGCTGAATCAGTTGAGATAATGAATAAGTGTTGGAGATGATCAAGGAGTTCAATCATCATTACCTCGAGCAATGCAGTAATTAATGCGGGGAATACTGATAGACAGGGTGATTTCAAATTAATTAAAAGCATTATTTATTGTAATTTCCAATGCATTACAATGTTTCATAATTCTGTAATATTAAATTAATATTACAAATTAAAAATTTAAAGATTTTTATACAATGATGTTGGAAAGGGAATGTTTTAATACTTTAGAAATAATATTTACGTTAAATGCTTCTCTGCAAATAAATAATGAGTAATATTTAATGTCTTTTAATGACGTGTAACATTAAAATTTTATATCTAATTAACAATAATTGATATTTTGTTTGAAGTAAAGATTTAAATGTAATAGATTTATTTTATAAAAATATATTAGTGATTAATGTATTTGATAAAAATCTTCAAAATTAAAATAATTACGTTTAAAAAACTCGTCAACATAAAACGAAAAAAACAATTAACTTCATACACAGTAAATGTATAAAAGCAAACACAGAGAGTAATATATCTAATAAGTGCATACAAAATATAAGTCACCTTCAAATCTTCTTATATATTGATATATATATATATATATATATATATATATATATATATATATATATATATATATATATATATATATATATATATATATAAGAAGATTAACAAAAACAAAATACAAAATGTTATAACTTAAAAACAGATTAAGGGATAAAAAACTTTGATATGGATGGTTGTTGTGTGACCTTCAACGTCAAAAAAAAGCTCACGAATCCACTTATGTAATAAAAAGGATCAAAAGTAAGGATCAAAAGGATCATCTGCAGAAAGTTGATGAAGATTACAAAAATTTTTCCACCCAGTTCCAATCTTAACAGAATTACGTCTTATGATCAATTTACATTCGACTTCTCCCCTTGGTCTGTGTAGAACAATAGATCTAAGACCACTGTTTTTAAAATAAGTGGCAAATTCTTTTTTCAAATACTGCAACAAAAAGGATAAAATATCTTACTTATTAAGAAGCCATGTAAATAAATAATCCAAAAAAAATAAAACTAACCAAGTGGCTGGCTCAATAGTAGTATGTTGATAGTTGAACTTCAAAATGCTTTAAGTTTGAAGTATGTAGAGGACGACGGATAGAAAGATGGTTGAAGAAGTTGGCTTTCAATGTTGAGTCACAAACACGTTTAGAGACGTGTAGTTGGAAAGACGAATTTCTGAAATATTTGAAGACAACCAATTTGTCAGACTCATCTGCATAAAAAGACATTAAATCATTTCAGCCTTGGGTGATCATTGGAGTGTGAATATTCATGTTGTACGTAACATTATGAACATTCCTGTTGTAATCAACAATGGTCCACTGTGAACCAAGGTCCTTCAAATTACGTATTATGAAGAGTCGGTCGACGTGTCCAAAATCCTTCAAAGATAAGGAAGTTTAGAATAAAGAAATACAAACAAAGAATACAAAGGAATGTGAAGGAATAAAAAAAATATTTGGTCTTTCAAAAACATAGTCACGAATTCGCCAAGCATTTTTCTAGAAAGTATGGCTTGTGGTGTGCGCACAGATTCCGTTATTTGAGAAAAGAGTGGGTATGAAGAATAATTTCAAGAGAACATAATGGGTCACACAAGAGAAATAAGATTTGTCAGTTTGTAGTCGCCAATATATAGAAAGAGAAAACGAAAAGTCATTATTGTTGCCAATATATAGAAAGAGAAAAGGATAAGTCATTCCTTTTGGTAGAGTCCGTACTTACTGGCGAAGCGTGCATCATAATTTTTGCAATTAATTGTGAATATAAAAGTGAATAAAAAGTACGAATTAAAAGATAATAGGGTTGAAATAATAAAATAAATAAATAATTAAAATAAAAAATCTAAGATTTGTGAAGTGATTTTTTTACATAAAATAAAATATCTAAAAATATTTCAAATGTTGTAAAAAATGGAAAGTGGCAATCAGAACAAAATACAAAGAGTTGTGAAAATGTTAAAGAAAGAATCGAAAAACATTAAAAATAAAAATAAATAACGACATGAACAAAGCTGACATGCATGTGTTGGTAGTCTGGAGATCAAACCTTTAAACAAAAGAAACATGATGAACAGAAGAAGATGAAAAGAAGAAAGCTCAGAAAAAAATATAAAGCATCTCCAGACTCGGTTTTTTGCGGTTTAAATAAGATGTTTGTGGTTGTACTCTTGATTTGAAGAATTAAAAAAACTGAAACTTAAGATGAAGCCAAGAATCACTTACAACTCAGAAAAAAACATAAAGAACCATACTTGTTCGCTTGAGAAAGCAAGAAAAAAAAAAGATATCGACAAAAGAAACATAAGATGAACGGAAAATCTCAGATGCATGTGTTTGTACTCTTCAGTTGAAGCCTGTAAAAAAAAGAAATATGAACAGAAGAAGATGAACAGAAGATAGCCCAGAAAAAAATATAAAGCATCTCCAGACTCGGTTTTTTGCGGGTTAAAACAGATGTTTGTGGTTGTACTCTTCATTTCAAGCATTTAAACACCTGAAACATAAGATGAAGCCAAGAAACCATTAGATCTCAATAAAAAACATAAAGAACCATACCAGTTCGCTTGAGAAAGCAAAAAAACAAAAGATCTCCACAAAGAAACATAAGATGAACGACAAATCTCAAATGCATGTCTTTGTAATCTTCAGTTGAAGCCTGTAAACAAAAGAAACATGATGAACAGAAGAAGATGAAAATAAGAAAGCTCAGAAAAATATATAAAGCATCTCCAGACTCAGTTTTTTGCGGGTTAAAAAAGATGTTTGTGGTTGTACTCTTCATTTCAAGCATTTAAACACCTGAAACATAAGATCAAGCAAAGAAACCATTAGATCTCAGTAAAAAACATAAAGAACAATACCAGTTCGCTTGAGAAAGCAGAAAAAAAAAGATATCCACAAAATAAACATAAGATGAATGACAAATCTCAGATGCATGTCTTTGTAATCTTCAGTTGAAGCTTGTAAACAAAAGAAACATGATGAACAGAAGAAGATGAAAAGAAGAAAGATCAGAAAAAAATATAAAGCATCTCCAGACTCAGTTTTTTGTGGCTTAAAACAGATGTTTGTGGTTGTACTCTTCATTTCAAGCATTTAAACACCTGAAACATAAGATCAAGCCAAGAAACCATTACATCTCAGTAAAAAACATAAAGAACCATACCAGTTAGCTTGAAAAAGGAAAATAAAAAAGATCTGAACAAAAGAAACATAAGATGAACGGCAAATCTCATATGCATGTGTTTGTAATCGTCAGTTGAAGCCTGTAAACAAAAGAAAAATGATGAACAGAAGAAGATGAACATAACAAAGCTCAGAAAAAAATATAAACCATCTCCATAGTCGTTTTTTTGCGATTTAAAAATAACTCGATCAAAAGAAGAAGATGAACAGAAGATGTTAGAGAAGAAGCTAAGAAAGGCGGAGAAACCATGATGAACGCGGAGCAACAGAGACAGAGAAAGAGAGAGAAAGAAGCGAGAAGGCGGTGGTAGAGAGAATGAGAAAGAGAGAGAAAGAAGTGAGAAGGCGGAAGCAGAGAGAATGAGAAAGAGAGAGAAAGAATTGAGAAGGCGGAAGGTGAGAAGACTGAGGAAGAGAGAGAAAGAAGTTTTAATTAAATGTTTTGTTTTTCCATTTCTTTTCCAATTTTTTTTCTACCTTCAAAATGCTGAGAGATTGACACATCAGCGTCTTTACCTTTTGTAGATAAAAATTTGAATTGAGAAGTAGGTCAGATATATTATTCAATTGAAAAACTTACCTTTTGTTAGTTCCCAATTGTATATAGTATTAGATTACCTAGGAACCAAGTATATACGGTCTGAATTTGTCAAAGGCAAACACAACAACCAATAATTCCTTCTCAGTTGTGGTGTAGTTAGCCTGGGTTGTGTCCAATGTTCTGGAAGCATAATATATCACATGTGGTAGCTTCCCATTTCTTTGTGCAAGCACCGCTCCTACTGCAAAGTTTGATGCATCACACATTAACTCGAATGGTGATGTCCAGTCAAGTGGTTGGATGATAAGAGTGGTGGTAAGCGCCTTTTTCAATGTATCAAACGCATCTTTGCACCTCTCTCCAAAGTCAAATGCTACATCCTTTTGCAACAAGTTGGAGAGAGGGTTGGCTATCTTGTTGAAGTCCTTGATAAACCTCCTGTAAAATCCTGCATGTCCAAGAAAAGATCGAACCTCTTTCACAGAAGAAGGGTAAGGCAATTGCGAAATAATATCAACATTAGCAGGATCTACAGATATACCATTCTTGGAAACAACATGACCTAAAACTATACCTTGTTCCACCATAAAATGACATTTTTCAAAATTTAAAACAAAGTTAGTGATGTGATCCCAACAAGGCTTATAGCTTGGGTCAACGCATAGGCCCAAATCATGCTCAAGGCCCAATACATGGCCCACATTCATCTTCAAGCCCAAGCCCATCAAGAGGCCCAATAACAAGGAGCATGCTCAAAAAGATCCAATTAGGCTTCATTCAAGATGGCCTAAACCCACTTGGGCTTCTCTCACTCTTCACATTGGCCAAAGAAGATATGAAGATTTGAAGAGGTGTATCAAAGAGCAATAGAATAGCAATAAGATTGGCCCATTGTTTAGGCCTTGCTTTCTAGAATAATAAGTCAAAGTATGAGTAGTTCAATTGATAAAATTGGGTTTGACTAAGCCCAATAGGAGATTTGGCCGTGAACTATCAAAAGAGCCAAGGTGGACTAAGTGAAAGTCAACACTTCTTCCTACACCTCATGGATCCAAAGCATCCAAGGGTTAGGAATGCTTCCTCCTCTTCCAAGGCATCATCCAATGGCCAAGATCAAGCCTCCTTCTCCAAGCATAATCTAAGGGCCAAGATCAAGGTCCACTCCATCCAATGGCTCTCCTTTCTCATGTGTTAATGGCTTCATATAAAAGCCAAAATTTCACTCATTTGTAGACACTCTTGAAATTTTATGCAATAGATGAGCACTCCTCCCTCTATTGCCTTTGAGAGTCACCACTTTCTAGAGATTTCTTCTCTCTACCTCTAGCCACATTCCTTAGGCTAGCATAGATTAGGAAATCCTATCACCTCTTTCACCTTCCATTGCTTGCAAGTGCCTTCCAACTTGCCTCCATTACTTCATCCATTTCCGCTGCTCATGGAGCTCTTCATGCACCTTTGGAGCTCCACCATGAAGTCTAGCTCCCTTAACTTGGATTTCCATGCTCCAAAAGCCCTTATATGATTGCACTAGTCCAATTTTTTATCTACTCTTGACCTCTAGCAATGGTAGCCCTTAACTTGGATTTCCATGCTCCAAAAGCCCTTATATGATTGCACTAGTCCAATTTTTTATCTACTCTTGACCTCTAGCAATGGTAGCCCATCAAAGTCCATAACTCCCACCTTTCTCCTTCTCCTTTATAGATTTTCCCTAGCTTAGCAAAGTGATACAACGTGAAAAGCAGCTATTTTGTACTAGCCAAGGTTCGAACTCCTAACCTCCCAATTACAAAGTGGATGCTCCACCATCAAGCCAATAGATGTTTCTTAGCATTTCATGCACACCATGCTTTATAATTTCTTATCCCCCAACCATGCATGTATGCAAAATCATTAAATAATAAAATTAACACACTAATGGCGTACACCGAACTCGAACCTAAGTACTCTCATAATAGCCAAGTACTCTTAACCACTTTAGCTACCATTGCTCCTCGTCGTAATTCCTTGCATTAATTACCATAAAGATTCCTTTAATTGCATTTATATTAAATAAATATTTATTTATTTATTTATTTATCCCGGGTCTTACAATAAGCGTTTTTTATGTGATCTAAAGACACATGGAACATCTAACCTTCTTAATCCCCTTAAAAGGTTGTGTCCTAAATATCCACTTGTTACCATTAAGTGCTAACAATAACAACCTTCTTGTAACCCAAAAGTATAATGTTCAAGCTTGTCGGAAGGAAATTACTATGTTTGTTCTTGTGGATGAACAACCATTTAGGGTGGTGGAGGGTAAGGGTAGAAAATTACAACCTTTGTTTGTTATCCATCAAGGTTCACAATTGCTAAAGCTTGTTTTCAACTGTATATGGATGAAAAAGTTAGATTAAAAGCCTTCTTTAAGTCAAATTGTGTTAGAGTAGCACTAACTAGCGATTGTTGGACATCAATTCAGAACGTAAACTACCTAACACCGATTGCACATTCCATAAACAATGATTGGAGGTATCAAAAAAGGATAATCTGTTTTTCATTCATACCTAATCATAAAAGGGAGACAATAGGAAGGAAAGTAGAAGAAGTTTCAAAGGAATGGGGACCTATGAAGAATATGGGTGGGTTGGTCATGGATGGAAAATTTTTCCATGAGTTGTTGTGCTCATATACTAAACTTAGTTATGAGTGATGGCTTAAAAGAGTTGCACAATTCAATCATAAATATTAGGAATGTTGTTAGATTTGTAGGTCTTCACCATAAAGATTGACTAAGTTTAGAGAGTGCATAGAGTTTTCAAAAATTGAATGCAAAAAACCATTGTGTCTTGATGTTCCCACAAGGTGGAATTCCACATATATGATGTTAGATGCAACCACAAAATTTCAAGTTGCATTTAAAAAACTTGACAATGAAGGCTCTAGTTATATTAGTTTTTTTTCTGATGAAAGTCCCCCACCCGTTATTATTGGGAACATGCCTAAGCTTTTCTTAAGTTTCTAAAAATTTTCTATGAGACCACTAAATGTTTTTATACATCTTTGCATGTGAGTATACACATTGTATTTCACCAAATGGCTACTATTCATTTCGCACTTGACAAGACAACTATGAATTTGAATAGTATTTTAGCACCTACTTGTTGTGACATGAGGTTGAAAAATCACAAGTATTGGGATATTGTTGATAACATCAATCACTTGCTATATTTTGGTGTTATGTTTTATACTTGTTACAAGTTTGAATATGTGATTTGGAATTTCCAAGAAATGTATAAACATGATATGAAGAAAATTGAAGAGTTGATTAACTTTATATAAGACAATTTGAAAAAAATGTATCATTGGTACAAATCAGTTCATGATGAACAAAACAGACACGAACAACGATCTGAACATCAATCTGATGCATTAAGCATTAGTAAAGGCTGATGCTTTTTAGAAGCACTTGAGAGAAAAAGACACCATAAATAGAAAAAAAATGAGTTAGAAAGGTATTTAAATGAATATGTTGTTGATGGTGATGAAAAACTTGATATTTTGGATTGGTGGAAAATAAATTCTTCATGTTTTCCCATTCTATCAAAAATGGTTAGAGATGTGTTGGCCACCCCTATTTCCACAGTTGCCTCTGAAAGTGCATTTAGTACAAGAGGAAGGGTTTTGGATGTATTTAGAAGCTATTTAAATCCACCCATGGCTGAGGCACTTATTTGTGCTCAAAATTGGTTGAAGACCACCATAACTAAACTTGATGGTATTAATGTCAATGAAGAGTTTGAGCTTTCTGAGAAGATTTTCACAAGTACGAGATTTGTTTATTTTTCAGCTCAACATTCTTTAGTAATTATGTTGTTTTGTACATTAATAATAGTTTGTTTCAATTAGTTTAGAATTTAATGACCACACAATGGGATGACCTCAAGTAACATCAAAAGGAGTTGGGTCTGGAATCAGAGTTTGAGCATCATCTCAAAGCAACCACAATTGTGACTCTTAATCCATCTAAGATGTTTGTCTTCCTTTTATTATTATTATTATTATTATTATTATTATTAAATTTACTTATTTTCCTTTATATGTAACCGCTTTTCTTTTATGCAGTTGTGGTCCTTTTGAAGGCATTTGTTAGAAACAAATGCAAAGACTGAAAATGAATTGTATTTTGGAAGATATCTCCATTACATATTTTTGAATAGATTCTATTATTATCATGAATGGTTAGTGTCACTAATTGTATAGTTTATCACCATGGTAAAATAAACACATAAATGGTAAATATTATTTTTTAACTTATCATTTCTCACACATGAATGAATCAATGTTCTAGGTTGTATTGGGTTGTTCTGGTCAATTTTAAAATTGTTGTTAAAATCTGCTTATTGATCAATGTACTTTGGTGTATTCATTCCTTTTTCAAATTGGTCTATCTTTAACCTATTTCCGGTATTTAGATGATTAAAGTAGAAGCTCCACATAATTGTCCAGATGATGCATGTGAATGACCTTGTTTTTTATGAAATAGGTATCCATTCATCTATGTTTCAAGGACGTTTAATTGAAGCAGGAGTTGGCTATGGTGTTTTTAGTTTTGGCGAGTTTTAAATTTGGTGTTAAAAATTTGTTTATTGAATCAATCAAGGTAGTCAAACTAGATAAAATTTGGAGAGTTTACATAAACTCGCGGGAGGCTAGTAAACTCGAAAACGTAAACTCATAAGAGTTTACTTTAATTAAAAATAGATAAAATTATCTATAAATAATATAATACTTTATTATTATGTAATTTTATAAATAATTTTTTATATTTTTTTAATGAAATATTACTATTATTATATTATACTGTTAAATACTTTTTTATATTTTTTTTATATTATTATTCTTCTAGAATAATTGTAATTAGTTAGATTATGAATAGACTTTACTTTATGTAAGATAAAATGGGTTGAATGTAGGCCCAAATATACCTTAAGTAAAATTTGAAATTAAAAACCGTAATTCCTAATTAAAAGATTCTATCTTAAAAAGTTGCATCACAAACACCACCTAGTAAAATTCTTTTTCCTACACGCAACACGACCCCTTCCGTCCTCTCCTAACAATAGTAAAATTCCTTTTCTCCTACACAACAACACAACACCTTCCTTGCTCTCCTAACCGTCAGCATAGTTGCAGCACAGCGAGATGCAATCGAGCGGCATGGCGCGACAAGCAAACAACGGTGTGGCGAGTGATGACAAAATGGCAGTGCAATGAGCAGCAACTGAGTAACTATGCAAATACTCTATCTCACAGTGCTTTAGCTAAGAAATAACACAAAAGCAGATGCAAAAATGAAATCCTACAAGTTTTCTTCACTTTCTCACACCAAACACTGGTGGTTTCGATTTGGTGTTTAAAATTTTTTTCCTTCAAACTCGTCAACTCGGTACCAAACTGGCGAGTCTGAACGAGTTCACCGAGTTCACTTCCGAGTTTACTGAATTTACACTGAAAACGAGTTTATTTCCGAGTTAACTCAAAAGCTATTAGTAAAAATGCAAACTCAAATGAATTAACGAGTTAACTCGCGAGTTTGATAACCATGGAATAAATGTACTTTTCTATATTCACTCCTTTTTGAAATTGGTCTATCTTTAGCCTTTTTCAGTACTTAGGTTAGTGGTGAATTATAGATAGTTTTCATCTCAATTGTTTGATTTGTGATTATTTAAGGGCAAATGTATTTGTAGTAATATAGCATCATGGTTGTTTAGAGGAAATTGGTAGACACGAGTACTTCCATCATTGAAGAAGCAAAACCTCTTCTCAAATAGGTGTGGTGCTCTTAAATGGACTATTGGATCAATTCTTAGTTTCAATATTTCTTTTATTGATATAAAAGTATTATTTTGTGGTTGTTTTGATAAATTGTTGTATTTTCTTCCTGTACAAAACTTTTCAAGATAGTTTAAGTAGAAAATGAAATTGATGTTGATATAGGAATACTTGTTGTCTTGCTTCCCCAAGATCTTGGATTGACTTTGGAAAGGCATATTAAAAATAACTCCAATGGTATGATTAACTTTTTGTGATCAAGTTGTTTCTTACTATATAACTAGCTACAACTTTTCTTTGTGGAAGTGTTTTTATGGTTTATTGTTTTTGGTACCATTTTATGTGCTTCATATTAAACCCACTAGGTATTCTTTCATTTGACTTGAACTTCAGTAAAAGTTGGGTGATTTTTGCGTCAACTATCCTTGGATTCTTTCTTCAATGGTATGGGTTTTAACACTTGGGTACGTAACATTTATAGTTGAATAATTTATTTTAGGAACATATTTCAATTTCTTGTAGAGTACATAGATACATTTTGTTGAATTTTACAATAAATGTAATATATTCATTCACCTGTTGACTTTGAGTGTTATGTTTTGGATGATATTTGTCTAGTCTGTATTTTATTTAGACATTTTGGTTATTGTTGACCATTTCTTATTTGTGAGTTTGATTCATCTTTGGCACTAGAAAAAATGTTGGGGCATAGTGTTTGATGTCCCAAAAGGGCACAAACCTAACCAAGTGGTTGTATGAAAAAGAAGTGGAAGTTACAAAGGCACATGATCTACTCAAAAACTCATTAAACATATTTATTCTTTATCTTGGATGGTTAATAGGGGTGAGCAAAATTACTTGACCCGTCCGAAACCGTTAAATCCGGGAAAGAAAATATGAATTCGGTTTGATGAATTTGGGTTCGGGTTGAATGGATAAAATATTCGGATAAATACGGATATAAACAGTCGGGTACAAGTATCGAATTAAACATCCGTGGATACCCGACGCGACCCAGTATCATTAATTCTAAATTTTCAAACTGTTGCAATTCCTCATTCTTCTGCATCTCTAATACGATTGAAATCCAAAAGAAACTTCCAAATCCCTCTGGTCCCGTGGGAACACCATAAGCACACTCGTTTTCTTATCTTTCGTCTCATCCTTTCCTTCATCTCAACCTACAAGTACCTCCCTTAACTCTGAAAAATAGTTTTGCAGAAATGATTTTGTTTTTGAAGGGGTGCCTAGAAGGCCGTCGAAGCTTGCGACGTGTGAGGCGAGTGCACGCGGTGGACCAATCTGCTCCGATGTGCTTTGATTTGCTTCCATCTTGCTCGATCTGCTCTACTATGCTTTTATCTAGTTTGATCTACTGTGATATGGTGTGATCTTCGCCAATCTGGTTCGTGCGTGACGACACGGTGGAGAAGTTGCAGAAACTGGGCTGGGAATTACTTCTCCTTTTCAATCTTACATTTTTTTTCTTTTATTCGGGTAATATGTTATCCAACCGTTTTTAACCGATCCGAATAAACCCGAACCCGCTTAAATCGAGAAGCAAAATGGTCGGATATGGATCCCAAATATTAAACTCGGATTGGGTCGGATCTGTCTCCTTAAACCCGAATCCGACCCAAACAGACCATTGCTCAAGGCTAATGGTTATGATGGCTTTGTGGTTATACTTGTACGAATTTATTAATTTTACAAATTCAATCAATAAATATCTTTTTCAAGTATTAAATTTTTTATTATTTCATCTAAATAAGTTAAACCTGAATAATCTGTCCATATTTAACTGTATTTGGACCTATCTATATCTGACTAACCAAACAAAGAAAATAATTGAATTAAATTTTAAAATATTAAATTTGGATTATATCATATCGGTCATGTTCAAACCCGACTAACTCTCATGCCTACGATCAATGCATGCATTTTTCGTTAAAATAAAATGGATCAAAGAATAACAATAAATATGGTTTCATTTGTCATCCACAATCTCGCGTATCAAAGAATCTGCCATTTTGTAATTCTTCCACTCAATACGGCATAATTTTTATTTTGGTTCAAATGCACTACTTTTATTAGATCAATTTATTTTGATGAAGAATAATAGTCAACTCTAAATTTATATATTTATGTTTTACTCAATTTGATTTGATTTTTTAACCTTTACATATTTTCTAATCATATTTTACGCATGAAAAATGATAAAGTGACTCCATTTTTTGACCCCTTCCATTACTCCTTGAGGTGGCAGGTAAACATGGCTAGGTGATGTGGCTTTTATTTTTTAAAATTACTTAGGCAGGTGGGAATTGAAGGGACGAAGAAAGTTGTTCTCTTTGCACAGACCACTCCACACGAAGAAAGGGGAAAGGAAGAAAGGATTTGTATATGACTAAATCTCTACCTATTTAAATCTCTAGTGAAATCGAAGAAAGGGTGAGGGAGAGGACGAACCTCGCAAAATCTCATTTCGTTTAAAGATTTGTTTCTGTGGTTGTAGCCAAGTTAGGGTTTTTGGTGCTTTCTGTTATTCGATTCAGCTCGATGATTGGCAGGTTGAAATCACCGTTGTGGATTTTTGGGTTAAGAAAGTGATATTTTGTTTTGTTTTTGTTGGCCCTGAAATAAGGCCATTGAGACTACAATGCTTGGTTGATATAGGTGAATGTTGTTCATCCTCATTTGGATTGAGTGATTTGTGTTGAATTATTCAACCATATGTAATTGTGTGAATACAATTTATAGTAGGTTAGCAATTAATATGTATGTGGTCATCAATTCAGTAATATTGGTTTATATGTTCAAACCCTTACCACACAGACCACAAATAACTAATTATGTGCAAAATGTTGTTTGCAGGTCAACACTTAATATTTCAGTGATCTGCATTTAAAAATACCAGAGTAATCATGTTTGTCCTGTTTTACTAACTATCCCACATCAAGTTAATATGTAATATGTGATGTAGGACTTGTGGACCAATTATCCCATGCAAAAATTGATGTTCTTCAAAAAATTGACTCTAATCTCGTATCAGATTTTGTATGAATGTGCAAATTGTTTAGAGCAGGTCAATATTAATTAGTTCTTTAGTCAACATATAATGTTTGCATACATCATGTTGGACTTGTGGATGAATTATACCATACCAAGTTTCATGATGTTGAATATGTTACATATATGTAATTAAGGTGTTTTAATTCATTAAAGACGGGGTACATATTGACACCCTTACCAAATACCACAGATTATGAGTGTGTGCAAAATGTGAAGCGCAAGTTAATACTTAATAGTGAAATGACCAGTATTTAAAATTACCAAAGTTATCATGTATGTCCTGTTTTACCAATTATCTCACACCTAGTTTGGTGAGGTTGAATCCATAGAATATATATTAGTATGGTTTATTAATTCAAGGATAGTGGTCTACATCTTCAAACCCTTAGTAGAGACCACAAATTGTGAAGGTGTGCAAAATATTTAGTGTAGGTCAAAAGTTAATACTTGATTGGTAAGCATTTACTGTTGTAACAATTGACATGTATGTTATGTTGCACTTGTGCAACCGTTATCCCACAACTCATTTCATCGTATGCAATATCTTGCATTATATCTTATTGCATTTATGTGATTGACTATAAGTGGGGTACATATTGAATCTCTTTCCTAATAACACAAATTTTGGAGGGGATGCAAAATCTTTATCGTTGGTCAACATTTAATAGTACATACATAACCATATAATATTTCCAAAGTTGAAATGAATGTCATGTTTGAGGTGTGGACTAACCTCATCAACGTCTATTATTTGAGTGACATTGAGTTACATGGATACCAAAGTGCACAAAATAAGTTTAATACCATAGATGTAGTACATCCTTTCAAACACATAGTGTCATGAAATTAAAAGTACAAATTAACAACATAAACCCAAAAGTTAAAAGTAAATAACACAAAAATTAAAGACATTAAACAATCATGAATAATGTAAGTGATATATTATCCAGAACAGAAGATCCAACTTTGGAGCTCTCCCCAACCTCAAAACATGGAATATTGGTGGATTGAGGAACCATCTTATGCAATATATCCTCTACATTAGTAGTGTCAGTAGGTTGCACATTGGGCTGCATACAGATGTACCAAAGTTAATCACCACATTCACAAGTTGTCACTACTATAATATGAAAGTTCCAAAAATTTAGTGATTCCACATGCTTGCAAAAAATGCAGCAGAGGTTATCACTTATATGCACACAGGTCATCACCAAAAAATCGAACAGTTTTAATCAACTTGGCTATGAAACAACATGAAAGACATATTTAGAATAAACATAGATGCACCAAAGTTAATCACCACATTCATAAGTTGTCACTGCTATAACATGAAAGTTCCAAAATTGAGTGATACCACATGCTTGCAAAAAGTGCAGCATAGGTCATCACTTGTGTGGACACAAGTCATAAGCAAAAAATCAGACAGTTTTAATCAACTTGGTTATGCAACAACATGAAAGACATATTTAGAAATGAACACAGATGCACCAAAGTTAATCACCACATTCACAAGTTGTCACTACTATAACATGAAAGTTAAAAAAAATTGAGTGATACCACATGCTTGCAAAAAATGCAGCAGAGGTCATCACTTGTGTGCACACAAGTCATCACCAAAAAATCAAACAGTTCTGATCAACCTATTCAGAAAATTGGTATTCACAGACCTATTAAAGTACTTGGTTCATCAAAAACTTCAACTTCAACTTCGATTAATTTCACATCCAAAGTAAACCTAACCAACTCCATCACAAATAGCTACTCACACAAACACAACAAACGAAAACCCTAGAATCAACAATCATCTAATTCAAATGGAAAAAAAAAATCAAAATTTTAGGTGTTTTAAACACTAAAGCACACCCTAATGCAAGTAAAAAATTTCTCCATGTCTTACAACCGCCGTCGTTCTTAGAGTTGCAACCTTCGAAAACAATGTCCAAACACCCCAAGCCCAATGGAGTAGTTGTTTCACCTCACTGATTACAGAAAACGCCTTCGTCAACAACACCTTCACCTTTTCTCGCTCACGTCGTTTCGTGCTCTACGAGAGAGACAAACAGCCTTCGTCAACAAAACCAAAAACTCTTCTCCCTAACCCTTTCAAGCTTTGGATGCAAGAGACAATCCAAAAAACTTCTTCACCTCTTCTCCCTAACCCTTTCTCCGTCTTTGTTTTCTATCTTCCTTCGTAAAAATCCTTACAAACTTCGCACAAAAATTTTCGTTGGGGTGAGAAGAGAATGAGAGTATGTGTGCGCGAGAAAGAAACATAAAAAGACTTCACAGAAAGTGAAAGTAGGAAAGTCAAGCTGTTCACTTCCCACCACTTCCTGCCTCAGTATTTTTTTTTTTTAAATTATATTAATTTCAATAATAAAAGCCACCTCACCTGACCATGTTTGTCTGCCACCTCAAGTAGTAATGGAAGGGGTCAAAAAATGGAGTCACTTTATCATTTTCCTTTACGCATATCATTAAAAAGACTTTAAAATCAATAAAAATGAACACACCGTACATATTAATACATTCCTATCTAACTGAAAGTAATATAATAGATAACTCAAAAATAAAGGATATATATGAAAAACGTTTGCGTAGTTTAAAGATTAGACTTGATCCTATGATTTGTTTTTAAACAAAGTATTATTAATTTCTTTTATTATGCATATTTCCATTACTTTATCAAGAACATTTCTACAATGGTGTGTTCTTAATAGCACTAGAAAATATCCCTAATTGGTGATGATTGCCACACTTGGCACATGGCTTCTAAGGGAAACTTTCTTCCAACAGTGATTCCTTTTCCTTCAATCAGATCAATTTCTTCATTAGTGCTTCGTTTCCACTCAAAACATTGAAGCAATAAAGCCAAAGTTAAGCTCACTGTGCGTTGAGCTAAGTTTGATCCAGGACAAGCCCTTCTCCCTAACCCGAAAGGGAGCAACTTGTTAGCTTCATTTTCATTTTCAAATCTTTCAGGCTTAAAATGTGTTGGGTCACTCCACAAATTGGGGTCTCTATGAATAGCCCAAGCATTTACTAACAAAATTGTGTTTTGTGGAAGATTGTATTCTCCAATGGTGCAATCTTCGGAAGAGAAATGGGGTGCCAGCATTGGAACCGCAGGATGCAGACGATGTGTCTCATAAACAATGTTTTGAATGTAAGGAAGTTTAGGAATGTCAACTTCATCTACTAGACGGTTTTGACCTATGTGAGTGTCTATTTCCCTTTTTGCCTTCTTTAGTATTTCTGGTTGGTTTAATAAATTACTCATTTCCCATTCTAAAGTTACAGCCGATGTGTCTGTTCCTGCCAATAACATAACCTGCAATGCAACAAATAAAAAAATCTTGTAAATAATAAAACTAAAATACACAATTTCCATCTTCTGAAAAATAAAATAACACTTTAAATAATACCCTTCTCTCTAATGTTTTTGCATATTTCTTCCGAAACATAAATATAAAGGAAAACAGACTATTTCAATTTAATCAAGAATATTAAGTACGTTTGTTTAGTTTTTTAATTTCATTTAAGAAAACTACATTTTTTAAATTATCTTTTAATCACGTTTCTTTTTGAACCAGTTGAAGTTTACTGACAGTTCATTTCACAAATTATGAAAGGAGGTAAGAACATGGGTGTAACAATTTTTCCCCAAGTTTTGGTTTCCACCGTTTCCTAGACCAATGCATGCTCACAAGAGTCGACAAACAGGTCTGTTATGACCACATGCACAACTGTCATCTTTAATGTTCCATGTATTATTTTCCCTTCCAATTTTTGTTTCATGCATTTCATTCACAAATTATCCAATCCCAATCACAAAAGAGACTGACTTATCGAGATGCCAATAATCAACGCAATATTGAATATACTAGTTAGGCATTTACTGTACTTCTTTTCACTCTTTTAAACAACCTCAAATGATATAAGGAGATAATATAGTAATTACCAGGACAAGTCCTTTAATGATTTCATCCGTGTAGTATTCAGGT
>Ga0209589_1007253_pt1 | contig 17904 bp, 10 predicted proteins | sample CowpeawhiteBW_FD_187525 | JGI IMG/M metagenome (GOLD analysis project Ga0209589, IMG submission 187525) | Root nodule microbial communities of legume samples collected from California USA - Cow pea white BW (SPAdes) (version 2) | ecosystem: Host-associated > Plants > Roots > Nodule | place: USA...
GAAGAGGTTTAGGTGGTTGAGGAGGGAGAAGAGGTGTAACTGTACGAGTGAGTGATGGAGAGGGCCCTGGAGATGAATAAACAGGCTTAGCACGCTGAATGCGAGAGGAATCCCAAAGTTTTTCTTCTTGTAAACGAGCCAAACCAACCGCTTGGGATAGAGTCGAGGGTTGTTGAGCGACCACCTCACGACGAATGTCAGCCTTGAGACCCGAGATGAAGCAGCTTAACAGAAAGGATGATGGTAATCCGGTCACATGATTCGCGATGGCCTCGAAATCAGTGAGGAAGGTCGTAACGGAAGTCGTTTGGGTGAGCTTGAAAAGTTTCCCACGGGGGTCATCGAAGGCGGTGGGTGCAAAGCGGGTTTCCAATGCGTCCAACATATGCTGCCAAGAGCGGAGCTGCCCATTACGATACATCCACCGAAACCAAGCCAATGCAGGTCCATCAAGATAAAATGACGCAACAGTAATGCACTCCTCCTCTGGGGTGTGATGGTAGTCAAAAAACTGGTTTATTTTAAAAATCCATCCCAGGGGATCAGTACCATCGAAACAGGGCACATCTAATTTAAGAAAATGACGTTGACTGGGATTGTGGGCGGGGGAGGGCGGAGGGGAAGATGGGGATTCCAAGAGAGAAAGACGATTGTTCATGTCGGTCATGTGTGTAGAATAAAGGGACATTTGGTGGAGTAGGTCATCTATTTTATCAGAGAGATTTTTGAGGCGGGTACCGTCAGCCATGGGAGGGACTGAGTATCTCTCAACGAAAGCATCAATTGATAAAAGAAAAAGGATGCCCAAATATGAGGTCAGGCTACCTCCTAAGAAGAGATGAAAGAAGGAATGGGAAAACTTTTCTCTCCCCCATTCAATGCACAGTACAGAATATATAAGACAAATGCTATAGAAAGATTCTCTATGCTACGTGGCACGCAGGCCAAATAACAACACTGGAAAACTTAACAAACTTCTTCTAGAAGGAAAAAGAGTCCTAAAAGCATATTAGTGAATGAAATCAAACCATCCAGCAGGCCTATTGATCATCCTCTTGGGACTTGTATTTCTCGCTATTGGGTCACATGTAACAATAACTCAGTTCATCTCACAAAGCAACTTTTAAAGTGAGACAAAAAAATTCAATATGCATTAAGCAGACAAAAAAATGTTCTTTGACAACTACTTATGACAAAGAATGTGTTAAATTACAAGGAGTATGAGTTTGTTGAATAAGAATGATATGAAAGAGAAAAAGTTACATGTACTGCAGCCCTAATGGGAAGCACATCTTCATCAATGAAAAAGTAAGGACTATGAGCACTATGACAATGTTAGATGTTCATGATCAATGTAGGTTTATTTGTCTTACTAAACTCAATTTGGTAATTCCTATTATGCACTTTTAAAACCAAATGGCAAGTTATTGAGGAAACCAAGTGTAACATTCTTCATCCTACATAATATCTACTGAAAGTTATTTCATCTCAAAAGCAATCATTTATCTAAAATCATGCTAGCTATTATTTCCACAAGACGCAAGAAATCTTGATAAAAACATACAGAATGATCATAACTACTTATGTACCTCTTCTATCATTTTCCTCAATCCACAGAAGCTCTTTTTCTGAATGCTCTAAAAGTACCTTCAGATGTAGCTGAATCAGGGATTATGTCCTGAGCATACCCTACATTGATATGATAATGTAGTTTAGAGATTAAGCTTAGTTAGACTTAACTCGGGTACTATAATTCTTGGTTTAGGAGTGTTCAATATGAATTTGGTATGTTTCATTTCAAGTTTTTACTTGACCTTGTTTTACTAAATAAGATGTTGCTTGTGTTGAAATTCCTAAATGTTATTCTATGATTCCTTCTAATTTAGACTTTCCTATATATTTTACAGCTCGAGCATGGTTGAGAAACGAAAAGAATCCCATTCCTTTGGATATCTCCATTTACAAGTTCATCAAGAATAACAAAACCATGGCCACTCCCTGGAACATATATGGAATAACAACATGCATTTCTACAACCATGACTTTTAAATATTTTGAAGAGACAAAGACCAAGTTATTTATTAGAGGAGTTGGCTTAGGTTTGTATATATTATTGATTTCAATATGAATTATTGTATAAACCTGAAATAAATATTGCAGAGCACCAAATACTTATTAGTAATGAGTAACCTACCCTAAAATCTTTGCAGAAACAACCTAACCTAGCAAAAATAGTAAAAATGGGAACATCAAACATAGCAAAAGCAGCAAACCCAATAATCAATAGGAGAACAATGATATTGCCTAAACGTGACAACAATGGAGGTGCAAAACATGAACAGAGGAGATTAACTCCAATGGAGGAGCGAACGCAAATGATAAAGGAAAGGGGAATGGAGAAGATGATGACAGAACGATGATCAGCGAACGTTGAACGGCAAATGCGAACGACAAACGATGAACGACGAATGCAAAGGGCGAACGACGAACGATGAACAACGAATGGCGAACGGCGAACAGCGAACGACGAACGACAAACATCGACCCACAACCCAAACGGCATATGCGAACTGACCTCAATAGCAACAAGTGAACACTGGACAGACAAGATGAAACCCACTGTGAGGAGTAAATGGAAAAGAAAAAAACAGGAAAAGTCTGGAGAAGCAAACACACTGTGAAACAAGCACACACACTGTGAAATGTGAAATATCATTGAGAAGTTGGAAGGGTAAGAAAAAAATTGAATATTCTATACCTATTATACTTAAACAATTATAAAAAGTTTTATTTAATATTCTAAAAATGTCACTGAATCATTTTGTATACCTTTTTTAAGCCCAACAGGAATAAAAAAACTCATATTATTCGTAAAATTATTATGGTCTCTCTTTTTTATACCTAATGAATTTGAATAGGTATAATATATAGGTATAACAAACTAATTTTGCACTAGTGCTAAGAAAGCAATCTTTATTTGCCAACATGGAGAAATGTGTTTTTGGCATGGATCATGTTTCTTCCTTGGGTTCAAAATTAGCAAACATGGGGTCCATGTGGATCAAGAGAAAGTCATGGCCATCAAAGATTGGCCCACACCTAGGAATGTTAGTGAACTAAGGTCCTTTCATGGGTTGGCTAATTTTTATAAGATATTTGTGCCTAATTTTAGCACCATAGCCGCACCCTTGAATGAATTGGTAAAGAAGGGAGTTGACTTCAAGTGGGGTATTGATCAAACAAAGGCCTTTGAACCATTAAAAGAGAAATTGATCAAAGCACCACTCTTAGTCCTCCCTAACTTTTCCAAGACCTTTGAAATAGAGTGTGATGCCTCCAATGTGGGCATTGGGGCCATGCTTCTTCAAGAGGGTCATCCCACAGGCTACTTTAGTGAAAAACTCAAAGGAAGTCATCTAAACTACTCTACCTATGATAAATAGCTTTATGCTCTTGTGAGGACCTTGCAAACTTGGCAATATTATCTTCTATCTAAAGAATTCGTGATCCATAGTGATCATGAAGCTCTTAAGTTTTTGAAAAGCCAAGGCAAACTCAACAAAAGACATGCAAGATGGGTACAATTCCTAGAGCAATTCCCTTATATGATCAAACACAAACAAGGAAAGGCGAATGTTATGGCAGATGCGCTTTCAAGAAGGCACACTCTTATTTCCATGCTTGAAACTAAATTTCTTAGCTTTGATCATATTAAGGATTTGTATGAAAAGGATGATGATTTCGCTTTTATCTATGGTGAATCCCACCAAGGGGGAAGGAAAGACTTTTATCTTTCCAACCAATATCTCTTAAAGGGTAAAAGGCTTTGCATTCCTCAAGGGTCTCTAAGAGCATCACTCATAAGAGAAGCACATGAGGGAGGCTTAATGGGTCACTTTGGGACTAACAAAACTCTTGAAGTCCTCAAAGAACACTTTTATTGGCCTCACATGCATAAGCATGTTGATAGGCATTGCAATTCTTGTCTAGCATGTCTAAGAGCCAAATCCAAGGTTCAACCTCATGGTCTCTACATTCCCTTACCTATCCCTTCCAAGCCTTGGGTAGACATTTCAATGGATTTTGTTCTAGGGCTCCCAAGGACTCGAAAGTGTAGGGATTCCATCTTTGTGGTAGTGGATAGATTTTCTAAAATGGCCCATTTTATTCCATGCCACAAAGTTGATGATGGAACACATATTGCTAATCTCTTCTTCAAGGAAGTATTGAGACTTCATGGCCTACCTAGGACCATTGTAAGTGATAGAGACACAAAGTTCTTGAGCCATTTTTGGAGGACCTTGTGGGGAAAACTTGGAACTAAACTCCTCTTTTCCACCACTTGTCACCCTCAAAGTGATGGTCAAACCGAGGTCGTCAATAGGACTTTGGGTCAACTATTAAGGTGCATGATAGTCCACAACACTAGGGAATGGGAGGCGCTTCTTCCCCATGTAGAGTTTGCATACAATAGGATTGTGCACTCTACCATCTCTCACTCTCCCTTTGAAATAGTGTATGGTTTTAACCCTTTAACTCCTCTTGATCTTTTTCCACTTCCAACTGAAGAGGCATGGACTTGCCACGATGGGGAGGCAAAGGCTAAAATGATCCAAGACTTGCACACACAAGTCAAGAAAGCCATTGAAAGGAAGGTGAAGAAGTATCAAGAATTAGGCAACAAGGAAAGAAGGAAGTCCTTTTCAAGGAAGGGGATTGGGTATGGCTACATTTGAGGAAGGAAAGATTTCCTACCCAAAGAAAGTCCAAACTTCTTCCAAGAGGGGATGGACTTTTCAATATCCTCAAGAGGATCAACAATAATGCATATGAGTAGGATTTACCTTCAAGTTACAATGTAACCAACTCTTTCAATGTAAGTGACCTCTCTCCTTTTAATATAGGGCTTAAGAATTCGTGGTCGAATTCTCTCCAAGAGGGAGAGGATGATGAAGATGTGACCACCTCATCAAGTTCCAAGGAGGCCAACCCTAGGAGGATCACTAGGAGCATGACAAAAGGGAAGGCATTATCCTCTCTATCTTTATTTTGCATTTCTTTAGTTTCAATTTTTTGAAGTTGGTTGTGGTTGACTATTTTGAGTTGACTTGTTGACCTTGAAAAAAGGGTGGACTTGTTGACCCAATATTAGCTTAACCTTAAACCAACATGTTAATAAATTCCTTAATTTGCTTTTGTAGGAATAAGAAAGGAGGAGAACCACATAGCAGACACTTGGCGTCCTAAGGAAGAGAGAAAAGGAACAAGACTTTCTAGAAGCATCTAGAAAGGGGAGGCCCACATGCCTTGCACACCAAGTCTTCTAGAATGTTCTAGAACCTTCTTTTGGGAGCCTTGGCCATGAAAACTTGCCACCTAGATGGCTTGGACGAAAATTCACCCATGTGCACCCTAGGATGACCTACTTTCTAGAACATGCTAGGTTTCTTTTGTAATCCTTTAACTTAGTTGTTTTGCTAAGGGGCCCCTAAACTTGTCTATTTAAGGGGACTTCGCACACTTATACAAGGGTTGAACATTTTGGAGAAATTATATGTTTCAACCTTTTGTGAGAGCATTCCTCCTTAGGGAGTGGAGTTCTTTCAAGCTTTATCTTGCCTTGGCAAGTGGCGGCATACACCACTCATCTTCAAGGTTGCCATGGCTTCTTCTAGCCTAGCCTTGTAGTGGCGTGAATCCTCCATTCCTCCCTTTTCCCTTTCTTTTCATTTTATGTTTCTTTACTCTTCTTGGTTTATATTGTTTCTATTATATGTTTTTCCTTGTGGTTTCTTACTTTCCATCAATCCATTCTCCTCCTCTCTAGAACCTTGGAAAGGAACCTTCACATCTAGATAGCTTGTTATCTTAATGTCCAGTGGGGATTTCCTTAGTTTTCTTAATCAATCATCACCATATTCATTAATCTTCTAAAAGGAACAAGATAATCCTACATCAATTTTCATTCGAATCAAGGAATCAAAGTCATTATAATTACTGTTTTATCAGTTCTGCATTTGCATTTTTGTCTGTTTTGAGTTCCTTGAAATCTTCCAACCCCCCCCCTTTGTGTTGAATTGCATCTGGAAAACAAATTTGAATGAAAGGTTTGATCATTGGGAGACAAATTTGGGTTAACTCCTAAGTATTACATTTAACTATTCTATTTTGTTGGTTCGACCCTGATTAAGCCCCCTTTCAAATTTTTGGCAATCCCAAGTCCCAAACTAGTCAAATTAAGCGTCCTAAAGTGCTCCAAATGATTGGCTATTTATTTGGGGTCCAAATGGCAAAAGTCAACTCTAAGATCAAACATGTCATGGTTTAAAGGCTAAATGAGAAGAATTTGACTCTTAACACTAGGTTTGACTAACCTAAGACCCTAGGGCTCAAAATATGATGCAACCACACTTAAATGATGTTTAAAAACACTTTACAAACACTAATTCTATGAAAAATGTGAAAATTACCATATATGAGGAATCTAACCTAATATGCTCAAATTAACAATTCTAGAATGGATCAGGGGAGCCTTAGGTGTTCTCTCATCTCTTAATTAGAACCTTAATCAAATAGTAAAGTGTTTTTTTAATGATTAGTGTGTCTTGTACCAACAAGCCTCACCTTAGGATCGCTTAGCCTAACATCTTTAATTTCTTGTTTTGATTGTTTTTGTTTCTACTTTGTAGCTTGATGTGTGTGATCTTAGTCTTTCACTTAATTCCATTTAAGAAGTCTTGTGCAAGAACATTGAGTTCCCTTGGCTAGGAAAGACTTGGTACTTAAGCAATCCAAGTGATTCACCTTTCTTTCGTGGATGGGAACTCAAGAGGCTTGCTATCTACTTCCTTTTTAGATTTTGTTTAGATTTTTTTTTTCAAAAAAAATATTAGAAAATAAAAAGCTTAAAGATGTATAGGAATCCTTATTACCAAGGTGGTAGTGACTCGAGTGAATGAGAACATAGTTTAAACCGATCGGCACATAAGAATCCAAGTCATTAAAACTTTGGAGGAAGCAAAAGGCTATTTGAAAAGAAAAAAACGAAAATTGAAAGAGAAACTCATCTTGCTATCATTGAGAAGGAGCTTAGAATAATAAAACAAAAAAGAAGAGAGATTGCAAGAAAGAATGGAGATTATACACCTCTTTGTGAGCCTTAAAACTCTAAGACTTATTACACCGTATGAAGAAGATAATAGACTAGTGGATGATTTCTATCAACCTCCTCCTCCACCACGTAGAAGAAATAGAAGAGAATATATTCCTAGGGGACCAAGAGAACATAAAGTAGACCTTTGTCACTTCTATGTAAAGGAAGATGTAGAAACATACCTTGACGGGGAGATAAAGGTGCAACAACTTTTTGCCTTCCACCAAGTAATTCAGGAGAAGAAGGTACCCCTAGCTACCCTAAGTTTCCAAGGCATTGTAATGTATTAGTAGACATCCCTAGGAAGGGAGAGAAGAATAAACAATGTTCCTCAAGTTCAATATTGGAATGACCTTAAGAGTGCCTTTATACAATGTTAGCCCATGAGAATAAGAGCTTAGGCCCACTAACCTCAGTTGAAGCACACTCTTCTTGTATACACCTGACCATAACTCTTATAGTTGGTCCCTTGACTAGAGGTTTGCCATCATTAAGGGCTCATTATCCTCCCCTTCTTAAAAGGAATTGACCACGAGTCTCTTAAACCCTTCTTCATTGAATTTGACTTCACTTGAGAAAGTTATCTCTCCATCCTCTCATGAGGTCTCATCCAACTCCAAATCTTTAAGAAGCCATCCTTTCTCCCTTTGAGAAAAGAGATTGGATAATTAAAAATCATTCCAAACTGATGCTTTCAAGATTTTAAATTCGAGTATTGAATAAAATAAGCATAGCTAAAAGGAAAACCATAATGTATATTAGATTTTTGAAGTTAATAATTTGATAAAGATAATGGATAGTCTAAGCTTACAACATACGTTATGGTAACCCTTATAAAAATTGTGCAAACTTTAAAATATCGAAGCAATTAGTTATATATTCATGACTTCATTTTTATAGGACATTATACTTTTTAAAATATGGGGAAATGTTAAGTATAAGACAATTATTATGGTAATTAGATAAATTAATACTAATAGTATATAGTAATTATGCTTTAAACATAATAGTATTTTTTTAAAAGTATTATATAGAATTTAAGTATTAAATATTCTTACATGATAAATAATTCATTATAATCTTATTATCTCTTTTTTTTTTCATGTAGAATAAACAAGGGGAAATAATTTTTTACTAATTAGAATTTGTAAACAAAACAAGTGATTCTATATTACTGTTATGTAATGTTTATCAAATTTCTTAGAGAGATGTGAAAAAACTTTAAAGATGTGAAAAAAAGAAGTTTGAGTTGGAAAGTGTTAGTTTTGAAATGGTTGAAAAGCCAATAAGGGAGGTTGAATTGGCTAGTTAAAAATTTAGGCTATCTTTGCAAGCTAAAAACCACCTTTAATTGAATCAAATAGATCACCAAGTTAGGATGCAAACAGTATTGAACTCTAGACGCAAAAACACCACAAAAGACTCTTGAATCACACAAGAATCACACCAGCACAACAAGAACCCTCTTGTAGACCTGGTAAACCACCAGGCACACACACAAAGCTTGAGAAAGATCAAACCTTAGTGGTAGCACAACCTAGCCTACCACAAGCCACTTTTTCCAAGCTTCAAACCAAGCCAAAAGCTCCAAGAATTGGTCCAAGATCAATAAACCACTGCTGCAAACTGTATGATCACGAAGGAGAGAGTTTCCACAAGTTTCCAGAACAAAATCGCGCTCTAAAATGATCAACAGTCCTCTCTTTCGAAAATCACAGCTTTTATAGTCAAATTGTTACGAAATTCAACAGGTTGATTTTCACATCAATCGGTTGATTTCACTTGACGTAAGTGAAATCAGTCGATTAAAAACTAAATCAACTGATTGAATTTGTTGCAGTTTAAGACTATTGCAGCCAACCTTTTAACCTGTTGAAAAACCATTCAACAGACTAAAAGAGACATTTTAACCTGTTGAAAAACCATTCAACAGATTAAAAGACACACCTAAGACCAAAAATATCAAATTAATGTTATAAGGTCTACAACATGAATTACAAACTTAAAATACACTTTCTAAATGATGTAACTACATGAAGAGCACACGTTCCAGCCTTGATCACCATGGATATCATCAAATCTCCTTTCCTTCATCAATGTAGGCTTCATTCCAATGGTAATGGCTTCAAGATAGTTCAAAAGAGCTTCATTCAATCTTCATCAAATGTTCAAAAAGCAAGCCACCTTGTCTTCTCATGTCAATAGAAAGAAATCATTATGGGGATAAGTTAATTTCTTCGGTATTAGGAAATAAAATTTACCATTTAGTTATTTAGAATTACTCTTGATTTTTATTGGTTTTCTTTTAACGTCCCATTTAATAAATAAACTTAATTAAATGAAACATCACACAATATAATAATAAGAGCAAAGTTTTTGGAGTATTAATGTCACTCCATACCGTTTTCCAAAAATACTTAGAGGAAATTAAGGCACACCACGATGCCAATACAAAACAGGTTAGAAATTAGGCAGTATTCAACATAAAAGCTCAAAGGCAACATAGTACAAGGGCTACAACCCTAAAGGAAACTTGAACAAACGGGATCCAACTCAAAGCTATGCATCGGAATCTCCATCACCCTGATGACCACAAGAAGTTCTCACATCTGCTCCCTTCAATAAATTGATGATCATCGCAAAAGAAGAAAGCACACCTAACACACAAGAAAACAGAAAGGGTAAGCTAGAGTAGAAAATGATTATCATACTATTACATTCAATTTGATCGTCAAAGATTCATACGTCAACCAAACATGTTATGACTCGTAAACAATACACTAAGACTCAAGACACGATTTATCCAGATACATATAATTAGTCGAATTCACTAGATGCTTGTACTTGTAGTGGCCTCTACTGCTCTGCAGAGCCAATTGTCAATGGGTTTCACCCTACCACTCACAAGGTTAGCCTTCAAAGATCTAAGGCCTCCTACTACTCTCACCACTTGAGTCAATACGCTCTACGTGAGACTAACTGACTCTTTAGAGTGTCAGGATGCAATCCTTATCTTGAATCTTTACTAAATTATATAACGAGGCACCACCACGATCTTTGTGGAATTACGTCCTAAGAATGAGGCACCACCATGAGCTCCCACTAACAGGGGTCATGAAATTACGTCCTGACCAATGAGGCACCACCATGAGATCTCACCTAGAGATTCATGGAATTACGTCCTGACCAAATGAGGCACCACCACGAAACTATCGTGGAATTACGTCTTGACCACACCAACAACATATTCCATCAACCAATATAAAATCATTATTCATACCAATTCCATGTCACTTTCATAACCAACCATCCCTACATGTCACATGCCAAGATTATGTCAAACTTATCAATTATAATCAACAAACCATTTTACTCATGCATATTCACTCATCGCATGCTTTAACATAACAATCATACCAAACATGTGGCAAACACACAAGAACAGAGAAGAAAACAGGTCTTGGGCACATTCTCGCCTAGTTCTCACTTAGGCTGAAAGGTCTTGCTCAGGCGAGAAGGTTCTTTCGCTCAGGCGAGCTCCTTTCACCTAGGCAAGAGCTCGAAAAGAGGAACAATGGTGTTGTCGCACTCTCTCGCTTAGGTGAGACCTCCTCGCCTAAGCGGGATGACTTCTCACTCAAGACTGGGGCTCGTCACGCTACACCTTGGAGGGTTTTCTGATACTCTTGCTTAGGCGAGCTCCACTCGCTTGGGCGAGATTATCAGATTTCCTCTATTGTTCACGTAGGCCAGTACACATATTCACCCAGAACAATGTGAAATATATATTCATATCATGTTAAGCATCATACAAACACTATAAGCACGAAATAGTGCTGAAAAACAAGCAAAGTACATCCAAACTCAAAACCCTAGCTTCCCTTACCTAGAAAGAACTAGCAAAAGAGTTTGACTCCAAATAGCATAGCACAACAGCTCTAGAAACATATTAAGGAGCTGAAAAAATAGCGGAACAGATTTAAACGAGTTTATCAAGACAAACCCTAGCTAGAACTATGAAGAATAAGTGGAAGGAGAAAGAGTATGAGCGGAAAACTGACTTACGTGGACAGAAAAAAAATGGTTGAGCTAACATGAGGATAGTCAAAGTCCAAACCCTAGCAGAAGGTGGTTGCAACTCTAAGAGAGGGGGAGAAAGTTGTTTTTTCTGAAAATGAGTGGAATGACATGGTTATGGCAGTTTAGGGTCTTGGACATCCTATGGGCCAACCCTTAGGCCCAACAAATGGGGATAAACCTTAAAAATAAGGGCAAAGAATAATTGGCCTTACATTTTTATAAAGTTCTTATAATTAAAAATGTTTAACTTTTTTTAAGGAAGTTTGTTATGTATATTTTATCCATGAGTTTGGTTTGGTTTCTACATTTTTCTTTTTCTTATAATTTGCTTTTTTAATAATATTTTTTTGTGTCGACAAATGTTTTGTGTGCTTTGAGATGTCATAGAAAAAAATTTAAATATTAAGCCAAAATTTGTACATTTTTTTTTCTTACTGGAAAACCCAATTTCTTTAATAATTCTGGAAAAAGGAAATTAAAAAATTGTTATTTTAACAAGATAAGTGTTATAAAATTGTGTGGTCTGCACCAAACTAATAGTCAGAGCATTCTGATTTTGTCGTAGCCAAAAGGCTAAACAAAAACAAGTCATTGTCATGGCATATTCAAGGTGATCTGATATGATTAATTCATGATTTCTTTGGTTGCTTCTGTTGCAATTTGTGAATGGAAGATCAATAGCAAGTAATAAAAAGATTCTTAACAGATTACAGCCAATGGATGAATTGTTTTGTTTGTTTCAGTCTATTCAATTAGATATAGCCTCATATGTGGATTTTATTTAAGTAAAAAAATATTAACCCAAAGGCTTATACGATAAGTAACGGTAGAGTGAGTAAGAGATGCCTTAGCATCACTCCTTTTACTTTTTGTGTGTGCACAAGAAATAAAATGAAATACTGGGTTCTAAAGCACACAATCCTTATAGGGATTTGAATATAAGTTTTAGAGCATACAAATAGATAGAGTATATATATAAAGTTAAGTCCAAGTCTTGTATAAGACATCAAGAAGAAATATAAAAACAATCTCAAAACTTTAGAGTTTAGGAACCCTTAATTAGGGGTCTAATTTCATTTTCTCTTTCCCCTCTCTTCTTCTATTTTTATGTTACGTTTGTATTCCATGGAGTGTTAAATTTCTTGAGTTTGTTCCACTATAATTTCATTATGGATTCTGAGGTTATAATGAAATAATTTCTTTTTTCTTTTTATTATTGTTGTGATTTTCATTCATCTATGTCTTTTGTCTTTGAATCACATAAAAAATAATGATTTTTATATGCTAGCTAATTAGCAAAGTGTTTAAATCTATATGCATGCTAATCACATGAGCTGAAGGGTTTTTAAATTTAATTGAGACTTTACTTTGATTCCATTTAGAAACTTTCAAGTGATTAAATGAGGTTTTACCAATAATTGAGACTACTTTGGTTAAAGGTATTTACTCTAACTAAAATTAATCGAGACTTTACTTTGATTAAATAAGCTTGTTATTTGGTGAGGAGATAAAAGAATAGATATGACTACGCATTGTAAAATTTGATTGAGATTGTATTTTGGATGAATTTACTATGGATAATCTAAAAGTTCTCACTTTTAATTGAGATTATATTTTGGTTAAAAGTGAGAACGTCAACAAATTAATTGAGACTTTACATTGATTAACTTATAAATCTATACTAATAATTAACTGAGCAATAATTTTTAGATAACCGATAATGAATCTATTTTGAAAAAGCAATGGAATCAATCTATTTTCTTTATCATTATTTTTATATTTTTTCCAACTTTATCTCTTTATTTCCTATATGTTTAACTAACCCCTTTTGTATAGTTTTTATAAGAACTAATAATTTGTTAGAAATCAATTTCGTGTTCGTTGGGAGACGACTAAGGGTTGACTTTACCCATACCAATCTTTTGACTATTTTCTTAACAATACTAAAGTTTTTATAGATAAGTAGTATTAATTTGATCGCTTCACGACAATGTTATCAATAGCCTTGAAGATTAGCACAAAGAAAAGTGATGAACCCGAGGATGAGGTGGCTGAATCAAGTGACAAACTATTATGACTTCTTGAGTCAATTAGCTCATTTAAAATACCAAACTACCAAAACTTGAAAATTTATGTACCAAATTTCAAAATTTTCAAAATCACACATGAATGGAGTATGACTTGCTCTGATACTGTTGAAGGAAATTTCTAACAAATAATAATTGTGCATAACCAAATGTAAGGAACTTAAGCATCGTTATCTCTCTAGATGGGATGAAGAGAAAACTAAATCTTAATACAATATATAATGTTACCTTCTCTAAAATTAGAGACCATAATCAACTTTATATCGGTCGTATGTCACATTGTATATCTTAATAATTCTAATTTGGTTATCATTAAATTAGAATAAAAATTTAAAATATCTACACAACAGCCTTTTATAATAATTATACCTTTAGTAAAATAATATGATGAAAATATAAATTTCACATTATTTAAAAGAAAAAAATAAAGTTTATATCGAAACAATTTTTCTTCAAGCGGAAAAGTGTTTGATTCAGTGTTTTTTTCATGTTTTACATTTTTAATAATATAATATAATAAAAAGTATAAATTTTTTAATTAAAATTTTTGTATGAAAAAATTTAGATTTATTTTTTATCAGTGAAAGAGTTGAATACTTGATACCTCAATTTCAATTATTCTTTATTGATCTTTATAAATCTCTCTTATTCTTTTTAAATTAATTATTTAAATAGTAAAAGTCTTTTATAGATCTTATTTACTAAACTTTCACTCCTTTATAAAAATTGAATTTTGTCTTACGTAATCTACCTTTTATTTACATTCATCCAAATAACACATTTTATCTGCTTTATTTTTCTTTTAATTACTTCTGTCGTTTGTACTTTTTTCAAGAAAGAAAACAACAAAATAATGATAAAAGGCAACAAGGCATGCACAACCACTTGCCTTTGCTGGTACCAAAACAAAACAAATGGGGTCATTATTGTTAAGAGCAAGAAAGAACTATAAGTGTTTGGTTCAGCTGCATACTTAAAATTTGTGGTGCTCATGAAAAAAATAAAAACAAAGGGGAGAAGTGGAGAAAATGAATACCCATATAAATGTATTCTTCTCCAATCATGTATCAATATCAATGTTCTTCAGGACGTGACTCTTGTGGGCCTAGACTATAACCTAGGTCATCATTCATCTTCAAGTTTTTAAATTCCTTAGAGTGACACAATTTCAAGAACCCAAGAAAATTATTGGCTTGACAATTCTTTATTTCATCAACAAAGTGTTTTTTTCTTTCTTAAATTTTAAGGTTGCACGAATTGGATTTGACATGCGTATTTCTTCTTACACACCAAAAATAGTACATCTGATTATTTTGGAATCAACTTTTCAAAATATAAAATATACATTCTCAAGTTTGATCCCGAAATGAATGATAAGTATTATAAAATTTTAATAAATATAGTAAGTTGATTCTTTGATACGTGTGGATATATAGTAACTACGATTACTATATAGTAATTACATATTATAATTATGATGGTGTTGTAACTGGCGTGGTGGTTGGAAAATCGAAGCCAATAAAAATCTAATTGAACTAAAGGATATTTCGGAATAAGGAACGGGTCTTTAGCAAATATTTTGAAGTGTCAAAATTTTTATATAAATATATAAAAAAATTTCGATGCTAAATATATAAAATATATTAAAGTTTCAAAAAATATTTTAAATTATATATTAATTTATTTAAACATAAATATAAAAAAATGGATTAATTGCACTTCTATTTAATTAATTTGTGGAATAGAGTATGTTCTTCTTTTTTTAGAGTCTTTTGATCTTTGGTATGGGTGTAAAAATCTTAGGTTTAACATGTTTGGTATAAGAAGTTTAGATAAACCTCTATTTAATTGGGATTATTAGAGTATGATTAGATAATTGATCTGAACTTTTCTCGTGTAGATATTGTTTTCTCGATAACTAAGGCACCTAGATATGTAAAATTTGTTGTTATGATTGATAAATGGGTTGATTGCTAAATTTGCTACTACGATCGGTTGAATTTAAGATGTATTGTGGTCTTTTCTTGAATCAAGAATATGATTCTTTTAAGTAGTTAAATTTTTTATGAAGAATTGAAGTGTATCTGAGAATAGATGAGATGTTCTGAATGATATCCAAATCTGGTTCAATTGGTGTTAATTGGTACAATTTTAAATTGATAGAGTCCATTTTTGATTAAAGGATGTATGGAAAATACCTTTTGAGGTTGGTTGAAACAAATTATATATCTATCTTGAGTTATAAATCATGTAGATTCGTTGGGCGAGTGTTACGCTTATGGAGTGAGAAGCATAATTCATGAAGTTAATGAAGGAAGGGAGGACCCACTCGTTAGACGAGTCAATACAGAAGCACACAAAAGTTATTACACGAGCAACACAGAAATGCACAATTACATGAGTATTTTTAAATACAAAACAAGTAAATGGGCTAGACCCAATAAATCCTTTAGACTCCATATACTCAACAATCTCCCACTTGGAGGCTAATCACATCAATTGCACTCCCAAGTGAATCCAGTAAACCTCAAATGATAACACCTCCAAACTAGTATGCCTTCTCAACAACTTACCATGAAGGCCAATAGTTGTGCAAAGCTTCAACTTCTTAGTAGTTACCACCTTGGTTAACATATCTGCAGGATTCTTTGACCCAGGGATCTTATGCAAGAATAAAGTACCATCACTGATTAACCATTTAATGAAGTGGTATCTTAACTAGATGTTCTTTGTCTTTGCATGGAACACAAGATTTTTAGCAAGATGAATGACACACTAATTATCACAATAGAAAGCATGGCCGCACTGCTTCTTGCCTAATTATTCAAGATTTTTTTTTAACCAAATCATTTCCTTACATGCTTCTGAAATAGCCATGTACTATGCTTCTATGGTTGAAAGGGTAACACTTTTCAAAAGTCAAGACATCCAACTAAATACTACGCCACCTACTATGAACATAAATAATGTAGTACTATTCCTTGTGTTTGAACAACCTCCCAAGTTTGTATCATAATATCCTTCCAAAATAGCATCATTCTTACTAAAATGCAATGCAATTTTAGAAGTACCTTTCAAGTAGCATAACAACCACTTGACGGGTTCCCAATGCTTCCTTCCTGAATTAGCATGAATATGCTAACAACTCCTACTACATGAGTAATGTCTAGTCTAGTGCATATCGTTGCATACATTAAACGACCAACTACAAATGCATAAGGGATCTTAGCCATTTTTGCCTTGTCTTCATCTATTTTAGGTGACTACTCTTTTGTGAGATTAAAGTGAACTCCCGAAGGTGTACTTACGATCTTGGCATCCTGCATATTGAATTTCTGTAACACTTTCCCAATATACTTCTCTTACGATAATATTAAAGAACCATTAAATTTGTTCCTGTTGAGGTTCATGCCCTAAATCTGTTTGCAACACCCAAATCCTTCATCTCAAACTCTTCAGACAATTATGCCTTCAATCAATTAATTTCATCCATATTAGATCCTACAACTAACATGTCATCAACATACAGTTATAATATAATATAGGATGGACCAAAATCTCTCATATAGCAATATTGATCCCTTGTACACTTCTTGTACCCTTTCCTATTCCAAAAACTATCAAACTTCAAGTAATATTGTCTTGGTGTTGGTTCAGGCCATACAAACTCTTGGTCAACTTTCAAACCAAGTTCTTTTTCTCTACCACTTAGAAACAATTTGGTTGTACCATGTAGATGTTCTCACCAAGGTCACCATCAAAGAACATTGTCTGAACATCTAATTGTTCTAGATGTAGATCCTCTACAGCCACAATGCTTAACATAAGTCTAATGGTAGTCATTCTAACTAGAGGAGAAATGTCATTATAGTCAATATGTCGATGATGACTTGGGCCCAAGCCAACTAAGCTCATCAAGCCCAACACAATTTTAAAGTCCATACAAAGGACCAATCACTAGAAAAATACTCAAGAAGATCCAAAATGCAGTGATGGTCAAGATCCTTTGAAGCCCAAGGGAATTAATCTACTTTTCAAATGGGCTAAAAAGGATATTAAAATTTAGATAAACATTTGTTTGCATGTCACATTTCGGCCAATGTAATTGGACCACCTTTATAAATATGTTATACATTGAATAATTGACCAAGAATTCACCAAAGCATTGCTTAATTGGGCTCACGTCCTCCTTAAACAAGCCTTGGCTGAATGGTGCTCTAGAAAGCAAGCCATGTTTAACACATTTAGCACATGTTGCAAATCTGGGAAGTGTGACTTGCCACTTGCCATTTGATCCATAAAATAAGGAGATCTAGATCTAGATCTAGAATTGAATTTAGCACATATTAATTAGCATAACTAGCTGAATTCTTCTTGTAACATCCCTAAGGGATATTACTAATATTTAATAAATAAATTCCGAAATAAAATAAATACCACATTTATTATAAAACCATTTCCCAAAAAAAAAAACGCGGGAAATTCAAAACCTTTAATGTACGTGTCATAAACCAGGAGTCCATAATCATAAAACTGAAATAAAAGTCAATGGCTCCCGAAATGGTTACATAATCATCTCAAAAA
>Ga0209589_1007254_pt1 | contig 17904 bp, 9 predicted proteins | sample CowpeawhiteBW_FD_187525 | JGI IMG/M metagenome (GOLD analysis project Ga0209589, IMG submission 187525) | Root nodule microbial communities of legume samples collected from California USA - Cow pea white BW (SPAdes) (version 2) | ecosystem: Host-associated > Plants > Roots > Nodule | place: USA...
CTAACCAAAAATATAAACTGAAAATTTGGATTGGATATTTTGGATTATCCATTTTGAAAATCTAGATTTAGAGTATGGATATACAATCCATAAAATATATAAAATGTAAATCAGATTGATATCCAAATCCAATAAAATGGATTAGATTTTTAATAAAAGGAATATTAAATGGGTTGGATCATAGCAAAATTGGATTGGATCATGAAAATTAGATATTTTGCCCATCCTTAGTTTAACTTTTCAGATCATCCTCTACTCCATTCCGCTCATTTAAGAGTTCAATAAATATAATTTATTGTTGTTATTCTCATAATTTTTATTTATAGGTTTAAATAAACATTAATTATTACTTTTACCCTCATATTTTTATTCTTTCACTTTTATATGTATTTAATCTCTTTTTATTAACACATTTTTTTACAAGAGTATAATTTAAATTTGTTTTTACAAATTTATGGATACATTAACAATTCTTTTATTAAACTTCTAAAATTTTTAATTAAATTGTAAGGTTTAAAATTTATAAATATAAATTTCAAGGTTTAGTGTTTACGGACGTTTCACGTTGCACGTCGCACATCTCAAGTCTAACGTCTCACATCGCGCATCGCACATCTCACGTCGCAAGTCGCACGTCTCTCACGTCTCACGTCCCACGTCCCATGTCCCACGTCCCATGTCCCACGTCCCATGTCTCACGTCTCTCGTCTCACGGTCTCACGTCGCACGTCCCATTTCTCACGTCTCACGTCCCATGTCCCACGTCTCACATCTCATGTTTCATGTCTCATGTCTTACGTCTCACGTCGTGTTACGTCCCACGTCCCACGTCCCACGTTCCACGTCCCACGTCCCACGTTCCACATTCCATGTCCCACGTCCCACGTCTCACATTCTACGTCCCACGTCCCACGTCCCACGTCTCACGTCTCACGTCTCATGTCTCATGTTTCACGTCCCACGTCCCATATCTCACGTCTCACGTTTATGTCTCACGTCCCATATCTCACGTCTCACGTCCCACGTCATACGTCTAACGTGTCACGACTTACGTCCCACGTCTCACATCCCACGTCCCACGTCCCACGTCTCACGTCTCACGTCGCACATCCCACGTCCCACGTCTCATCTTCTACGTCCCACATCGCACGTCTCACATTATTGCACTGAAATACTTCATTCTTTCATAAAATAATTGTGCTTTGGTTTACTGGTTATAGTATAGCTAAGGTTCTTCTTTGTTGTTTATCCTTCTTCAGATAATAGTTTCTTATTGATCAAAAGAAGGAAGAGAAAGAACATTATTTTATCGAAAATACGAAAGCTAACATTATGCAACAACAGTAATTTAGAGCTTTTGCAAATGTCTGCTATCATTACATGGATGATTTTAGAAAAGTGTTTAGATGTTGGCAAATAATATTTTTTTATTGGTTTTCTGTTCTGACATTCAATATGCGAAGAGATGTGTCACAAAATTCTAATCAAAGGTGGGCAAAAAATCCATTTTTTGTATTCCAATCTATTTTTTCTATGATTTAATCCATTTAATATCTATTTTATTTAAAATTCAATCCATTTAAAATCCATTTTATTGGATATGGATATCAATCTGATATATATTTTATATATTTTATAAATTGGATATCCATTCACTAAATCTAGATTTTCAAAATGGATAATCCAAAATATCCAATCTAAATTTTCAGTTTATATTTTTGGTTAGGTTATGCTAAAAGTTGAGACCGAATAGTCCAAATTTAGTCGTATTTGATTGAGTTGATGTGACCCTATACAAAATTTGGCCGAATTTTGTCAAGTCGATCTTGATCGAAATTTGACCCAGCTGGTCTTAGACAAAATTTGTAAGTATTCGGTTGAGTTCACCCCGACCCAAATTTGACTGCATTGGGCTGAGTCGACCTAGACAAAATTTGACCGTATTCGGCCAAGACAACTGCGACCAAAATTTGGTTGTATTCAGCCTAGTTGGCTCCAGTCAAAATTTGGTCGAATTTAATCGAGTTGGCCCCGATTGAGATTTGGCCTAGTCGGCCCTGACCCAAATTTGGTCGTATTTGGTTGAGACAACCTAGGGTGAAATTTGGCCGTATTCAAATGAGTTGGTCACGATCGAAATTTGGTCGTATTCAACTAAGTCGGCCACGACCAAAATTCGGCCGAATTCAGTCGAGACAACTCTGGTCAAAATTCGGTCGTGTTGACCTTGACCAAAATTTGGCCAAGTTGGTCCTGGCCTGATTTTGGTCGTATTCGGCAGAGTCGATCGCGACCGAGATTTGGTCTTTTATAGGCGAGTCGGTCCTAACCTAAATTTGGCCAAATTCAGTTGAGTTGGTAATGACCAAAATTTGGTTAAGTCGGCACTTGCCCAAATTTAGCCGTATTCGGTCGACTAAGTCCCGAACGAAATTTGACTATACTCAACTTAGTCGGTTGTGATCGAAAATTGGTCATATTCAGTCAAGTCGGTCCCGACCGACGAATTTTGTGGAGTCAATCCTGACCGAAATTTGACTGATCAGGCCTTGACCCAAATGTGGCCATATTTGGCCAAGTCGGCTTTGGCCAAAATTTGGTCATATTAGGCAAAATTGACTCTGACCAAAATTCAGTCGAATCCAGTCAAGTCAATCTCACCTGAAATTTTTTCGATTCGACCTTAGCCTAAATTTGGTCACGTCGTCTCCGACCAAAATTCGTTCGAAAGTCATCCAAGTTCATCCTATGCTGAAATTTGGCCTCGTTGGCCTCGACAAAAAATCATTCAAATTCTATGGTGTCAGCCCTATCGAAAATTTAATCCACATCCATTTTGGATCCAAATAATGGATGTGGATCCAAATTTGTGTCCATAGGGCTGACACCAAAGAATTTGACAAATTTGGTCGAATACTTCCAAATTTTGTCCAGGACCAACTGAGTCAAATCTTGATCGGGACCAACTTGATAGAATTTGGCCAAATTTTGTATAGGGTCACGCCAACTCAATCAAATACGACTAAATTTGGGCTAGTACGTCTCAACCTTTAGCCTAACCTAACAAAAAATATAAAGTGAAATTTTGGATTGAATATTTTGGATTATCCATTTTGAAAATCTAGATTTCGAGAATGAATATTCAATCCATAAAATATATAAAATGTAGATTAGATTGATATCCAGATCCAATAAAATGGATTTTAAATGGATTAGATTTTTAATAGAATGAATATTAAATGGATTGGATCATAGAAAAAATGGATTGATCATAAAAATTGGATTTTTTTACCCACCCTTAATAAATGATAAGACTATAGTGAAAAAAATGACTAATCCTTCATTCGTACCATAAAATGACAATACATGCTCTCTCTTTTTCGGAAACGTCAAAAAGATGTAACAAGTGGCTGCTAACTTTCTTAATTAGGCGTTTATTAATTATTTTCTTATAGTACTTGAATTTTGAAAAAGGTAAGCACTAATCCAATAAATGCATTAACTTATTTATTCCCAATTTTAGAACACACTTTCCACAAACAACAATACGTTTTATCACCTTAGAAGTTGCTGTGGTATGTTTTATAATTGAATTTATCTAAAAAATTATCAGGTTCATTAACATGTTACCAGTTACACGTTAAATTTGTTACCTTTTGTTTACGATGGCCATAATTAATCCATAAATTAACATTTAATAAATTATAATGACATAAACATAAAACGAAAATAAGTAAAGTGTGAAATAAATATTTATCCCTTCCTTGCATGTGTGGGAATTAAATAGATGGGTTTTTTTTTATTTGTTTATTACTTTATAAGTTTAAGAAAACATCAATTCTTTTTATAATATTACATATATTTATTTTTACTTCATTTTTAATTCTAATTATTTTATATGTCATTTTTTTTATTATGTAAAAATGAAAAAAAAAGATAACATTTTATCTATAATAAAAAAATTATAAAATCCTTTATTTATATCTATTTTTTAGTAATAAAAAATAATTTTTTTATTGCCATAATAAAAAAATGTATATGTATGTATTTCTATTAGTAGTTACATAAACAAATTATAAAAAAATACACGCAAAGCTAATAATGAGTAAATAAGAATGAGAAAAATTGATGTCAATGACAATGAGAGTAGTTTCATAAACAATTAAGTTTGTGGGCAAAATGAGTTACAATATATATAAATTGGTGTAATAAACAATTTAATTTTTTAATTTAAGACTTTAATAAATTTCTGGAGTTATTATTAAAATTAATTGTATTAAATGGTATAATTAAATAGGTCCAAATTCTTATCTCTTCATGCATAAGGGGCCACCAAGTTCGTGTTTTCCACATTTCACCTTCCTAATAAATGTTTCACTCTTCACCTTCTCTATAAACATCAAATATGTTGAATCAAACACTTTCTTCCATATCTGATTCTCGCATTTAAGATTTTGAATTGAATGTGAATTGAGAACATGTGCGAAAAACGCAAATTTCAACGTTTGATTTTAATGATGCAATAAAGCGTGAGAAACAATGTCAACATAAGCTTCATGTGAATCTTTCCTTTCTTTCAAGTTTTTGTTCATATAAGAATTCACAAACACTTTTAAAATAACTTAATTTCATTTTTAAATATTTTATACAAACTTTTAAAGGGTTAAATATGATTTTGGTCTCTTAACTTACAGTGAATTTTAGAATTAGTCCATTTTGAAACTTTGGACCAATTTAGTCATTCATCATTCAAAATACGTGGATTCAGTTCTTCTAATCAAATTTTGTTAAGTTTATTTGACATTTCAAACATGTTTCATAATAGTATTTGACTTAATAATAAAACAAAGCAAAAATGTGTCAAACAGTATAAATAACTCAAATACAATCCTGAACCTGAAATGCGTATGAAATATCAAATAAACCTAATAAAATTTAATTAAAAAGACTAAATTTACGTATTTCGAAAGATAAAAGACTAAATTGGTTCAAAGTTTCGGGATGGACTAATTCCAAAATTTACTTAAAAGATCAAAAATATATTTAATCCACTTTTAAATTAGTCTAGTACATATTTAGTGAATGTAGTTAATTTTTTATACGGTAATTTAAAATTTTTAATATCACATAAGTTACTATCTTTCATTAATTTATATAATAAATTATTGAAAACTGACATTACCTATTATTTTGAATTGGTAATATTTTAGAAGACATTTTGTAATTTTATATTTGTTCATATCAAATATTATGAACAGATGAGTTATTTTTTTGATAAAAGATCATCATGAGTTCCATTCAATATATCCTTTTTCTTTTCTATTGTTAATTAAGGAAGAGAAAAACGATTTTTGTTATCAATTTAATAAGCGTTTTTTATCAATAAATGAAAAGTTTTAATAATAAAATTAAATTAGTAACTTGTAACATTATTTTATAAATTTAATAAAATTAAGTAAATAATTGTTTTTCTTATTGGTAATTTAGAAATGAGGGATTAGTAATTTAGTACCTCTTTTGATCCAATTATTGAATGTTTATTTTTTTTTATGTGGTTGTAATATTCATTAAAAGGAGATAATGTATTTTTTTTGTTAGATTAATGTTAATATTAATATTTTTTCTCTCACGAAAGTACAAATGTACGTACCATTCTACCAAATTATTATCATTAAATAAAAATAAACCACATTAATTTTTTTAATAAATATTAAGATTAATTAAACAAAAAAATATTAAATTGTTATAAATACTACAAACAAAAAACATGTTAAACCTAGAACTGAGTGATTATTTTTAACGAGTGGGGAAGAGAATAATAAATGAGGTTAATATTTAATTAAATAAACAAAACAAAATTTCCTTTCAAAATTGTAGAAAGAAAAGAAGTGTAGTCTTGGGATTTTCAAATGTACAAGTATATAAATAGTCTTTGTCTTTAGATGTTGGATGAGAGAAACAGCATCACTGTTAAAAAGTACACTGTTCGAAGGAAAGACCATCTTCTCCTTTCTATCCTCAGCAGCGTGTAAGAAATTTTCTTCTCTTTTAACTTTTTTCCATCTATGGCTGTGATTTTCTTCCTTTCTCCATTTTTAAGCCTAAGTTATCTGAATTTGTCTTGGATTTTGAGTGTTAAACAAATATTTTCCCCTTCTGTGTGTTGTATTTTATGAATAATACTATGGCAATGGGTTGTACTTGGTTTTTCTGTGGGCAGCGAAGAGGCAGTGATGGGTTCAAGTACCAAAACTTTTACCTTTGAGGAGGTGGCTAAGCATAACCACAAGAAGGATTGTTGGATTATAATCAAAGGAAAGGTCAGTTTTTTGTGATCTGAATTCAGTTTATGTTATCATTTGATTCTAGATCTGTTTTCCTAAGTCGATCTTTTATTTTTCCTTGGATGAATCTGATGTGTTAATAATCTGTGGATGAATGTTGAGGACTTTATCTTACTTTATTTGACTGATCCTGGTAGGGGGAGGGGGGAAGGTCCTAATTTTCCTCTGGCGTGGTTTGGGTTTGAACAAAAGTCATTGATTCAGTCCTTGTATGTATCAAGTTAAAAAAAGTTGTGTATGGAATTTAGATTTTAGAATTTTGATGTAAAAGTAATCAAAATTCTTTCATCAGTTTAATCCATAAGCATGATATGTACAATAGTAATTTATGCATTCCTATAGCAATGAACAGGGATTCTCATACAATGATGCTGAACACCCTATGATAAATGATGATAGCATTTACTGATTAACCAGATTAATATAGCGTACTCATCATGGAAGACCCCAAAATCCCAACATAATGCAAATGGGTTAAGTGTTTATACTAGCTCAGTAATAAAAGAATTCTCCTATGGGCAAATGGCTAAAATGTTTGATTAATTGAGGAGTTGTACTGTGATTGCTGAAATCATGTCAAATTGTGGGAAAATGCTTGACGTGGCTGAAGCTGTGGTAGTGAATGAAGAGTGGTTACCCAGAACCAAAAAATGGTTCTTAAGCATAATTTTGTGGGTTGACATTGCCATCTAGGATGCTAAGAACTTTATTGTTTTTTTTTTCTCTCTCCAGGGTTAAGAACTCTTTTGAAGTTCTTTATGTACCTCATCCCCTTCCCTTTTTCTTTCTCAGCTCTCTTTTCACCTTCTCTTTCTCTGTTATTCAGAGTTCTTGCTGAAGAACAATTCTTCCAACGTGGAGAACTTTTCATCTACTCCAACCACAGTTCTTCTAAGAAAAATTCTTAGATTGAAGAACCCAACAATAGAGATGCTCTTAGGGGGTGCAATTAAAGCTACTGTTCTTGGCTCAAATAGTATAAGCATAAATAACTGGACTAAACCCAATACTGTAAGATTTTTTAATGATGCAAATTCTTTCCTTGTGAAATTCATTGAAAGATGGATAAATCAGAGGGCTCACAATGGGAATATGCTATTTAATGATTTAGAAAGTTCTTTTGGGCATAATTAGAAGACATTTATACGATTAGTAAAATATGGATTGTCTTTGTTTATTTTCTCATTTTGGCTTTTTAGTATCTGCAAAACACAAACTACTATTACTATATTCTTAATTTTGTTGAGGGCAGCAACTGTTGGAATTTGAAGTTCAATTTTATCTCAAACTATTTCTATGATAAAACTGTGTCGCCTTATCAGTCATTGAACATGAAAGAGATAGCATACTCCTGGTTGGTAAGGAGACTATATATCAATGGTTGTCCTGGCGTGACTCGATTCATGAAAGTTTATGAGCCTAATTTTCCTTATTAATATTTAATATTTTATTAAGATATTTTGTATATGAGAGATATTTTGGTGAGTCGGTTATTATATTTGTTACTATTTTGCCTATAAATAAAAGATTAACTCTTAGGGTTGGGGGACTATTTTCTGGCCTCAGTGTGCTCTTTATTTCACATTAAGTCAGAAAGATTCTTAAAATTTTGTCTTTGGTAAAACATATTCAATTTCTTGCCGGAACAGTTATCTTTCTATCCTGGCTGGTGAGTCTTTTCACAAAGTGACGTTGATGTCAATTTTTTTATTAAAGAATAGGATTTTCCTGTTTCAATAAGTGGATGTTAAATGAGTTATTTTTCAAGTGCTCATTACATATTATCATAACACTACCAGAGTTAACAAGCTTCAAAAACTAACATATCATCTCCCATCGGGAAGAACATTTTGCTTTCCAAATTCTAGTTGCTAGAACAAGTTGTTTGTGTGAAGTGTTCCGTTGCATTTCATTAGCCTGTACACCTTTTTTCTCTTTATCGAAAGAACAAATTGTATTTAAGAGAATACAAACTCATTCAGAAAAGGGAAAACAATGAAAGTAGAAATTCTTCAAACAACATTTCCGGCAATGAATCTGAGCCAAAAGAATCCCTTGCTCTCCAGGTCTCCTCCTAGACCACTAATCTTCCAAAGCTTCATGTAAACAGCTTTTTCAGAGTTGCAAAAGGGAACAAACACCTTTCCTCTCTAAGTAAGAACTTTACATGGTATCAGGTATTGATTTCTCCATCAACAAACACCTCTGCGTCCATCACACCCTCCTCAAGCACTCAGAATCTCAGTCTTTCAAAAGTACCTCCACTCCTTCTCATAACCATATCTTATGATTTCTGGTATTGAAAACAATATGTTGCTAAGACTCTTGATTTCAATTTTCAAAGACTCTCTAGAAATCATTGTTCATTCCTGCCCTTTCATAGAGCCTATAATGTTTTCAACCCCATTGAGGGATGCCACACCCACCCCACCACCAGCTCTATCTAATCAGGGTGTCATCAATTCTTCCAAACCCACTTATCAGTAAAAGAAAATAATTCCTTATGTTTCTAATATCACAAATCTAAAGTATTTATACGAATGACAACCTGGTCATTGTTTCAATGTTCTATTCAGACTGTCTTGAATCTTAGAGAAAGATGAACACAATCAGTGATTAGTTAGTTTAGGAAACTTTAGGTACTGGTAATACCATTTATGTTATAAAGTTATATAGATCGTATCATAAACAACATTGAAGAAATAGTTAAATACATTTGCTTTTATACTCACTGTCTGACTATTGAATTGATTAATACACTCTGCACTGCAAAAAGAACACAGTCAGTGGTTAGTTAGTTTAGAAAACTTTAGGTACTGATAATGCCATTGATCTTATAAAGTTATATAGATCCATTTGCTTTTATACTCACTGTCTGACAATTGAATTGATTAATTACAATCTGCACTGCAAAAAGAGCCAACAGAGGGGGGAAACTTTTGTAGATAAATAAGATACTAATTTTAACCTTTATTTCTAGATGTCAAATACACTCCTTGATGGCCCCTGATTTCTTTACTTATCCTTCTTTTTCCTTTTTTAATGACTATAGAAGCTCAAGTAGATGTTCCTTGAGATTTGTTTTTGTGAATAGTAGACTGTATATAGATCAAAACAATTTACCTAACGCACTTCATTTGTGGCAGGCGTATGATGTGACCCCATTTTTGGATGATCATCCAGGAGGTGATGAAGTTTTAGTGACCGCAACAGGTAATTATTTCATCTTGGTCCGATAATGTCATTAACATGCCATCGGAATCTACTTCCTCTGGCCTAGTTTGCTAGAAGAAAGAAAATGAATCAATAAAGAAACAGAGAAAATAATAGACAGGGACTAAGAATGTTTTGGTGTTTACACAGAGAAGGATGCCACCACTGATTTTGAAGATATTGGGCACAGTGATGCAGCAGTTGAGATGATGCAGACATACTTTGTTGGGAATGTTGACACCACCTCTCTTCCAGCAGCACAAGTTCCCAACGAAACTCTACGCCCACCTGCACAAGCACCTGCCTACAACAATCAATCTTCTGGATTTGTGAAGATCTTGCAGTACCTGGTGCCATTGCTGATATTGGGCTTTGCATTTGCTCTGCAGTACTATGGCAAAAAAACCAAGTCCACTGAATCAGAAAATTGAATATGAGCTGTGGCCATAGTTTTAGTGCATCTATTATTCAAAGTCCATATCAAAAGTGTCCTAGTGGTAATAAAGTGGCTGCAGTGTTGTTTCTTTTCCTTTTTCCTTTTTTCTGGGTATCATTCAAAACTATTTGGCTCTCTCAAATATCATGCAGGGATTAATTTTGTTTCCTTGATTTGCTATGGCCTCTTTCTCAGTTATGCTAGTTGCTCATTTGGACTCAATCTATTATCTCATGAATAATATTTTGAAATAGATTTTATCAAACATAGTAATTGGAGTGCAGATTATTGTATTATGTCTTGTGTTCCATGTTTAAATTCTGCAGCCCTTGACTGAATAGTTTAGTTAAAAAGATCGAATCATTTAATTGCAGTAAACACTTGGAAAGTAGAAACAACTATCTTTTTTTGGGAATGCCCTTATGTTGACGATATTATGTGAAAGTTGTGTATCAATAGATAATAAATACATGAGATCATATTAAAAAAAAAAAAACTGTTTAACACTAAAAGGAAATTTATTGTTCTTGGGTTATAATTTCTGTTTAATTGACATATTGAGCTTGCATGAGGGCTTATATATACACATATATCACTATAGTTTTCTTTAACAGCGGCCAAAAGATTTAAAGCTAGAACTTTGTACAAAATCATTAAATTTTTCAGCATCAGATACTGGTCTTAGTAGGTTTTAACAACAGTATATGTACCCTCTACAATTTTTTAGCACCCCTTCTCCTAAATATAGATATGTTGCAGAAAACTTATTACTATAAGTAATTTTCATTATAGCAAAATACAACAACGAACAGAAAAATAAGTTTGACAGCTAATATTCTTCCTCCAACCCAAAGAGAACTTGGTTCGATGAATAAATCTGTTTCATACACCACTCTTTCTTAGTTTTTAACAAAAGAAGACGAAGAAGAAAGGGGTGAAACTTTACATATTTGATAAATCAAAATTAATTTTTGATAATCATGCTGCATCCGTTGTAGACCCGTTATTATTGTTTGAAAAGTGACAATAGAGGTATAGATAGATGGAAGAGTATAAAGTTTAAGATTCGGTCCCCCACTGAGTGAATCCCAATGACAAAATGTGTCATTTAGGTGTAGACATCATTGGACCCATGTTCCTTTGTGAGCTAGAGGGCAATAACCAAACGCAAAATCTTGTTTGTCCCACTTTGTTTGGCCCAAATTTGTGCCAAACGACCCACGAACCATTTTGTCCCGTTTGTTATGTTGTCAATTGCATATTTGAGCTCACTTCTTATTTCAGCTTTCTTTTCCCAACAACGTAATCTACCTTCCTGTTTTTGTTTTTTTATCAGTAAATTTTTTCCTTGCCTTCTTCTTTTTCTATCATGCAAAAGGATAAACTATAAAGTATATGGATGAATATGCCACCAGATTTTTTTTTCGTTAATGAGACAGGAACAGGATAAAGACTCAAGCTTCAACTGGTGTCACTGTCATTCATATTTCATAGGCTTTCGGTAGTATAAGATTTTTTTTTTTTTTCATGTCTTTGGACAAATCTTTACCCGCAAAAAGGGTAGGGTAAATTCTTTATAACTTTTTAGCTACCACTTTTTTTTTATATTGGAAAAAATGGTGTTCGTTTTATGCCCAACCGTTGTTAAATAATTTTGTTAATTTAATCCATATGATGCCAAGTCATACGACCAGCTTTATTATTGAAAATGTTGAAAGTGACACATTTCAAACCATTAAAAACCAATAAATATGTAACAAATGTATTTCATCCTAATGTTTGTTCACATACATTAATTGGTGTTCTTATCAATAATGCCAGTTTGCAAGAGACTGGTAGATAGTGGTTTCTCTAAAATATCATTATTCTTGCTTTAGTAAAAGCAAATATTATATATAAACCCCAAAATTCGTTTTCAATTCAATTAGCCTTACGTAAAAAATATCATCAGCTAGAACTACATATTTATTTATTAGTACCTTTCAGTATTTGTCCTTTTCTCTTTGAGCAACATAGATTTCTATCGAAGAAGAAGTCTAAGAAAACAAACTCTATTTGAGAGTAAAATTCATGTATATTTTCATTCAAATTAAAGGGTACATATACAAAAACTAAACCTGACTTTCATCAACTTTTAAGCTTTTACAGTCTATCATTATAATTGTTTTTTTTTTCTAAAGGATCGCTTCATTTTTGTGAAGTTGAGTATTGTTACAAATATATGATTCTTGCCACAACTCATATGAGAAATTGCAATTAAAGAAAAAAAAAATGCGTTGATGATTCCACTTGTATATAGTAAAAAGAATGAAGATTGTTTTCTCTTTCATCTAGGTTCTTTAGGACAAGGCTTGTCCATAATAGCTCTTTGTGTATCTATTAACAATTTTGATGTCATGTTGCATTTGTCATCAACAAACAATGTTGGATAAAACCCATCAACAAATGTTTCTAATTCATATCACATTCTAACTTCTCAGGTCCTTATTGTCTTTGTTATATCAATCTCTACTCTCTAAGGACTAATATTCTTGGTTGTCTCTCCTACTTACAAATATATAGGATAGAATGTAGAGAGGATGTAACAAAGTTTTCTTACAATTGCATGACTTCACAAAGTGAATAGTACAAAGATTTAAAATTTCCATACAAAAAAATTAAAGCTTAAAGCATTGCATATTTTATAATTCTTGACAAACTATATCTTGATGAGCAGTTGGAAACTTTGTCCTTTATATAACTCTTCAACAATATGATCATTTTTTGCCTAATCTTTAGCAATAATATCCTTTTGTGCTTGATAATAAAGTCACTCATCTTTTACACAAATAAGGCTTAATATAACTTCGTGGGCAAATTTATTTTAGTCCATGAGTAATTTCAAAAATTTGGATTCGACTTTTAATTAGTTTAAAACTACAAACCCACACTTGAATGAGTTGTGAAATATTATGCATATAGTATATGAGATTTAGTTTAAATACTCCATTACTTTTAGATAAAGCGTTCAAAGAGCTCATGGGTATCATAAAAATATATGTTGATGACTTTCTAAGGTGGGAGAATGTTAATCCGTATCCACCTGTTAAGGAATAATTAATGCATGTGGATTTATTATTTTTACATTGAAAGTTAGAATTATTAATTCTATTAATTAAAATAATATAAATGCATATAACTAGTTTTATAAAGACAAAAATATTCTTTAAAATATGTAAATAATAAAAATAAACATTTTTGAAACTCAATTAAATCTCAAATTGATACTTTAATTATTATTCTTTTGTAAATCTTTTAGATGTTTAATACTACTTTTTGTTGATTTTTATGTTAAGTTAAACTTTTTTATGTTTAATTATATTTTAATTTTTAATAACATTAAAACATAGTTATTTTATTATTTAATTATTTTGTAATTTTTATTGGTAAACATTAAATAAAATATTATATAACAACTATACAATACTTATGGATATTCTTGTCTTTTAAATAAAATAAAATTGTATTAATTGTGATTAAGTTAGATTTCATTTAATATCACAATTAATTATGAACTTTTGTACATTTCAAGATGTATTAATTATCCTTAACTTAATCGGTGCTCTAAGTGCCTTTAATGACAATGGTTAGCAAGATCCATTAAGGTAACTCTTGTGGAGCATTTCCTTGAAAATATCAAGAGAGCTTTTCTTATAAGAACGACAAAATAAATGCATTTGAAATCATGTAAATGTGTTTTTGGCATAGGATGTAAGAAATTTCTTGTTTTTATGTCCACTCAATGAGGAGTAAAATATAACCCTAAAAAATGTTATGATATGTTGCCTATAAGATGTGGTAATTTGAAAGGGTCAACACCTCAATAGAGTGCTCGCTTCCCTCTCCATTTTCCTTCCACATTTGGTGGAAAAGGCAAAACTCTTCTTTTAATTTTTAAACTAAAGAGTTTGAAAAGATTTATTCAGAACAAAAATTGTGAAGATGCTTTAAAAGATCAAGTGAGATATTTTTTTTTTTGTACTCTTCATTCCACAAACATGCTTTTAATCCTTAATTTAGTAGTTATAACACCTTGTTTTTAGAAATTAATATTAATTATTACTTGTTTATTTATAAACATATATGAATTTATAATTTCTAAACATAGTTTTCATTGAATCTTTGGAAATGATTTGTGATTATGACTTTTGGTTTTATCTTTTGATTTTAAAAAAATAATAATAATAAATGAAAGACTTCATTTGAGATATTCAGGACGACAGACAAACGAAGAACTTTGTTTGGTAAGCTTTAAAAGACATTTATATGAATATTCATGGGTAATATCTTAAAGATATATCAAATGGGTATTCTTAGTGAATATTCACGGATAATGGATATAGGTATTTCAATTCCTACTTGCAATGGGACATATTTAGTATCATGACATTCGACCAAATATATTAAGATGCTAATAATTATTACCGAAATTTTTTTAGCATTTTTTTTTAAATTTCAAGTGATCAAAATAAAATTATTGGTAACAAAAATATTAATCATACAACAATCGTTTGAAATTTTACTTCAAATATATATATATATATATATATATATATATATATATATATATATATTTAAATGATTTTATTTAAAAAAAAATTAAAAATAAAATATAAAATTATCTATGAGTATTTAAGGTACCTGCAGATATAAAAAAAAATATCGGATACATTTTTACATATATCCAACAAATAATGAGACATGTTGTTAAACGAATTTTGTTGAACAGGATGGGTAGAAGATAAATATTACTTGCATCAATCCAATCTTGTCATCCCTATATAGATATCAATATTAAAGGAAGTAATCATTTAATATTTAATTATTTAGTATATTTTTTATTTAAAGTTCTTATTAACTTGAGAATATAAAAGAAAAAAACTGATTTTTAAATGAATCTCTATTAAGTTTTTAACAAGAACTTGAAGATCATTCATTCCAAACTCCTAAAACTTTAAAAAAAAAAAAAAAATCGCCCTTTCACATTTTAAAGACGCTATTCTTTCTCTTAGCAATATTCGTTTTATATAATAAGTGTCTTCCTTGGAATGTATATTGTGCTCAATTTTGGTGCATGATTTTAGGATCTTATGTTAAGAATATCAGGATTGTATATGTTTTAAACCACAAAAAAAGCAATACTATGGGACCAGAACTTTGATGTTAATTAGGATTTGGAATTGAATATGTTAAAAGTGTTGAATAGGGGATCTGAACTACAAAAAGTTTTGATGCAAAATGCATTGAACCACCTTTGAAGACAAAGCATTATAGTCCCAACGAAGAGACCGCCACTAACGTAAGATGGCTCGCACGCTGTGATCTCAGGCCATTACACTGTATCCCGCATTCTGAATTCTTCATCTTACAAAGGCAAGAACTTTAGGGCACACAAACATGTGTAAAACCAATAATCAATATTCATTCTCTAAGATTTTGATTTTTAAGCTCAAATATCGAAGTGCTTTTGAGTAAGTTTTCAGCTTAATTGGATTTTGTGTTACATAGGTCAATTGAGTTTTTCAAAATTCTAAAGATCCTTTTTCTATTAGTTAAATATGTTTTTGGTCTTTTAACTTTCAGTAAATTTTGGAATTAGTCTATTTTGAAAGTTTGGACCAATTTAGTCATTCATATTTCGAAATACATGAATTTATTCCTTTTAATCAAATTTTGTTAAGTTTATTTGACATTTCAAGCACATTTCAGAATTTTATTTGAGTTGTTTATATAGTTTAACACATTTTTACTTTAATTTAAGTCAAATACTATTTAATCATTTTTCTATTTCTTGCTTAGCAAAAGAAATGTATTTTAATTAAACCCTTTTACTCTTTTTTTTTTTTAATTTTCTCACACTAATTGTGTGGATATTCAACCCGATTAGACTTACATCATTGCATGATTGATGTCATGCATTTCTAGTTTGTCAACCTTCGAAAACAAAGCCGACTCTTGATACGTATGTGATGTTATTCAATTTCTAAAATTCATTTTAAAAAATAATAGTCATTAGGAAATCCAAAAGGTGCAACTTTTTCTACAATTAGTAAATACCAATCACTAATCATGTTATGTACAAGGAACACTTTTAGTAACTTTACCAAAGGTATTTCAAATCTCCAATAGCGATATGTGTTTTAAGCTAATTCAGCCGAGAGATCTACTTAACAAGAATTATTGCACATAGTATTAAAAGTGAAAAAAAAAAAGAAAAAAACGTGAGAAAAAACCAAAATTAGACAAAATAAAAGCACGAGTATATTTTTCCATGTCCTTCATAGAATTGGAATTGTCAATGCAGTATTCATTTTGTTTCCTAAAAAGTTGGAACAAGATATTCAATGAATTTGTATTCTTATCCAAGACATGTCACTACACTTGGGCCCAATTATGATGATAAACGTGTGAGTTTCGATGAAGTAGCCATAGTTCTTATCCTCAGGGTAGTTCACTACTAGTAAACAAAAAAAAATGTTGATAGTTGTTATCCGAACAAGTTTGTTATATATAATACGTGAATGGTTGTTTCTGAATCGAATTTCGCAACATCGAAGAAGAGACAATTTATAATTTTGCAATGACTAGAAGAAACGAAACGCTAAGTTCTTGAAGAGGAATTTAGAGAAGAAAAAAAGGTTGTGCGAATGGGAAAAGGAATAAAGTTGAGGTTGACAAGAATGGGATAATTGAAGACCAGGGTCAAGTAAATTGGTTTGACTTAAATGGTTATAGCCAACTATATGTACACGAAATTGCCGTATTAATGATTTTTTGAGAGGGTTTTACCGATGATAGCATGATGATAGTAACAATGGGGGCAAAGGCACTTTACGTGAAATGAAATTGAAACTGAGCAAAAGGGGAAAAAAGATTAATAAAAGGCATTGTAATAAATAAAACATTCCCTGTTGTGTATGTGCTAAATTTGAGTAAGATGTACCTCTCTGTGCTGTCAATTACATGTATAGTTGAAGTCTTACTTCTCCCTAGAAAATTGAAGATACAGATCAATGTGGTCCTGTTTTTTATGACAAATGAAAGAGTTTGTGGTGCAAAGCGTCATAGGTGGTAGGAGGTTAGGACAAGTTGAAAACCAGAGTTGCCCCCACCCATAGTAATAATCAACATGTCGTTGTGCATAGGAGTCACAATAAACCTCAGGGAACCATGTACTTGGTTGTAGACTTAGATCAGGCCAAGGTTTTTGTCTCTCACTGCATACTGCCAAATCCCAAATATTTCAAATTTAACTTTCATTCACAACTCCCACATCACCTCTCTACAACTTGCAATTCCACACTCAACCACATTCCATCACGCACTTCTCCCGATTCAATTCCTTAAATAAATTATTATCTACATTCTTTTTTTATTATTATTATTATGTGTCCTCAAATACATATATTTTTTCAATTCAACCACAATTATGATGTAATCACGTGTGCTATCTTGTCTATAGCTAAACTCCCACTGGCATATGTGTACCAGTGTACTATCTATCTATCTATCACATTAGCGTGTGTTATGTGCTACGGATTATGACATGATGATGAATTATTTTATTTACTTCCAGTTTAGTTTTTAACGACACATTATTTAAATGGTAGAGGCCAAACTTAAAAACTTGTATTAATTTTACCAAAATATTTACAATGAAAATAGATATTATCTAATTTTTTATAACCGGACAACTTCAGACTTCACTGTCAACTTAAAAACCAAAAACCAAAAAAAGAAAAAAGAGAAAAACCTGATGACTCAAAGGGCCATGCACTTAACATTTAGTGCCTCCAAAGGGCCATGCACCTCCCACCAACCCCTGCCACATGCAAAACCTTCCTCTCTTTCCCTTTTTTTTTTTTTTTTTTT
>Ga0209589_1007257_pt1 | contig 17897 bp, 7 predicted proteins | sample CowpeawhiteBW_FD_187525 | JGI IMG/M metagenome (GOLD analysis project Ga0209589, IMG submission 187525) | Root nodule microbial communities of legume samples collected from California USA - Cow pea white BW (SPAdes) (version 2) | ecosystem: Host-associated > Plants > Roots > Nodule | place: USA...
ATCATTGGCCAATGTGTCTTAAGCTACTTGGTAGCCACGGGTTTCCTAAAAAGAAAAGAATTTAAAAACTATAACATATATTTGACATAAGACCAAAAACAATGTGGATTTACTATTTGAAAATTATTTATTGTTGTAACCAATAGTTCTTTAACTAATATATTTGTTTATTCCTCTTATGGCCACATATTTGTACCTCTGTTGCTAAAACTAAAATATTTTCATGGGTTGTTATGGCTAAAACTAAAATATTTTCATGGATTGTTATGGCTAAAACTAAATTTAATTTGTTCCTAGTCAGGATGCTTCTTCTTACTTGCATCATATTAATTATGCATCATCCACCACACGTGAATGAAGGAGGAGATGCAGTAAAACCTCAACTTTTGTGATGATAAAGTTTGCACATAAAACCTCAACTTTTGTACCACTCTAGCTACTACCTTCTCAAATCTTATATTCAAAAACGTATATAAACATGTCATTCATTACCTTATTAAATTATTATATAAACAATTTCAAATTAATGATACATGTTCCTCTATTTTCCCAGTCCTAACAGTGCATTTGAACATTATGTATCAACCTAACACACTAACAAAAATTCTTCATTGCAGTCAACACATTATCTCCAAACTAATAAAATAACATATTGAACTGTAAACAAAAAAAAAAAAATCTTTAGACAGGAAACAGAGGAAATGAACTTCTTGAAAGTCCAAGAGCTTAATATGGGAGAATGAGCCTATGTAAACAACGAAATTAGTTCCTATAATTTAACCATCTTTTCCACACCCATACTCTTATGCCTTACAAGACAAAAAAGAAGAAAAAGCTCTATTTCAATATTTTTCTGGATCCCAAGTGAACAAGTTCCAGCAAGAAGCAGAAGGAAAAATATTATCTTTTGCGACCAAACATATTTGGTCACTAATGATCATATTAGGCATATTTCAGTGACCAACAAAATTTTCGGTAGCTAACACAATATTAATTCGGTCGCTAATTCAGTGGCTAAAGTATTACATTTAGCGACTAAAATTTTTCGGTCGCTAACTACCTTATTAAGCATATTGTAGCAACCAATAAATTTTTGGTAGCTAACACAATATTATTCCGGTCGCTAATACGATGAAACATTATCTTTTGCGACCAAACATTTTCAGTCGCTAATTACCATATTAAGCATATCTTAGCGACCATTAAATTTTCGGTAGCTAAAACAATATTATTTCGGTCGCTATTTTAGTCCCTATAGCAATAAATAGTGATATACACTAATTCAGTCGCTATTTCGGTCACTAATTTGCGATTACTACTATTCGGTGGCTATTTCAGTTATAATTTGCGACCAAATTATTTCGGTCGCTAATTTCGGTTGCTAAATTGTATTTTTTTAGTAGTGTTAGAGACCAAATTATAATATAAAATATTAATCAAGACAGGTTCCAATAAATTATACAAACATGATCAATCCTGCAGATGATGCCAAAACACTCAAGAAAACCCGAGCCTGACTTTACACTATTTCAAAAGATTTACAAAATCACACAAGAATCACAGCAGCACAACAAGACACGTCTTACAGACTTGGAAAACTACCAGGCACACACACAAAGCTTGAGAAAGATCAAACCTCAGTGGTAGCACAATCTTGCCTACCACAAACACCTTCTCCATGCTTCAAACACCAAGCAAAATGCTCTAAGAATTTATCCAAGATCAATCTTCACCAGCTGCAATATGTATGATCACTAAAGAGAGAGAATTCTCAGGTTTCCAGAATGATTTCACGCTCAAAATTGGTCTTCTTACCTCTCTTTTTGAAAAATACAGCCCTTATAGTCAAATTGTTACGAAATTCAACAGGTTGATTTTCAAATCAATCAATTGATTTCACTAAACTTAAGTGAAATCAGTCAATTAAAAAATAAATCAACTGATTGAATAAGTCACAATTTAAGACTACTACAACTAATCTTTTAACCTGTTAAAAATTTATTCAACAGATTAAAAGACATTTTTTAACCTATTGAAAAATATTCCAATAAATTAAAAGACAATAAATACTCTATACATCTAATAAATGCTAAATGCTCTACAAAGTGAATTACAATCTTCAAGCTTGTTTTCCTAATGATTGATCCATATGGAATGCATGCATATAAGGCTTGATCAACTTGAGTAACTTGAATGCAATGGCTTCAAGTTACTTCAACAAAGCCTCATCAAATCTTCAAGTAACACACCATCCAGGCTTCGCATGTCAACAAAGGTCTCTAAAAAATGTGTCTCAAATGTCTCACAAAAGCCCAAAAAGGTGCTAAAGACCAAGTGGTACAAAGGTACATTTCCTTTATGTTTTCCTCTCTTCTCCACCTAGGTGTCTAGTCACCTCTACTTTCCACCTTTCGTGCACCACATCATCCATCATACTTAAACTTAATTAAACCTACAAAACACATAAACATGGATTAGCATATTGACTTAGGTTAAGTCAACTCTAGTCAACAAGTCAAACCTAGTTAAAGGTCAATAAGTCAACTAAGTTCAGTAAACTTTAGAAAATTTAAACATAATCAAAGCTAAGACAATGAAAGAGATTAGGAAACTCTCATGTGCATTAGCTTGCCTTTTGTAATTGAGCTTAAGTTAGAGCTTAGTTTGGACCCAAATTAGCTTTAAAGGTTATATTAGACCTATAATATAAGACCCATTTTTTCTACTCTTAATGTTTAAGGGCTTGGCCTTATCGGTTAGGCCTAATGCCAGCCCATAGGGTGCTCCAAAACCCTTTTCCAGCCCTAATCCCTCTCATTCTGCCCTCATTTCGCAAGACAACCCTTTTTCCTCACTCACTTTTCTCTCTTTTCAGAGCTCTACTAGAGTTTGGCTTTGTTTTTCATCAAGCTAGTTGAACTCCATTTCTATTCCACGTAAGTTGGCCTTCAACCCATATATTCTCTTCTCTAGTTTTACTTTCGTGTTTCCAACTAGGTTCATCATAGTAACCCCGTTTTGGTTCTGGTGTTGTATTTTTAGCCCACAAAGTTGTTCCCGGAGCTGTAGTGCTCACTGTTTGGTGTTTATCGTTGTCTACTAGCCTCTGTTCATGTAAGGGAAGCTAGGGTTTCATTGTTTTTAAGTTACCTTTGCATGCTTAGTCTGTTTTACGTTATGGATGCTTGATTCATGTTGTTTATTGTGTGAAAATACATTGCTTGTGTTGTGGGTGTGATTCGAATATGGCATTCGCACAAGGGAGAACTGGTGGGATCTGCTGAACTTGCCCAGGAGAGCGTGTGGCCACTCAAACGTAAAGCTCTCGCTTAAGCCAAGGGCTCTCGCCTGAGCGAGAACAGCTGCAACCCATCCCTCTCTCTGTTTCGAGGGCTTGCCTAAGCGAAGGCCACTCGCCTGAGTGAGAGTAGTCTCTCCTGAGCGAGATGGGCTAGCTTGAGCGAGACCTCGACACGCCCCCTATGTGCAATGTTGCCCAAGGGAGAGTTGATAGCTTGAGTGAGGGATTCCTCTCGTCTGAGCGAGAGCTCTTTAGCCTGAACGAGATTGACAGAGTTGATTGTATTTATGGATGTTTCACATGATTGGATGATTTGTGCTTTAAACAATTTCAAGTATGATGCCATGTATGTTCTATGTGATATATTGGGATTTGAATTGATGATTTGGGTATGATTATGCATATGAAACATGATTGGATGAATTGGTTGAATATGGGCATGAGATTGGTATGCATGATAAATCTATGGTTGATTGGTAAAGCATGGCCATGGTATGAGTTGGACATAATTCCATGAACCTTTTTGGTAAGATTCATGGTGGTGCCTCATGTAATGGACATAATTCCATGATCCTCTTGGTGAGAGCTCATGGTGGTGTCTCATGTAATGGGCGTAATTTCATGACCCTCTTGGTGAGAAATCATGGTGGTGCCTCAAGTAATGGGTAATTTCATGAACCTCTTAGTAAGGTTTCGTGGTGGTGCCTCAATATACAATTAAGTAAGGATTCAAGTAAGGATTGCATCATAAAGCTCTAAAGAGTCAGTTAGTCTCACGTAGAGCTTTCTGACTCAAGTGATGAGAGTAGCAGGAGGCCCTAGTCTTTGGCAGGATAATGACCTTAGATGTTTGAAGGCTAACCTTGTGCGTGGTAGGGTGAAACCCATTGGCAATGGCTCTACAAAGCAGTAGAGGCCACCACAAGTGCAAGCATCCAGTGAATCCGACTAATTATATGTATTCAGATAATTGAGTCTTAGAGTCTTGCTTATTTGCTATCACATGTTTGGTTGATTCATGTATTCTTGACTTTTACATTGCATGCTCAATTGTATGATAAAACCTTTTTACCCTAGCTTACCCTTTCTATTTGCTTGTGTGTTTTGTGTGTGGTTTTCTCCTTTTGCGATGATCATCAATTTATTGATGTAAGCAGATGCGGGAACCCCTAGTGGTCATAAGGGTGATGGAAACTCCGCAACGTAACTAATCTTGGGTTGGATTCCCTTGCTCCGAGTATTTCTTTAAGGCATTGTGGCCTATGTACTATCTTGCTCTATGAGCACGTATTTTTGGATAGCTGTCAAACTTTTGTTCTTATTCTGTTCATGCCATCTTTGTGTGCCTTAGATACCTTTTCTAAGTATACTTTTGGATTATTGTAACAGTGGATACAAATATACTTCATTGTGTGGTCTTTATATAATATTCTATGTGATGTTTCATTTAATTAAGTTCATTTATTAAATGGGATGTTACATATAACTACAAGAACTTTAAGTTATTGACAAAATTTTACTAATATTAAAAATTCCTTGGTAAATTTTGTTTTATCGACGAATTGTGAAATTTTAATCACCGACATAAATACTCATTGATAATAAATCCGTTGATAATAAATACCCTTTAGTAATGTATTTGTGAATAAAATTGGACGATAATTTAGAATTTTATTATGTTTTCGTTAGTAAATTACATTATTAAGATGGGTACCAAAGTTTTCATTTTAGGTTTTGACCATTTTTGTGGTAATAAAATTGTAGTTAAATTCGTTAATAATTGAATTTTTTTAGAATCCATCAATAATTGAATATTTAACAATTCATTAGTAATTAAATTTTTTTAAAAAACTGCTAGTAAAATGGGTATTCATTTTTCAGTAAAATTAGACAAAATATTTGGTATAAATTAATTGGTGGTGGGTGAAAGTAGAAAAAAAGGAGGAGAGGGAGGAATAGGAATCAGAGGTGGTGGCGATAGGAGCAGTGCACACGAAGGCTATAGTGACCGAGGCCATAGTAGCAATAATGGATTAGGAGAAGGAGGAGTCGAAGGTTGTGACGATGAAGGCAGTATCAGCAATGGTAATAAAGTAGAGAAGGAGGAAGAACCAAATCACAATATTTATCTTTGTCCTGTAAATATTAATGGATATTTTCTGAGAGATAATTATATAAAGACTTTGACAGTTAGTTATATGATCGAGAAATTTTAATCATAGGTGATGCTCTATAATTTATGATTGGTCTCTTTACTTTTTTGTTTGTGCATGTTTTGTTCTAGTTTTTCTAATTTAATTTTCTATTCTTTAATGTTCTTGCACTTTCATTGCAATTTAAGATTCTAACACTTTAATATTCTAGCATTTTAATGTATTTGATTTCTTGATTTCAATATCGATTTGTGTTTTCTTTTTTCAAACCTAAATTCCCAAATTAATTTGTAAAAAATTAATATTAAAGATTGAACACAATTTTATCTGTTTTTTTTATCGATCTATGTTATGTTCTGCAAATTTTAAAGAAACTTAATTCTTTTTTAAAATCACTCACCATATTTGTGGAGAATTAAGGATTTACCATAAGTTCTGCAAATTTGCAAAATGATGCACATTTACCAGAGAAAATCTACTCAAAGAGGGTCCAATTGGGCAGAAATGTGTGTTATTTGTGGGTTACATCAAGAAACAACTAGTCACTTATTTCTTTTAGTTGTAAAGTAACTCAAAGTGTTGAAATTTGTCTGGAATTGGGTGGGGTGGAATCGATCAACAGTAATCAACAATAACTTTATCATATATTATATTACATCATCTAAGTCAAATTAAATTAAAAGCAAATTACACCAACACAATTAAACCGATAATAACTTAAATATATATTTATTTGTATATATATTTCTTAACTTCTCTTGACCTTAACGCATAACTAAGTACGATTGTTACTGTAATAATATGATATGACCATTAGAGAACTAAGAATCACGACTTGAAGATATTTTTAATACACTTGCACGCGTTACAGTGACACTAGTTGTCTAATGCAACTCGCTTTTTAAAGAATAGGAAGAAGGCATCGTTTTACATAAAGAATTGAAAGAATATGATGAATGGTGTGAAGGGAAAGGGGAAAAAGAAAGACTAATGAGAATTAAGTTTAGGTGACAGTTTTGTGAAGAAGAAGAAGTTGAAGTGATTCTGGAGAGGAGTTAAGTTGAGGTCGAAGCAGAAAGGCTTAGCATTAGACGATCTTTTCATGACAGAAACTTTGGCAACAACCTGGTTTATAGCTCTGCGTCTTCTCATGTGAGTTTTGGGATCACTCCGTGTTCGTTTCAGATGTTTCTCTTTCTCTTCAACAACTTTCACTTTCTTGTGGCCACCCAGGGCTTGAAATGAAGAGAACTTGCGGTTGCACGTTCTGCACTCAAATGCTTCTTCTGGGAATGTGGCGGAAACAGTTTTATCTGTCATGGTTAAACAGTTTGTGATGTCCCAGCTTTCTAGTGTTGCTCCTTCACTTTCTCTCTGTCTCTTCATGGCTCTTTAAGTAGTTACAGGAAAATATTCTTTGAGATTGTGAAGTTGTTGTGTTGTGAATTTTGAAATTGGTTTATATATATAGAGAGAGAGAAGAGTATAGGACTTTGACTTTGATAAGTATAGGATTTTGGGTGCACGCGGTGGTGTTCGGTTGAGGTGCACAAACACGTAAGCGATGCCAAAGCCAAAGTAATGAGATAGTATAACTAGGAACCAACCTAGAAAGTGGGGCCACTAAGATTCTATGTTCCTTGAAACTTCGAATTGGTACGGAAAAAGGGAATATTGTTGTTGTGGAAAACATGGCAGCAATAGGAAGAAAAGAGTAGGCAAGTTCATAAGAAGGTTGGTTTATGGATCGGGAGGTGTAAAGTAAATTTAAAAGATTTTTTTTTTATTTATTAATAGACTAAATATAAAATATGTTACAATTATTTTTAGATTAATTTTTAAAAAAAATTTAAAATAAAATTATCTATTAAATTTATATAATTAATTTTATTTAATATTTTTTACTTATAATAAAATTTATTTAATTTTTGTTGAGACATTATTTATAATTAATATTTTTAAATAAAAATTATGATTTATTTAAAATATTGTTTAATTTATAAAATAACATTTTTAATACTAATAAAAATTAGATTTATTTGCTTATTCTCGGTTACTTAGTTTAGTATTATGAGAACGAAGAAGTTTTGTTTTTGTCTGTGTTGAAGATAAATGTGGTGCGTTGACATTTTGACAATGGATGATGATGCATAGGTCATTCATTCCATCTTGGTTGGCTCAGTATTAAACAAAAAGTTAATCATCAGAGTAACTAAAAACAAACCATGATATGACTTCAAATCGGGATTCAACTCTTTGACTAATAATATCTCTGATTCAATTTTTGAAGACATAAATATGTTTCTTTTAATTACTTTCAAAAATTTATGTTATTTTTAAATTAAATTATAGAGAATTATGTAAATTATCTTTTTCATTAAACGTTACGTCAAATATCCTTTATACGATAAAAAATGTTTTATAACAATAATATTATTCTTGTATGGAACCGAATTATTATAGAACACTTCGCTCTTCTCGTTCCACAAGATTTTTGCTGCTCCTAGAACTCCTCCACTTGGACACGTAGGAGGTAGTTACCTGCAAGTACTCCGACGCTAAAGTCAAAGTTAATAACTAAGAAATGAGCATGCAATGATATCAGATAATAGTGGAATAATTCTTAGATACCTTTTACCTGTCCTGTAATCCCTATTATATGCTTGATTTCCTTCAGTAATGTCTAGATCTTCTCCATAAGTACTCGTAAATACCTTATCATAACTTTCATAATGTCTTAAACAATAATCATTGCAAGCTTTAACTACGTGATTCCTATCATAACTCCACATGGTCGAAACGTACTCAACCCATTGATAAATGGTGATATTGGCCATGATGTGTTTAGCCATCCTGGGCTAAGAACTCACCCTATACACTAGCCCCCTCAGGCTCGTAGTTGAATGAAGTGTAAACAAGAGTCTTGATCAATATAAGATAGGAGGTCGAGATGTAGGCCAACATGGTTGTCCTTGCTGTATTGGTTCGCCTAAGCCGAGAACGTGGTGGTCCTTGCAACGTTCCTACTCCTTTGGTCAAAATGTGTTGGGAACGTAGCATGCCTTGTCGTATTAGAACCATATGGGTCGTGGTGTATTGGTAATGTGGCATGCCTTGTAGTATCAGGACCCCTTGAGCCAAGATGTGTTGGGAAAGATTGAACCCCACTAAGTTAAAACATGAAGCTTGACTATCCCAACTTTGCAGGTCGTGTCGTGTTGGAACTAGGGAGTACATCCCTCTTAATTCGGTGAGGATTCTTGCAGACCACTTTGCGTTGGGAAACCAAATGTGTGTTAATGTTGGTGTGATCGAGGTCGTACCCAACCAAATAAAACAATGTAAATGCAGTACTCAGGAGTTAACCCAAGGTCATCTCCTACTAACCATTATTTTCAGTCAAAGGTTCCATGTTGCAGTTCAACATAAGGGGGGGGGGTTGGTTTGGCAGATTCAATTTTAAACACAAAATTAACAAAATGTAATTGCAAAGCTTAATTAAACAGATTTCAAAACATATTGATTCCTTGATTCAACTAAATTTCACCAATCACAGATTACACAATTAATTGTTCTATCCAACTTGCTCCCATGAAACCCCAAATTAATCAACTAAGCAATAATTAACACGAGTTACATATGCCATTAAGCCAAGCATACTTCAAGCAATTAACACCCACAAATTAAGCATACTATGAACGACCCACACTCATTAAGCATGATTATAAGTCGCTTTAGGTGCAGAAAAACGAAATTAAGATTAAGCATGTAAGATCCGTGAAAATTAAATAATTAAATAAATAATTAATTAATAAATGCGGGTAGTGGGAGCCTTTAAGGAATTAATTATTGATTTATATGATGTGGAAAAATACTAGCTTAATTGGTTGAGAGTACTTTAATTGTGTTAGAGGACTTGGGTTCAAGTCCTACATATGTCAATTGTGTGTTATTTAATTTATTATTATTTTTAATAATATGCTTGATCATGTTGAGTGATAATATAATCATAGAATTATATTAAATATCACGAAAACATGGGGTGCAGCCAAAAATGTCTTTGTTCAAAAATAGATAATCCAATTGAAAAAAAAGGGTGTAAACATGAGAATTGAGGGTGCTTAGTATTTCTATTTTGGGACTTAATTAATGAATTAAAATATTCATTATTTACACTCTTAAGGACCTAAATTAAATTATTATTGCATTATTAAACTCAAGAATATCCAATAATGTAATATGCAGCTAAATACAATTTTTAAGATTCCCAAAATTTAATTATTGAATAAGAGCTAGGCGATTTTACTGTAGCAGTATTGGTGTGATTGTGTGATTGTGTGATATATATATAACTGTGCAATATTATATATATATGGGTAATTTGTTAGCTCACCCTATCTGCTTGTGTTTGGCGATGATCGTGTATGCGATACACGGGAGCAGATGTTATTGCAGGTGGATCTGGTGAGGCCTAGAGACGGAGCGGGGCTAGTTTTGGGAGAAGATTTTATCAGAACTTTTATGAAGTTTTTTTTATGCTTTCAAATAAATTGTAATTATGAATATTCCGGACTTTTGGATAATTACAACCTTATTTATACTTATGAATTTTGGTTTATTGTGAAAGTAATAAAAGTTTTTTAATTTTCCCGCGTTTTGGGAATATCAGTTATAATAAATGAAGTTTTATTATTTACTTCATTATTTTATTATTTAAATTTGTAATATTCGGTCGGGATGTTACAAAGCATCCATCAATTTCGTATTTTTACCATGAAAATGCACCTTGAAAAAGGGCAAACCAGAACAAAATTTCAAAACGAACAACAACCTCATGGTTTTATTTCAATTTTGTCAAGGAATCAATACCAAAAGCTTAGCTAGACATGAAATTCGAAAAAAAAAATCAAACAGAAACAAAATTGCATTAAAAGAGTAGGGAAAAAGTGAACAAACACGAATTTTTATTGAAGGGGACGAAAACCCTAAGTTGGGTGGTGCTCCAATGGTCTTAAATCATCAAAAACGAAAAACCCTAAGTGGGTGCTGCACTTAGAAATCAAATACTAAATGGGGAAAAAGAGAGTGTGCTTTACACTAAGGAAACCCTCGAAAAACGTGGTCACATCACCACAGTTACCTATAATTAAAAAATTGTCATTCTACCACTCAGAATTACAAAAATGCCACTATTGGTTGAAAAATGGTGGTCTGGTGACATGGGCATGCTAAATGACATGGCGCAAACATTGCAATGATGGGGAAACTCTCTCTTCATCTTAAGATTAATGTCCAAGCTCCAAAAATTGCTCCATAAAATACCTAAAAACAATTAGAAACAAAAATTAGACCAATTACTCAAAATTCGAAATAATTGCCCAATGAAGCCCAATTGAGGAAAATGCACTAATAAAAGACAATTAAGTACTAAACAACCTTCGAGATGGGCACAAAATGGCAATGGAATAAGGGAAAATATTGCTCATCATGGTGCATTAATGACCTTGAGGTATTGGGAAGCCATTTGCGTCTTAATACTGATGCATTAACAACCATGCATTAATGACGTATTGGGAAGCCACCTACGTCTTAATGTTGATGCATTAATGACCTTGCTGGATTGGGAAGCCAATGTTTCTTAATGTTGATGAATTAATGACCATGCATTAATGATCATGACGCATGAGGAAGCCACATGCGTGTGTGGAATGCATGAAGACCATTACACATGCATGTTTCTTGTGCCAATATGTGTTCTACCTCATCATGCCAAGAAGTGCACGTCCTCCATAGGCCGAGGAATACCCAACCACCCTAGGCCGAGTAGTACAAGTTTGTTGGTTTCCATGAAGAGAGATACTTGAAGGACGTTGCATAAGGAGGCGCGCCAATGAAGAGTCACCCATTGTGGTTCGTTAGATATGCTAGATGTAACGGTGGGGGATGCTTGGCAGAAATGTCCTTGAGGGCGGGGTTACTTGGTATGAATAGGGGTGGGGACCAAATTTTTCCCCACCACTTAGCCGTGACTTGTGAGGGTTAGCGTTAAAGAGAGTTGTTGTCGTGCACTATTAGGTATGTCATTCTCTTCCTCGTCTTATACTTCTTCTAGTAAGTCTAAGGATTGTTGTAGCAGTAGGGATGATGCCTTGTTATGCTTACCTTATTCTAGTAGTATTGATAATGTTCGAAGTGATAGTACAAGGAGGTGTCGACACTACCTCGCACCCGATACGATTAGGTTGACTTGCGAGTTAGATCACAGATGTCCATGTTTAGGTAGGCTTCCTCTATAGCTTTATTAGCCCTTAAAGTAGAGATGATAGCTACCACAATAAAAGATTATATTGTAAGTACAAAGAGAGTACATCCTGGGGAACGTGTGTGCCTCGGCCAAGAGGGTTACCCTATGATTTTTTCTACTTGTACCCGGCTTTGGTGTTTGAGTTGCACATATGCTTCCCCTTTGATGAATTCACTATGCGAGTCCTTAGAGTACTAAATGTTGCCCCAAAACAATTGCATCTGAATAGTTGGGCTTCCTTACAAGGGTTTAGATTAATATGCCGAGTATTCCATTTGAAAGCCACTCCACAAATCTTTTTGCATTAATATTGTAATCGGCCAGGTATTGTGATAAGTTGGTTGTCGTTGATAAGCCAAACCCACTAATGTATATTGATGTCATATATCCAATCCTTCAAATAGTTCAAGTATGGGTTCTTCAAGGTGGCAATAATGCCAGTAGGAGTTAAACACTTTTACTTTGATAACAGGAAACCTAAATTTCCTTTGTATAGGAGTCCAAATCACACTAAGTACCATGTTTGACTGAGAACATGTATGATTCTCGAAGATAGATATGTGCTTTCTTATTTGGATCGATTATCTAAAAAGCTTCTCGTAAGTAAAATTGTTGGGGTGTTTGGGTCTTGTCACCATGAGAAACTCTATTTGGTATGTATTTCTTGATCTTGGTATATTTGGTATTATTATTGTAAATATAAATAGTTTTTTATAAATTTTAATATAAATAATTTTAATTTATTTTGTACGTAATTGATTAATTAAATCAAACATGATTAATAATAAATAAATGAATCAAATAAAAAGATTAAATTTAAAGATAGAGTTATTTAAAGAGTAAAATAGATAAAATAATTATTTTAATAAAAAATTAATTTAAAAGATAAGATTTAAAAGTAAATATAAAAAGAAGAATCTTTATTTATATATATATATATATATATATGATATAAATAATAATAAAATAGATATACAATTTAGTTTAAAGTATAAAAAAAATACATTTAATTTTTTTAAATATCAAAGTTACTTCGAATCGTAAAAATGTGTGAGAACAGGAACTTTGAAATAATTATATATATATATATATATATATATATATATATATATTTCTTATTTTCTTCCATGACGTATTGTCTTAAATATTTATTCAAACATAACAGTTTAATGTAACTGTCGGTCGAATTTTAATGTAGATGAGTTGAATTCTGAACGTCGAGTACAAAATAATTGAAATTCGATTTCAGAATCCAAATTGAATTTTAATTTTTTTTTTGTTTTTTATTCAAAAGTAAAGAAAATAATTTAAAAATTTTAAGGTGAACATTGAACAGTATTTCTTTGAAAAATAAATATTTCTAAATGAATAATTAAATAAAAGTGAATACATCGAAAAGAGATTACAATATGTTTTTGAAAAATGTAAATGTAAAATATTTAATAAGGAAATTACGATGATTTTATATTTAGTCAAAATAATAAAATACGTAAGAATTTAAATAAAAATATATAAAACAACAAATAAAGAAACAGAGAAATTTTGATTTTAATTAAAAGAATGTATATAATTAAATCATTTATTAATACATTAACGATAATGACATATTATATACTACAACATAATCATGAGTGCAAGAAGGGTATTTGGTCACAGTTATTGTTACTATTCTGCCCCAGTTTTAGAATCGAGACATATAAGACCGAGGTCAAAAATGGTTAGCTTTTGGTCTCGAGTGTTACCCGAGGCAAAACACCCATTTTATGCCTCGGTTCTACTGAGAACCGAAGCTGTATCTCTCTATTATTGTCTCGTTCTGATGGAACCGAGGCCTAAGACATTCAAAATTAAAAAAACAAATTCAGATGGGGTTCTGGAATTCTCTTCATTCCTCTGTCATCCCTCACAATGTTGATCCCCACTTTGGAACCATTCCACGACCTAACACCATCTTCCACTCCATTTTTCCTTTGCAGAAAGATTAATCTTTCCAACATCACGAAACACTTCATAAATACATCCTTCCATCACCGATTATGGTTCCTCACAAACCTCACCCCCCAATCTCAATCACCTGAACAAAATCACCAAAACAGAGGCTATCAAACCATCACATATTCATCTTTACCAATTAATTCGTGCCAATACATAGAGCCATATCTAGCAGTCCCAACATTCTCCTCCTTTCTTCTCCTCTGTAAAAGAAGAACAAAGACAAATAACCATTAAAAAAAAAGAACGGAAACAAAGAGAGGGGTTGAAAGCTCGGTGGCTACGCATTTGGAGAAGAAGATGGAGCGAAAAACCCTAAAGCGTAGGAAATGATGTTGCCGATGTTGTCTTTGGCGACAATGGTGCGGTGCGGCTGCCACGGTGCGGCTAGTGCGATTGCAGCATGGAGGCTAGTCGTGCAAGGAAGAAGTCGTCCAACTCTAGCGTAGAGAAGAAGATGGAAAGCGCTGAAAACACTAGTGACGTCGTCGGTTCTGACGATTGCTCCAGCGACGGCTTTGGTTGGCAGCAGGAAGGTTCGTTTGCGGTAGTTCTTGGTGGGGTGACGTTCCCGCATGAAGGATGAAGAAGAAGCTTGGTGGGGGAGATGTTCGTCTGCGTCTAGGGTTTCCTGCAAAGGATTGAAGAAAGGGATTTAGGCCTAAGGCTGACCATTTTAACTAGCTATACTGCCTCGGGTCATTATCAACCGGTGCATAAAATTTTTGTTTTAAGTTTAAAAATCCAAGTGGTGGGAGGAGGGAAATTTTGGAGTGGCTTTAGGCCTCGGGTCCCTTAGAACCGAGGCATAAGACCAGTTTATGCCTCGGGTCAACTAGTAACCGGGACATAAAATGTTGCATAAATTACAAAACTGCCACAGTGTGTTTATATGCCTCGTTTCCACTATGACCGAGGCATAAAGTCTGAGTTAAAAAGCGTAAAATGCACTAGTGAATTATTGAAGGGAAGGAAAGTTGAGACTCTTAAGTTCAGAATTGTCGAATCAGTGATGTGTATCATGAAGTTTGATAATAAGAGTATTACTTTGGACAAATTTGTTACCTATTATTCATTTTACACTAACTTTTATTAATTTGGGACAACATTTGGAACTTCTTTTTGTTGTTGTAATGAGGTAAAGTTGTGGACTTTCATGTGTTGGCTAATAATCTTCGTGTTCAAGCTCCTTAAACAAATTGTCATATAATTGATTTTATCGAACCTCAAAATTGTGGTGGACATGTTTGCATGTTGGAAGCATATAAAACACATAGAGGTGAAGCTTCTTAAACTTTTAACAATTGCACCACTTTCATTTAGTCAAACGACAAAGCTTTTTAGCTAATCTAAATTCTCTTAGGTTGGTCATCTCTTTCACCAAGAACCTTGTAACGCTTCTATCAAATTCAAGTACCTTATGAGTGTTTGACAAAATATATGCATCCTTTAGTACCTTTGATGCAACTTCGGAATAGACAAGACCAAATCATTGCAACCACTTTCCTTTTTTTTTTGTGAAAAATTGCTTCACTTGGTATATGTGGCAATGATTATGGAAGATTCCTTTTATGTTGCTGAATTTTTGGATTCAACTAAGTTGGTTGTCAAGTGACCCCATCATCTATTATCGTCCTATGCAAGTGGCCACTTATTTTTAAGAATTTCGCCAATTCAATGTGTTGTTTTTGGATTCACTTCCCTTATTATGTTTTAATAGTAGTTTGTTTGAGGCTTAATCATTGCATATGTTGCATATCCAATAAAACAAGTTAAGGTAGAAAGGAGTACACATTTTTAATTAAAATTTTCATTTTGAAAAAAAATGCTTATCCATATGTACAAGATCTTTTTTTAAGTGTTGTGTGTTTGAACTGCCTCATGAAATTATGTGCAATGTGTCAAATGTATAGACAGACACAAGGTTATCTACAATCCATTCACTCTCCTTTAATGTGTATGCCCATGAATGGAGGTGTGATAGTCCATAATTAAGTAGAAATACTCTTGAGGTGTGATGTACCTCTTTAGGTTTTTTAAGAAAAAAAAAACATTAGTCATCTCACATAAAAAACAACAAGAGATAATTGGAAGTATGTTGTTTCTCCCCTCTTGTACAATTGTGATGAGTTCAACTTTTTTTCCTCATTTAATGTTTAAATTTGGGGATTTAATAGAATTTTTGTGCTTAAGGATTGATTTAATTAGGATTTGTGATTATTGGATTTATTGAGTACGTAAGTTTAAAATGGCGTAAAAATTGATTTTAGTTGCATAAAATATTATTGGATATTCTAACGTTTGTTAATGTAGCTAGAATTTAATTTGGGTCATTAAAAGTGTGGATTTGAAATATTCAAAGTTACAAAATAAGTCCAAAATTAGAAAATTATGGAAAGAAATAATTCAGGAGCTAAATGCACCCCTAGTTTTTATTTTACACACTCCTCCTACAAGTGGACCACCTAAAAACCTGTTTTGCACCCATAGTTTTTACTAAGTTGCACCCATCCTACCACTTAAACTTCACTCAACCAGATCATGTCATGTGGCAATCCTCCACCCACTAAACTTACCAATCAAAACTTGTCATGTCATCATTTCCTTCCCAAACAAAAACCTTAACCCTAATCTTTTTCCTCTCTCAGTTGCCACCCTCCCCAGCAACGAGGCCAAATTTGATATCATTGTCGTGAAGCGATCAAATTACCACTACTTAACTTTAGCAACTTTAGTATTGCCAAATTAGTAGTGAACAAACTAGTTAGGGTTAAGTTAACCTCGAGTCGTTTCTCAATGAATACGGAATTGATTTCAAATATTTTATTCTTATAAAAATGCAATTAAAACTAGTAACTATAAAAATATGGTGTTTTGATATGCAAAGAATAAATGCACGCAAATAAAATATTGTAAACACAATAATAGTAAATAGGTCAATTCCATTACTCTTTCAAAATAGGATTCATTATTGGTTTTCTAAAGATTATTGTTATTGATTTCTTGTTGAAGATTTCAAATTAATCAATGTAACTTCTTAATTAATTTGTTGACGTCCTCACTTTTAACTAAAGTAACTTCTCAATTAAAAGCAAGAACTTTGTAAATTAATCCTAGTAAATTTAACCAAAGTAACTTCTCAATTAAATATTACTAATCCTAATCATGTCCATTCTTTTACCTCTTATATCTAGTAAAAAGCTAATTAACCAAAGTAACTTCTTGATTAATTCTAATATAAGTTTTCACCTTTAATCAAAGTAACTTCTCAATTATTAGCAAAAACTCATGCAATCATATGAAAGTTTCTAAAATTAATCAAAGTAACTTCTCAATTAAAATTTAAAAACCCTTGGACTCATACGATTGTAATGTTATGTAGATTTAACACCGTGCTAACTTGCTACAATGTAAAAATCATTACTTTCACTAAATTAAGAACCAAAAGACATAGATGAAAATAAATCTCAACAAGAATCAAAAGAACAAACAAATTAATTAATCTAATATCAGAATCCAATTAAGAAATTACAATGGAATCAACCCAAGAAATTCAGCACTCCATGAATGCAAAATAAAAATAGAAGAAGAATAGAGAGAGAAAGGAAACCAAATTAGGCCCCCTTAAGGGTTCCTAAACTCCGAAGTTCCGAGCTTGTCTTTTCTGCTTCTCCCTTGGTCTCTTTATATAAAAATTGGATTGGGCTTTTCTGTTGCTAAAATCTCTCAAATATCTTTTAAAATAAAGATAAAGATAAATATTTAAAAATATTTGGAGACATAGAGTATTTGACAAATATAATTGGTTGATAATATCAATATCTATTATAATTAAATAAATTAATTACTTAAAAATATATGATAAATTATTACCAATTAATATTTGTATTAATTTTCCAAATCAATCCTTTGCAATCTCCTAAAATTATCTTCTAAATAATCCAATATCTTCAAGATATATTTGTTTGTTGTGTATCTAAAAAGATTCAAGAAGATCTTGTCATATTTAAAAAGATTTGATAGTTAATATCTTTTAATATTTTATGATATAATTAAATAAGATAATTATTTAAAAATATCAAATAAAATATCTAAAGATATATTTTTCCCAAATTATCTTCTATCATAAAGATAAAGAAAACCGCAA
>Ga0209589_1007259_pt1 | contig 17897 bp, 16 predicted proteins | sample CowpeawhiteBW_FD_187525 | JGI IMG/M metagenome (GOLD analysis project Ga0209589, IMG submission 187525) | Root nodule microbial communities of legume samples collected from California USA - Cow pea white BW (SPAdes) (version 2) | ecosystem: Host-associated > Plants > Roots > Nodule | place: USA...
GATGGGTTGCGCCTAGAATGCCCTCTTTTCCTAGCCTCTCTTTCTTGCTCCCTAGCTTCAAGCCTTTGAATGTGCTCTTGGATTCTTAGGTCACTTTGCTCCTTGTCTTTTCTCAATTGTTCAAAGGTCTCCTTTCTAAACAACTCCAAATCCCGAAGCAATCTCATCAATGTATTGTTTTTGTTTGGTGTAGGTGCATTTGATGAACTTGCCATGATTCCTACCACAAAAACACTCAAATCTGAGACAAAATAAATGGATTAGGGGTTAGACAACATGAAAACCGAGACCAAATCCAACCCAAAATGCAACCCTAGAGTTTAGATCACACTCCCAAAGTAACAAGGCAAGGCTCGCACTCAAAATCCACCAAAGGATTGAAGAAAACACTTTTAAAAACTTGTGCAAAAATTTTCAAATGCAAGACAAGTGATTCGGCCACAACACCCCAAGAGTTTTAAGAAAAGAAAACTAGTAAGACAAAACAAAGAACACCTAGTGACAAGCAAGAAAAGCACAAAAACAAGGAAAGTTAAACTCTAAAGAAGAAAAGTTTGAGACAAAACTTTTAACAAGACTAAAACAAGAAAAACACATTTTAAAGACTCTATGGAAAGTACTTGACAAGCATCTTCAAGTCTTAAATCGTGCATAAACCAAGAAAGATCATAACCAAGTTAAAGCATGGAACTAATTAGCCAATATCATCCAATTCTCAAGTATGAAAACCAGTAGCATAATCACCTAGTCAAAAACACATTTTTAGTTCACCAAGGAGCAAGGTTGCTCTAGGTTTTTAGGCAAAAATTGGTGCAAAAATTTTCTTCTTTCACAACTAGTTTCATAAAATGGTGAGAAAGAGTTTTAGGTGGCTTGGACACTTAGTTCCTCAAGTTTTAGGCCAAAATCAATTTCATGGAGCATACATCAAGAAAACCATAAAGTGAAAGCAAGATTCAAATACTTGGAAAAACAAGAATAAGAAAACTTAAAGTTAACATATGACATATGACTCAAACAAAAGTTAGGCACATTTAGAGACTCAACATGACATACACAAGACACAAACATGTAGCTATCATGCATTTAAACTCATGGATTTGAGGCTCAAAGACTAAGAATCCAAATACATGTTATCCAACCACATTTAGGAGCTTAAAGAGGTGAAAAAACCGTAGCCAAACTACCACAACAAAACCTGAAAACGTTGATTCACTACAAAAAAATATATATTTAATAGAGGTTATTTTGGAGAGGTTACGAAAATCTCCATAAATAAACATAACTTAAGATAGTTTTGATAGGTTCTGTAAAAATTTAACAATAACAAATAATAGCAGGGGTTTTAATGTTTTTCTTCAGAGGTTTATGACCTCCTCCATTGCTTATACTACATCTTTCACGTTTCACTCTTTCCCTCAATTTTTTCAACTTTCCCTCCCAGACTTTTACTGTTTCTTCTCTTTGAATTTCAAGTTCTTCTTCTTCTCGACAATCAGAACACAACACCTAAATAAAATGTGTAGATGTTTTTCTACTCCGCACAACGAATGCGTCAACTTCCTCCTTTACCCCTCACTGCGCTCAAACGCCGCCAGGATTCCGGCGAGGCTTGTCCACCATCAACGTTGACAGAACCGCCATGCATTAGTTGTTGGCCATTCCTCCACCGCACGCCACCTCCTTGTGCGCCTCACCTAGGGTTCGAACTACAATGTGCTTGCCCCTGCTCGGATTCATTCTCGTGCTTCTCCACTCTTCGTTGCTAGATTTCGCTCTTCGCCACTACTCGGCTCTCGCATCAAATTAGGAATTGCAGTGAAGTTGGTACTTGAACTTAACCTATCTTCGATAATTTGAAAAATCACATGTGTTTCATTTTGGTTCCTATAGAAGATATGTATTTGGTTTGCTCTATTTCCCTTCATTTAGCCTGTGCGAAGGTTTTCTAGTACTGTGTTTGTATTTGATTGAGGCAGTGTAATTGTTCTGTTCTAGTAGATTCTTGAACAAATTGATATATTATCTGCTTGTAATGGCTGAAGGGAATATATCGAAGTGCAAAAGGTGGCTCAATGACTAGGAGGTATATAATTCTAATAACTTCTTTCTATGAATTTTAGTTACGTAAGTTAGTAATTGGTTTTAGTACTGAAATGGAGAATGCCTTTCTAAAACCAAATGTAAATATTATAATTTAATCATTGCAGAGCCATTTTAAATCAGCTAAGAGATGAGAGGGGATCGTGTGTGGTGGTCTGCAAGTCGTTTGGTTGTGATTTCCTAGGTGAGGCAGTAATAGGGGGAGAAAAACAGCAGAAGAAGAACGAAGTAGTGGATGGAAAGATTCGCAAGGCAGGCATTGGGTGATATTGAGAATTTGGCCAATGTAAGAGGAGTTGTTAAAGTCAAGCCTCATGGTCCCATCACTAGGTTCCCTCTCACTTTCTCTTTATCTCTTTCTTTCTTTTACAATCACTTTTTCATTTGGTTGTTTAGAAAAAGTTGTTGAGGTTAATATTGATGTGATATTACTATGATTCTTAGTCAGTAAAATGTTAAAGACACTTCTACTGTTAATGCAGAATAAAATGCTTCTTTGAGAGATTGTGGTTACCACCTAGATGTCTTGGTAAATGATAGTGATAGTATGAGAATTGAAGTTTACATAGTTAAGCCAAGTTCTGAAATCATTTGAATGAGCATTTGAGATAACATAATGACAAGAAAGGTGTATTACTTTTTCAATTCTATCTTAAAATATTTGTATTTATAAGATATTTTAAGAAAAGTGCTTAAATTTTATCTACTTATTTTTATAAGGTATGATCGAGTCATCTGTATTTATCAGAAGTAATAAATGAGATGCACTTCTGAAGTAATCAATCAACGATGTACCTGCAGCGGTGAGGTGACATTCCTTTGTGATGTTTTATTTTTAATTTGGCAAGAGTTCTACTTTTATCTCTTCCTTTACTTCTTAGGTGTACTTTATTTGTTTGTTCCACTAAATATTGGCTTAAGAAATTGAATGATATCAATAAATCTGTTTTTTAATTGCTGGTTTCGTACATTCAACCATTAGATGGAGTACATAAGAGCTCAATGCCAGTCAAGGGATGGAAAATTGCTTGCAATTGGTCACTCAATGGGTGGTATCTTGTTGTATGCAAGGCTTTCACGTTCCTGTAAGTCCCACAGATCTGCTGCTGATTTATTTCTTCTGCAAAAGTTACTTTTTATTCATGATTTATTTGATAGACAAATGAACATATTGCTTGTTTTGTGGTGCAAGTTTGTTCACAGAAAATTTATCATAATTGCTTTGTGTATTTCACTTTCTATTTTAATTTGATATTATATAAAACCTTTAGCAATAAAAGTCTGCAGAAAGGTAGTAACAACCTTAATTTTACTTCAACAACATCACTGCAAGAAATAATCACTCGATTCTAGAATTCAGTGGTCAAATGAAGAAGAACTCTTCTTTAATCTATAGATTAAATAATCCTTTTGCAATGGTAGTGGCATCAATAGTCAAGTGCTGCAATTACAGCATTTAATTCAGTGTGCATCATTTGAAGGAAAATATAAACCATTTTGATCTTGGGCATCTTTTACTTTATCCATTCCTTTTTTTATTGAGTGTGACATATTTGTAACTTAATTATTGTACACATCACTATTTATTAACAAACAAACAAAAAAATTTAGTTGTTTTACCACAACCAATGTGGAAGGTATTTTATAAATATCTATAGCTATGCACTTTCCCTCTTTTACTTGTGATAAATTTTATGGACAGGTTGAGATCTTGTGTGGAAGGAACATTATTGTGAATTATGATCTGTGAAGGAAACTGTTTGCAAATTATTTCTGTGAATCAATGTGTTGATCAATATTTCTGTGAACATGTTGCAGCAACAGACTGCTGTTGGAAACAGATTAAAGAACCTGTGATGAAACTTTATACTGAAACAACTGATGGATCCACCATTAAAGACAAGGAGACTACACTTGTTTAGTGCATTATGAAACAACTCTGGTAAGGAAGCTACTACCAATGTTAATCACATAAAAAATGTCTATTTTCATATTAGTGTGAAGTGGGGAATTGCTTATTTCTCTTGCATTCCATATCATGCCTATGTTACATAGGAAGCCATTTGATCTTTTACTTGAAAGTTACAATTTAGCAAATTTGTGAAGAAGAAAAATTTTTTGTTAGCCAGTTGATACACTATCTTCTTTATAAGTTCTGTAAAATTTATTGCTTAGTTTAAAGTAAATTAGATGGTAATGAGTTTGCTTACATGTTTCAACTATGCGAGGTTAAGGTGCACTTGAATCTCAAAGAAATGGTCATTGAAAAGTTATTATTACATGGTAATGAAGGTTAGATTGCAATAAATGAGTGTTATTAGTCATCTGTGTGTTTTCTGTTCTGTCTTTGATAATGAAGTTAAAGCCAAATTTAAAAGATTGGAGTCCAATGGACATTTTAAATCAAGATTCAGTCCCAGATTTGCAATAAGATGATTGACACAACACAAAATTTGACCACCATTCTTAATTAGACATTGATACTTTTTCAAGTTTTCCTTATTTGCTTAGTCCGTTCAGTTTTTATTTTTATATTTTTAATTTGGTTTCGTTGAATCTTCTTGTTACAGAATACTTGTTTGATCTGTTGTAAATGAAGCATATTAATGTTGTTGATGCAACTATAATGACTTTTCTGAATTGTTTGATGATGTTGGATTTCATGCTAATTCTAATGTTGATCATAGCAGGGTGCAAATATGACTACATGCAGTTTGATCAAGAATCCATGTGGAACAATTGCAGGCAGATTTGATTGCTCCCAATTGAAGACTTACTTGAAACCTGCTGAATCAACACACATGCAACTTGTTGTTACCAAGTTAAAGAGAAAGAAACACTTTAATTTCAAGTAATGCCACATGCACTTGCCAGTTGGATTGGAGCTGAATAAAAGAGTTTGAAGGGTCAATTTACCTACTAATTGAGTTACCATTAGGATTAATTAGTTAGTAGTTAAGTTGAACCATGTGTAATCATTTAGTTTTTAGTTTTCTCATATTGTTTCCATGATTCTATGCACGTTTCAAGTCTTCTATGGGCTAGCTCCCAAATTCTCAAAACTTTGTAATGTTGTTTTCATATTTCGTTAATACAAGTTGGATGTTTCTTTCCAATTCTTCTTTCTTTCTTTGTTCATGAATTGTTCTAGTCATTTTAATATTTGATTTGTTGTTTTCTGCCAATTTTGTTTTCATTAAAAATAGTTGGAAATAAATGAGGTTTCAAACCTCCACAAAATAATAGTCAACAATAGAAGAGGTTAAAACCCTCCACAAAACAACCTCCGCAATATAACTCGGATACCAGGGGTCGTTCAAAACCTCCGCAAATAGTTTGTGGCAACTCTAACTATGGAGGTTTAGAAAACCTCTGCAAATTAATTTGTAGAGGGTGAAAACCTCCGCAAATTGAAAAAAAAACCTCCACTAATTATTAGTTTTTTTGTAGTGATTCACGTATTCTTGGCAGATCTGACCTTTGCTCACTAATTTGATCATAACTTTCTTCACAGAACTCCAAATGCGTTGGGTCTTTTTTTTCTGGAAACTAGACTCAAAGAGCTTTCTTTTGACACCAAAGACATAATTTTTGGACCGCTGAGCTTATGCAGTTTCATGTTTTAAAATCGTCAAGTTTTCTTCCAGCACTATTTTTTGTGTGTAATGGAAGTAGATTCGAACCATACAAAGATAGCTACAACAAGACAAGGTTAACACATGAAAAACACCATATTCAAGATAACCTAGGCTCTAGATACCAAATGATGAAGGATCGTCTCGGATATGGGGATGAAAAAGGTCTTGGACAGAAATGGGTGAAAACCCTAGAACGAAAATGGAAGAAAATGGAGGACATCGATTGGGAGGTTTTACGGAACGGGAGGAAATCACGCCACTTGGAGGAGGTTCCAAGATAAGTGAGGAAGATCCGCCACTTTGAATCGGAGATTCAATGATAAGGATTGGTGGTTTTGAGGAGAACCTCGAGACTTGAGAGAAAACTCAAATTTTCATATAACTCAAATCTGAATTCAAAAGTGTATCACAAGGGCTTATATACTATGGGCCGAAACACCAAAAGGCCCAACACAACTAAAGGTCCGATAAAGCCCAAACAAAAACATTACAAAAATTATAAAAGAATTCCTATTCTACAATTTGAAGCTAATCTGAGATCTATTTTAAGGTCTTGGACATGATTTCATCAATTGCTCTGAAATCCTTGTGACAATCCTGAACCATGCCTCCATCACATTTTCCACTAATTTGTGCTTGATTCGTGCTCTTCATGTTTTATTTATGCTTTCCAGTGCTGTTCCAGTTTCATTTATCATGTTTTTCACTGCTTCGTCAATGTTTCTATTCAGTTTTGGTGTTTCTTTTTGCACCTGCGTCAGTCAGTTTTCTAGTTGCATCTAGTATTGTTTTGGGTATTTAATTTATGGCAAATGATTGTTGTTGACCAAACTGTATCTCAGTTATTGAAGTCTGATTGTGTTCAGAGTTCTGATGAGGTTTAGGTTTAGTTGAAAGCATAGGCACTTGTTTATTGCAGCATTCTATGCCTTCACAAATGCTTAAATTTTCGTTATGTGCCAAATTGTTCCCTCTGGATTAGTATCCTTGATTGAGTTTGAGCGCTGCATCAATATATTTGAGCATTCACGGGTTTCATGTTTCCTTCTGCAATTCAGATTTGTTTTTCTCAATTCATGTCCAAGTTTTCCACATATTGCTTGGTCATTGGAATCTAAATTCAGAACTGTAATCTGCGTCTATTTACTTGAGCTGCCATCATTTGATTCAAAGTATGTTCGAGTCTTGATTCTTATTACTGCTTAGTATAAACTTAACTGAATCTAGTTGGTCTTGTATTCTTTTTTTTTCAGTCCTAGCATTGTTATGTGTTAGTGTGTAATTCAGCTTTGGTATCATTGTGTTGATATCTGGATTGAAAAATCAGTATGAACATTTTGAATCTGCTGCATGCTGTGTTGTGTCATTCTCTCAAATTGTATACATCCACTGATTTTCGCATATTCAATTTTTGTGTGTCAGTTGTGATATGAAACTCATATGGTGCAGTTTCTGTTTGGCCACTTGATTCGTGTGAAACTTTGTTGCATCAGGTATTTTATTGCACTATCTAATACTCTTTCCCTTGCTGAGTATTGTTTGACATTGTGCTTCGTGGTGTCGTTATTTTGGCCAAATATGTTTCCTTGAATCCACTTCAGATTGTATTTGTTATGCAGCACTATTATGTTGTCCATGTGCATCTATGTTTGCTGAAAGCACTTTATTCCTGCTGATTTCAGAATCATATATGTGTTGCTTTGACTCCTTATTCTAGTGCACTTTCTGTTATGCTTTATTCGTGTAAACAGTTTTGTTGTGCATTTTCACTCCTTCTTGTGATAATTTCCTGAGTGACACTGAATTTCCTACTATTTTTGTTGGCAAACTGTATGAGTGAAAGTTGATGCATGACTCTGCCATTTCTTTGCACTGACCAAACGTTTTCTGTCTTGTCTCTGTTTTCAAATTGATTTTTGAGTTGAATTATTTACTTCTACTCTGTCATACGCACTTGCTAGTTGAATTGGAATGGGAAAACTGAATTTGCTGTAAGTTGTGGCTTCAAACGCTAATAAGTCCAAACCAATTTGAGAGTTGAAAGAAAAGAAAAGAATTCTTGAAAAAAAAACAAAACATAAGCAAATCTGTTTAGACAAATCTGCCACAAAATGTTATGGAATGAACTGAGTGTTTGTGTTAAAGTGGCCTAGTCACCACAGCATAGTTGTACTGTCCATTTCAACTCTGTTTGCATATGTTCTCACTCTTGATTCAAGTTATTTTTTTTTAGTCTTGTTTGATTTTAGTTTTGTTCATCTTCCTCTAGATACATTCCTTAGGTTCTCTTTTGTGTGCCTCCTTTCTTTGATAGCTTGTTTTTTTGCTTGTCTTTGTTGGCTATCCTTTGAGTTTGTTTATTACATCCATCACTTGATGTTGTCCTTGCCTCAATTTGAGCTTTTATTGTGTTTCTGATTTTTACTCTTACACAGTTTGATTTGCACTTGGTTCTATTTTGATTTTTGCACTCTCACTGTTTTGGCGGCCTTTGTAGGTGAAACCTCCTCCTGAAGGTGGAGTGGTGAGTGAATCTATTGTGAGAGTACATTGCCGAGACAATTGTGGCATGAGCTGGGCCTTCAAAGGAGTGCAAACACTTGAGGGCTACCATTTTGGGGGGCTGGACAGAGAGGGTGATTAGTTTTTGTTGTGTTATTCCTGTTTTTCATGTCACGGTATTTTGTGGTGTAATTTTTTTCTTATTTCAGTTTTCTCCTTTTATTTGGCTTAGGTGGGAAAATGCTTTAGAGCAATCCCATCCTTAGCATTTAATTGTAATAGTTTTTAAACGTGTAGTGTGAGATTCAAGGGGATCCAAAGGCCACTTGAATTTTCACTTAGGATTTTTGTCTAGTTTATATTTTCAGTCTTTATGTTTATGTTTGCAATGTCCAGATTTTGTGTGATTTGTATGATTGTTTCTATGTTTTAGGTCACCGTGATATCTAGGTGTAATGCGTCTATCACCTAGTTGACCTTCTTTTGGTCTTTAGATTTCACTCTATTCACACACTTTGTCAAATTGTTTTTCACACAATCTGTTTTCATTTGTATTTTTATTGAGAATTTTTGTGAGCACATAGTTGACCATGAGAAGCTTTGTGCTAAAAGAGAACAAGAGGAAAAAGAGATAAAAGAGGAGAAAAAAAGAGAGGAAGGAGAAAAGACAAAAGAGGAGAGTCTAAGAAAAGCAAAAGAAGAGAATGAGAGAAAAGACTTAGAGGAAAGAGAGAAAATAAGACATGAGAGTGAGTTTCAAATACAATCACCAGTGGTAGAATTAAAGATCGTTTCAAAAGCAAAAAGGGAACTAATTGTTAAGGATTTGGTGTTCAATCCTTCACCAATTCCTTCCATTAAGTTCCAATTTTCAAAGCGAGTTCTCCCATCTTTCAACTCTATTCACTTTATCATTAAATCTTTCAAGTTGTTTTTCTCTCAACCTTTTTGTTTCCCATCTCATTCCCTTATTTCATCCTCATCCACATCTTGTGTCAAAACACACTTTGATTCTAAAATTCTTTTTCAAAATCATCTTAGTCAAAGTGTAAGACATTGTTTTTGTGAAGTGGGTTTAACATCTTTTTCAATCTTCAATAGCCTATTTTCACAAATTTCCCATTCAATTTTACTGCATGGTCATTATGATTTTAATTCAATTTTATTTGATAACTACTACAGGTTTGTTTTTTACCCTGGTGGACCATTCAATATAGTTGTTGTAAGCCTTTCTCAACCCTCTTGATCTGAGGACAGATCCTCTTCAAGAGAGAGGGGATGATGTGACCCCAATAAGACTTATAACATTGGGCCAACGCCTAAGCCCATTCCTTTTAATTTCTTTTATTTTCTATATTTTTTTTAAATAAATGTGTGCCTAATTGGCTTTCTTTTATCGTGTAGCCATGTCTTAAAATGCAGTTCAATAAACTTTGCATTAGCGCCTAGCTTGGGATCTACAACCTAAATGCCTCATTTGTTGACGCCACATGTGTGCTCCATCTTCATCATCATTAAGCATTTGAGCCTATTTAGGTGTATTGGATCTGAAGCCCATTTCTTCTCCTACACCACACGTGCAGCAAGCATGTGCCTCACATTTCACTATGCCTGCCCAAATTGCTTTCTGCATGTGCATCACCAATTCTTCACGAGTGTGTTAATATCAGCGTACTCTATCCAATCCTACTACAACCAATCTCTAGTCTTTAATTGGGCCGAGACTCATCATCCAGCAGCCCAAGTTGAATCCGCCCCAACCCACACCTGCTTTCACACTGGCTTCTTTTTACGAAAGACAACATTCCTACTAGGGTTTGCCACCTCTATTTTGCGTTTCTTTTGGAGTGTCGTTTAGGTTCTTCTTTCACGCGTGCCAACCAATATCTCATACCTTAGGCTAGCATTCTGTAACGTTGTCTAAACCTAAACCTTAGCCAACGGTTCTCATTTCATCTTTGTCGTTAGGTTGGTATTAGATGACAACCACCTTTCTTTTCTGTTTAATTTCTGGCTGCCTTTCTTTCCCTATAAAAGGTAGGCCAACCTTTTGTACTGTTAAGCTTTGATGAATGAGATTTTCGGTAGACATCACTCCCACCGTTCATCAGCTCACCCTAAACCCTAGATTAGGTTTTAGCCTCTTAGGGTTTACCAAACCAGCGAGAAACCAAAGCGAACCGAGTGATAACCTTCTTAATCGAACCTTTCCGCTGCGTTTCCCTCGCTCTTCGCGAGTTTCAATCGAGGGAACGCCGATTGGAGTGCTTTTCCGGCGTGTATTGCGACGGAGGAGCCTCATCACATTTCAAACCACAACCCAAGGAATGCCACGTGTTTAACCCCTATCCTGAGCCACATAGTTGCATTACAGTTTCCTATTCTAAAGTAGTGTAGTCTTCATAATTAGACAAGTTTTAGCACATTTTCTTAGTACTTATTGGTCACTTTTTGAGTTTTAGTAGAGATGTAGCTTTTAAGTTGATTCTTAGATTTATTTAGTTATTTCAAATATGTTTAAACAGTTGATGCATGGCATTTTCAGATATTGGTTTAGTAGATTTTTTGCCTTTAGCTTAGTTTAGTATGCTTTTGTTCTATTTCGTGGTTGGAGTTATAGGCCAGTCACCTGACTAGTCTATTATAAATCTTCTCATTGTATATTTCAGGGCTAGTTCACAGATAAACATCAAGCTGTCTGTGCTCATTACTGTTGGAAGCTACCATCACACAATTTTATGCCAAAAGGATGAAAAATAGATATAAAAAAGGGCATTTGTCAAAGAAATGCTATGAAAATTTGTCAAGTACCCCTTCATTGTTGTTGGAAACTATTAGGAGAAGATATAGTGCCAAATGCAGTAAAAAATTTGCAAAAGGAAAAGAGAACTGGAAAAGGAAAAGTTTGTATGAGTTGGAATGCTATTCTTGGAGAAGAACTTCCTAGTTGGCAAAGGAATTTCCTTGTCTCTTGGTGTCAGGTTAGTAGAACAAAGAGACTAGAACTATAAGTTGCATACTCAACGTCTATTCAAATTCTAATTGGTTAAAGAAGGCTAAAAACTATGCTAATTACTAAAAATAATAAGAACTGCAAAAATTCACCTATAAGAACCTATACATGCATCCAAAGTGGGTGAAACATAAAAGTGAACCAATCCTAAGATAAAACTCAAATGTAAGTTATTTTGGTGATAGATAATATTTTAAGTAGACTTTTGCCTTGGTGCAGTTTTCTAATCCATTTTTTCTATTTTTAGTGCTCTACTTTCAATACTGTAGGCATATTTTGATTTATTAGCAACTTTTAATAGTTGGTTTTGTTTCAGGAAATCCTTTGCCATTTAAAACTTGTTTAAATACTTGCATATTAGATTTTAATTTTCGATTACTGCAGTTTTGGGTTTAAGTTTAGTCTATAATGCATCTTTAGGTTAGCATAGTTAAATGTTGCAGCTTTAGTTTTAATAACTAGTTAGCTATAAATCTAGATGGGTTAAGTGAATTTGAGTTGTTTTAATAAGTTTAGATCTACTTATGGTAGAAAATTAGTTTTTAGGCTGTTTTGTTTTACTGTAGTTTCTGGTTTGAGTCTAGTCTAGAATGCATCTTTGGTTAGCATAGTTAAATTTTGCAGCTTTAGTTTTAATAACTAGTTATCTATAGTTGTAGACGGGTTCGGTAAATTTGAGTTGTTTAAATAAGTTTAGAGCTAGTTAGAAGTAGAAAATTAGTTTAGGCTGTTTTGTTTTCTATAGTAATTTTAGCCTAGTGGAGGTGCATAACATAGTTATAAAAGGTCGCAGTCTACACATTTCACAACAAAAAATCAAACAACGATCAAATATAATATGAAAATATATTCCTTACAAATTTATTCCAAACTTGTTGAACATCTCCATTTTCAATTTCCCAGGCTTTGTTCACACGAGCATGCTTCCACAATTCTTGATAAGGAACGCTACTAACATTTGATCCTGATTCCTTTATCTATTTTTTGTGAAAAATAATCAAACTGGTTAGAAATTAACATTAGCATCATGTATATTGTTTATTTACTTATATATTGACTTACCATTTCTTGTTCTAGGTGTGTATACCCCTTACGTGAGGCCCTATAAGGGTACTTACAGTGTGTTGCTCTTTCCTTATTTTTTAGGCTTTTTTCCTATATTGAAAGATAGTAAACAAATCATATGTACATGAAATAAAGGATAAATTTATTGTATTTGTATATTGTAGATTACTTGGAAACATGTATCCATACGCCTGGTAACAAACTCTCTCCAAACATCCTCACTAATAATTGATGCATAATTCTTAGGAGGTATAGTAGGAGGATTATCTAAAAACGACATATTTGCATATGTAGGAGTTCTATCTTTAGCACTTGAGATATGCATAGATTCAGCCACCAAAGTGACACCACTATTTTGCATAGTGCTTTAATTATCTCGTTCTTTGGTATAAAATATGTACCCATTAATCATATAAGTAGTGTAAGAGAAGAATTGAAAAGTTGGACCATTTGCTAACCATCTCAATCTGCTTGAAATTAAATATGAGTTCACATTTAACTCTGCAAAAATGTGGCTTTTTAGCAATTGTATAAAAGTTGCATTGTGTTCTCTAGTTATCCAATTGTCGATCCTTGTTGGATTTAATATTTTAAGCATGTCTTTGTGTCTCTCAACATATGGTTGAACTTCATTGTCATTGTGTAGAATATACAATTGAGCTTGTTCCCAATCTTTCCTCGATATGGTCATTATGGTATTTCTAGTAATTCCTTCTCCAGTTGTTCTCTCTAAGTGTCGAAACTTGGAAGTCCTATTGATTCAACATTAGAAAGGTAATTAGTACAAAATTCAATAGTTTCTTCGAGTATATATCGTTCCACTATACATCCTTCTGGTCGACTTCGATTTTTCACATAGCCCTTCAATATCTTCATATAACGCTCCATTAGGTACATCCAGATATAAGCCGATCCACAATATTGTGTCTCTTTAACTAAGTGAATGGTAAGATGAACCATTATGTCAAAGAAAGAAGGTGGGAAATACATTTCAAGCTCACAAAAAGTTACAATAATTTCTCTTTCTAGTGCTTGCAATTTTCCAGTGCCAATCACTTTGCTACAAATGGCTCTAAAGAAATAGCATAGTTTAGTTATGCTCCATCTTACCTTTTTAGGCAAAATGGAAAGTATGTCTATCGGTAGCAAATGCTCCATGAGAACATGACAGTCATGAGACTTTAGCCCTTTTAGTTTTAGATCTTTCATAGACACTAGGTTCTTGATGTTTGATGAGTACCTCTCTAGATCTTTATCTCCTTGTAGAAACTTATAAAACTCAATTTTCTCCTTTCTAGATAGAGTATAAGCTGTTGGAGGTAGATATTGACATTTACCTTTCTTTATTGGTGTCAATTTTGTTCTAATTCCCATGTCAAGTAGGTCCAACCTTGCACTGATGTAATCCTTAGACTTTCCAAGCACATCCAACAAAATGTACCTATAACACCATCAAATAATTTTTTTTTTCAATATGCATCACATCAAGGAAATGTCTAACGTACAAGGACTTCCAATATGGCAAATAAAAAAAGATTGACTTTTTCTTCCACCCACTTGTGACTAGACTGTTGCAAAAGGTGTACCAAATTTGTTGGTTATATCCTTTACTATCAAAGACTTTATCACCAAACAACTATTCTGGAGCTCGACATTCTTCTACTCTTCCATTAAACGCTTTTCTCCACCCTCGATAACGATGTTTTGAAGGTAAGAATCTACGATGGCCAAGAAATACATTTTTCTTACCTTGTTCCAATCGCACCCAATTTGTATTATCTTCATATATAGGGCATGCACGCTTCCGTTTGATACTATATCCAAATAGATTACCATATGTTGGAAAATCATTAATTGTGCCAAACAACATTGCCGTTAGCTAGAAACTTTCTTCCATATAGCCATCATACACCTCTACACCTTCGTTCCACATGTCCTTCAAGTCTTCAATCAAAGGTGCCAAGTATATGTCTATGTCATTCCTTAGTTGTTTTGGACCTGGAATTAACATGGACAACATCATGAAATTCTGTTTCATGCACAACCATGGAGGTAGGTTATATATAATCATAACCACAGGCCACATGCTATGCGAGTTGCTTTGCATTCCATGCTGATTTATTCCATCACTAGACAAAGCCAGGCGCAGGTTTCTTGGTTCTTTCCCAAAATTAGGGTCATCATGGTCAACTTTTGCCCATTGAGGAGAATTCGCAGTGTGTCGAAGTATTCCATCACATATCCTTTCCTATGAATGCCATCTTAAGTTCTTTGCATCTTGTGCATTACGGTACATGCGCCTAAATCTTGGTATTATAGGAAAATACCATACCACTTTGATTGGTGCTGAACTTTTCTTATAGCACAATGCCTTACATTTAGGACATTTATCCAATTATGCATATTCATTTCGAAAAAGAATGTAATCATTTGGACAAGCATGAATCTTCTCATAGCTCATCCTAATAGAGCTTAGCATTTTTTTAGCATGAATCTTGTGGTAGCATATCTTTTAAAAGTGATAGTAAATCAGTAAAGCTCTTATCAGACCATTCATTTCTTGCTTTCAAATTGAATAATTTTAACACGGCTGATAGTCTTATGAAACTAGTACAACCATTATACAATGGTGTCTTTGCATCCGTTGTCAACCTTTCAAACATTTGAGGACAATCTCGCATATCCTCTTCGATAACATTTGCAATCTCCTTAACTTGGTCTAACTCATTTGTTGTCTCAGTCTCTTTTGGTGCATCACTTATACTATCATGGAAATCATGATCTATATCATTTTTTCTATTTTCACCATGTTTGGTCAAACATGAATAACTTTATCAATTCCGTTGCATACAAAATGCTCTTCCAACTCATCTGTGTTGACTACCCTTGAATGACAACACTTGAAGCAAGGACAAATGATTCTATTAGGGTTTTTTGCATGCTCAACTGCACATCTTCGAAACTCTTTAACCCCATCCTCGTATTCTTTTGATAATCGACTAGCAAACATCCATTTTCGGTCCATATTTTCTTGATCTATCATGTTAGTTACTAATATTAACTATATATAGATGCTAAGATACAACATAATAATAAAAAAGAAAACTCCTAATCTAATAATTTAATTTTCTAACAAGAAGGACTGTAAGCCCCGGAAAAATTAAGTAAATAAATAAATATTTATTTAATAAATGTAAGGGAAGGAATCTATAAAGTAATTAATGCAGAGAATTATGACAAAGGAGCAATGGTAGCTTAAGTTCTTAGACACACTTGGTGCATTTGAGGGGGACTAGGGTTCAAGTCTTGCGTATGCCATTAATGTGATGTTTTAATTATTTAATTTATTGTGGGCGCATATATGAACATGTGGCATGATGTTATGAGTATATGTGTGCATGATATGTCAAGAAACATCTACAGGCTAATGGTTGTGCATATGATTGATAATTGGGTGGATGTGAGTTCAAACCTTGGCTAACACAAAATAGATCTTTTTACACTTGGATTATTTTTGGCTACATTAGTAAGTGATCAAGAAACCCTAGCCGTCTCCAAAAAAGCTAGAGAGGTAAGGATCATGGCAATTGATAAGCTAAAACCACCAGTTAATTGTAACGGGACATTAATGTAGTAATTACTAGGGTGAAAGCTTAATGAATGAGTAAAGTTGGTGTATGAGAGGAGGTATTTTCATGTGGTTGCTTAAGAGGGTTTTCCAGAATAGCAAAACTAAACCAAAGGGAAGTGTTTGTGGTGAGAAGGTGCACTTAAATATAGGAGAAAATACATAAGGCAATTTTGGGCCAAAAAGGGACGTTAGGAGCACAAATGGAGTAGGAAATCCAAATTAGGGGAGCTGCCATTTCCTGTTTTAATGATATTATATGCAATTGCGTTATATATATATATATATATATATATATATATATATATATATATATATATATATATATATATATTGATGCATGAACGTCTTCTCCTAAACCAAATTCTTATATCATTTAACTTCTTGATGATTGTGTTGTATGTGGTTTTAAAGAGAGTATGTGTGTGTTTGTAGTTTTCATTGTATTGAGTTGTCTTTGTGAACTCATCACTGCTATGATTATTATGATTCTTCTTTCTACCTTGACGTGGTCTTCAAAGTTTTTTTTTTCTATATATGACACTTATTATTATTATTTACTATTATTATTATATTACTACTACTATTATTATTTCTATTATTTTATTTTACTATTTTATTATTATTACTACAATTATTATTATTATCATTTATTTATTTTAATGATGATTTTATTATCATTATTATTCTTTTATTATTATTGATTTATTTTATTATTATTTTTTTACCTTACTAGAATTATTATTTTATTATGTTTCATTTTATTTTATTATTATTTTCATTAGTATTATTTTGATTTTTTATAGTTCCGTTTTATTATTATTATTATAATTATTATTATTTATATTATTATTAATATTATTATTATTATTTATATTATTTATATTATTTTGATTATTATTATTATTATTTTGATTATGATTATTCTTATTATTATTATTATTATTTATTTTATTTTATTTTATTTTATTTTTATTAGTATTATTTTTCTAATTTTATTTTACTATTATTGTTATTCTTATCATTGTTTTGATTTATTGATGATTTTATTATCATTGTTGTTGTTTTATTATTATTGATTTCCTTTATCATTATTTTATTTTATTTTATTAATATTATTGTTTTACTAATATTGTTTCATTTTAATTTATTATTATTTTCATTATTATTATTTTTTATTTTTAAAATTTGGTTTTATTATTATTATTATTATAATTATTATTTATATTATTATTTTATTATTATTAATATTTATATTATTATTATAACTATTTTTTTTTATTTTTACTTTTATTATTATTATTATTATTTTCATTTTTTTTATTTTATAATTATCTTTATTAATATCATTATTTTATTTTTTTATTTTACTATTATTTTATTATTATTCTTCTTATTATCATTGTTTTATTTTATTTATGATTTTATTATCATTATTATTTATTATTGTTGTTTTATTTTATTATTATTATTTTATCTTATTAATATTATTGTTTTATTATTATTATTTCATTTCATTTTATTATTATTCTCATTTTCATTATTATTTTTATTTTTTTGTTTTTTTTTTATTATTATTATTATTTTTTATTTTTGTTTTATTTTATTATTATTATTTTATCTTATTAATATTATTGTTTTATTATTATTATTTCATTTCATTTTATTATTATTCTCATTTTCATTATTATTTTTATTTTTTTGTTTTATTATTATTATTATTATTATTATTATTATTATCATTATTGTTGTTTTTTTATTATTATCATTATTACTATTTTATTGCGCGTTCAAAACATATGAAGGAAATTATCACATATTGTGAATGAGGGACAATTTCAATAGAAGTAAGTTATATCGATTATATATATGTGTGTGTGTGTGTGTGTGTGTGTGTGTGTGTGTGTGTGTGTGTGTGTGTGTGTGTGTGTGCGTGTGTGTGTGTGTG
>Ga0209589_1007260_pt1 | contig 17896 bp, 19 predicted proteins | sample CowpeawhiteBW_FD_187525 | JGI IMG/M metagenome (GOLD analysis project Ga0209589, IMG submission 187525) | Root nodule microbial communities of legume samples collected from California USA - Cow pea white BW (SPAdes) (version 2) | ecosystem: Host-associated > Plants > Roots > Nodule | place: USA...
TTATATATATTTTTTAGATTATTTAATAAATTATAAATAGTTTAGTAATTTAAGCGGGGACGGGTATTTGGGCGGGTATATATATATATCCCCATCCCCATCCCCATCCCCAGTTGAAAATTTCGGGTATTACCCATACCCATACCCATACCCAGTCAAAGCGGGGATTTCCCGTCAAAACGGGGACGGGTTCGGGTGATACCCACGGGCACGGGTTTATTTGCCATCTCTACGCGCTACATTTATTGTTTAAAATTTGACATTATTATAGAGACAAGGAAAAAATAAACATCAAGTTTGAAGAACTTATATATAAAGATAAATCTCCTTGTTTGTTAAAGGGTTCGTATACACCCTTTTATAACATTGTATGCTTTGATCATGGATAATGATTTACTTACTCCTAAAATTTGACTACAATTTTACTCCCTAAGTTGGTATGTGACATGATAATAATATTTGGTTTTGAAATTTATTTTTCTAAAATCCACGTTGGCAGCATTAAAGGGAGAAGGGAGAAAGTATGTTTTGTTTGAAATTGGGTTAGGTCATTCACATTTCTCCTTTTTCGTTCATATTCTCATGTCTTATGGACACCACTGTGTCGCCCCAAAACCCTCTTGTCTCCCCACTTCAAATCTCCAAATGGCGGAAACCACCAAAATTCGCTTTGGTTTCATCGGCTGCACCGAAATTGTGCGTTAAGTCTCCCACGCCATCGCACTCTCTCCCAATGTCGTCCTTCACACCATAGGGAGCCGCTCCTTCGACAAGGTGTACGACTACTACAAGGTTGTCCTCGACGACCCCGACGTCATCTACGTGTTGCTCCCCACCAGCCTGCACTTGTGTTGGGCCGTGCTCATCGCCAGTAGAAGAAACACATGTGATGCTTAAGAAGCATGGTGGTTGTGCGACATTATAACAACAAAGTACCAAATATTAAAAAATCCAACTTGCTTGCAAAAAATACACCACAAATCATCACTTATGTGCACACAACTCATCACATAAAATCACACAGTACTAATGATCTTATTCAGCAAACTAACAATTCAAGCACTTATCAAAAATACTTGCTTCATCTAATAATGCAGTCTAAATATTTCCAATTCCTAAAACAACGGAGCAAGTGTATCAAAATGCATGAAACACATATCCTTAAACGATCACACATGATTGTAACTTGTACAGAAGCACCTCTCACCAGATTAACAACTTCTTACTGCTATAATATGAAAGTTTCAAAAATTGAGTGATTTCACATGCATACAAAAAATACAACACAAGTCATCACTTATGCGCACACAACTCATGACATAAAATCACACAGTACTAATAACCTTATTCAGCAAAACCCAATAACAGAATATCTACATAACACATACCACATTTAATTTCATGAACGATCAACCATCATAGGAACCCAAAAACTGAAACCCTACAATCAACATATGAAATGGAAAAAAAAAATCAAAACTTTGGGTTTTTTAAACACTAAAAACAAACCGTAAGGCTACAAAACGTAAAACAATGCTTCATACCTCCAATGTTGCACAACCAACTTGCTTCTCAAGCATCACATGGGTTTCTCCTTGTTGGAGGTGAACCCAACACAAGTGCAGGCTGGTGGGGAGTGGCACGTAGACGACGACGGGGTCGTCGAGGACAAACTCGTTGTAGTTGTACACCTTGGCGACGACAGGAAGCCGTTGGTGGCGGCGAAGGTGCGAACCTTGTCAAAGGAGTGGCTCCCTACGTTTGAAGGACGACATTGGGAGAGAGCGCGATGGTGCGGGAGACTTTACGCACAATTACGGTGCACCCAATGAAACCGAAGTGGATTTTGGTGGTTTCCGCCATTTGGAGATTTGAAGTGGAGGAGATGAGAGGGTTTTGGAGCAACAGAGTGGTGTCCATGAGACATGAGAATATGAACAAGAAAGGAGAAATTTGAATGACCTAACCCAATTTCAAACAAAACATACTTTCTCCCCTCTCCCTTTAGTGCTGCCAACAATCAAATATTACTACCACATCAAATGCCAGCTCAAGGAGTAAAATTGTAGTCAAATTCTAAGAGTCAGCAAATCATTATCCTTTGATCATTGTTGTAAAATCCGACGAAATACGAACAAAATAGATTTTTTTAGACATGTATATTCATTGTTTTTAAGGATTTATATGCAATGTGTTATGCAAGTTCTTCATGATATAATAGGAACTCCTCGAATATTAACATTAGACACTATACAGTTTCACTAGATGATTCACAGCTCAATGAACACTAAGAGACTAGATGGTGTTGACATGAAACCCAACTTAAAAGAAATATGTCCTTCTTTCAAATTTGAATGTATGCAAGTGTGACATTTATTTTAATTTTTTTACCCACATGTTTTTTAATGTATAGAAAACAAACAAAATGAAACTACAAGCACCTTATTAATATGTCATCTATATGCATTACACTCCTCAACATAAAACTTGGAAGAACTAAGTAGAACAAAATTTAAAGTATTGAAGATATCATTAACATCAACAATACGAATAGTAAGCATAATAAGTAAGAAAAACAATAACAAATAGAAAACAAATCCTTAAGTAGTAACATCACTAAGTGTCTCTTTTACTTTGTTTTGTTCTCTATATATGTGATGACTCTCTTTTTTGTCTCTACATGATCAATGAAATTATCAAATTTAAATTATTTTAACATAATGTTAATCATAACGGTTTGCATTTGTGACATAAAAAATGGGAACATTATCACAAAAAATCTCAACACAATGATAATCCTCATACCTATGAAATTCGAACATGTTTTATAAGTGGCGTGTCTCGTGTTCGATACGTATCGGATACAAACACGTGTACAAAAGGATACTAAAGTGTTCAATTTGAAAGATATTAATTTTGTCTCACTTTTTGGATATTAAGTAAATAGATTAGACTTATTTTTTTGGTTAGGTGACAATGTGTTTAGATTATTATACTTGACTAATCTTGTTTATGGATGATTTTGAGGATGTAAATACATCATGATCTAATATATAGATTTGTGTCCCCATGTCCTACATTTGGAAGACTACAAATGTCAAAGTGTCTATGTTCGTGTCGTGTCCTATGTTCGTGTCAGTGTCACATAGCCTCAAACACCTCAGCTTCCTCTTACTGGTTATTACCATCTAACAATTTTGTGACCTTAGCAATTGCAAAGCTTTGATCCTTCTTGTGAATGCCCATACACAATGCCTATAACAAGAAAAACAAAGAAAGAAATAGAATAAGAAAAGAAAGGATCAAAGTAGGGGCGACTCAAGAATTTGAGAGACCTAAACCAAACTTGAAAAATGAAGTTTTTATTTAAAATTTATTTTTCAAGTTTTTTTGAATGCAAAATTATTTATTAAATTGTCATAATTAATTTCATTTAACATTTTCTTCAAATCTTTCTTTAAAAAATTATTGACGCATTTGTATTTTCTAATCCAATTTTTCTTATCTATTTTTATAAATTTATTCATAGCTCCTTTTTGTTATGCAATTAAAATATCAATTCTTCTCTTTTTTTGAATTTTTGAATAGCATCGTTCAAATCTTCTAGTTGACATATCTATATGTTTTTACATGAAATAAAAAATAATAATATATAAAATACTATTAAAGATAAGTATATAAAATGAATGAGTGAACTTGATAGTAGATTTGTAATATCGTAAAGTCTCAAGTCTCTTTCTCCTTCTCAAGTCTCAGCTTTTTCACAAACCTGCATAATTTATTTTAAGATTAATCATTAATAAAAATAATTAAAAAAATTATTGTTCTTTTTAACTTGATAGTAAGTCTTTTTTTCTCCTAAACTTAAATTATCTTTTTACAAAAAACCCACCTTTGAATTATGCTCATATTAATCTATTATCCAGCAAAAGACTAAACTATAATCTAATTAATAGTGTTGTAGAAGAATTACAGTTCCTCGTTAAGATATATACTAAAAAAACTCTCAAAACTCGTAAATCGAAAAGTACTGAAGAACAAAATTGGTCAAAAGAAACACATTTCCAATTTTAATATAAATCTAATATAAAATAAAAACAATAACACTAATAAAAAGAAAAAACATACTAACCAGAAATAAGGATGAAAGAATTATTATACACGACTAATATAAGATTCAAGGAATGTAATATGTCAAAACCCTATAAAAATAACTCTTAAAAGAGAAAAAAGTAAAGAAATACAAGAGAAGTCACATAGAGATCAAAAGATAAAAGAAAAAAATAGGATCAGATTGATTACAAGAAAATAAAAATAACTAAGCATTCTCTTTCTCATAAACAAAATTATAATTTACTAAATAAATATTTTAACTCTTTAATTATCATTTTTAATATCAATAAAAATTAACAAACGCCAGTAATAATTTAATTAAATTGTATTTTCAACCATAAACTTATAATTAATTTAATAGAATTATATTAGTAATAAAAAGAATTGAGATATTTTTTTCTTACATAATTTTATAATTAGTTTAACAAAGATGTATTAGTAAAAAAAAGTTTTTAAAATTTTTTTTCTTAAACATAATTTTATAATTAATTTAATAAAAACATATCAATAACCGACTTTTTCTTTTTCAAAGGTCTCATCCATATGTTTTATTTACTTTATCCTTAAACCATTCCAGAATCAGAGTGGCACAATGTTCAAGAGGGAACTGTATCAAACATTCTTAACTAATGTTAGTTTAAACTTTAAATCCAAATATAACACATTAAAAGATTACATAGAAAAAGAATGTTGGGGACACTTGCTTAATGGACAACCGTTATCTTCCAAGTTTTAAATTTTAGTTCGTTTCAGCCTCGGAAAATTCTCCTACATTTTCTTTTTCAGTTCCTTTCACAACCCTTTGTTGAGTTCATCTGAAAATCAATTTCTAGTCTCAACAGAAGAAGCATTCTTGGGGAGCTTTAGGGTTTTCTCTGTCTCTAGAGATCAATACAAGAAGTGCAAAACCGTATGTTCTTTCAAAGCTAGGAATGAAGCTGTTCAAGCATTCAATGAATGATAAACTTGGTGGCAGTGATCACTCAGGTTCAGGTATGTTTGCACTTTTTCTTCAGTAACTATTTGTGATGTTTTAGGATACTTTGAATAACTGTAGAGCAACTTTTAATGGAGAACGACTGAATTTTGTGCTTTTAGCCGAGCCTGAAATGATGAAGCAAAGATTTGCAAGATTTACAAAGCTTCTACTAGATTTGCAGTGCAGTTACAATCTCAAATGCCATTACCAATCTCTTTGGTAAATTTTTAACTTTTTTATTACTCAATAGCATTCCCTGACAACACACTTTTAAACGTACAATCTGTTTTTGTTTAAAATTTATCAGAATTTAATTATATTTTTAGTTCCTTAACTTTAACTTATGGTCTTCAAATTTTAAGAATAGATGAATATAATCCTTTTAATTAGATTTTTTTTATGTGTCAAACATATTCTCCCAGTTAACATTAAAGTAAATGTGAAACTGTATAAACAACTCAAATAAATATAAACTAAACATATATTTAATCCAAATAAATTTCAATACACATAAGAGAACTCTAAAAAAAGGCATTAGAAAGTGTGTGTGTCTGTGTGTTTCTAGTACTCACATATTTGTATGCAATTCTTTTTGTCCTTGAATGTGTTTGATTTGTGAATTCTGCAGCAACTGTATTTGGCCAAAGCTTAAAGTTGGAACCACTAAAGCCAGAGAAGAAGGCTATGTGGAAAAGGGAAATGAAGGTCTTTTATCAGTGTGTGACTACATACAAGAATTTGCTCCAATTAAAAGATGGCACAATTGTGGGGGTGAGATTTGCTAAATGATAATCAAATCTTCAATAGAACTTCTTTGGTATATGTAAATGTAGTATATAACATGATCTGAGGCTCTCTTTCAGATGATGAAAAACAGGCCAAGGTTAGACATCAATATCAGCCTCCTTGCACTATAGAAGCTTGAAACAATGCTCATAGTAAGACAAACCTCAATTGTTTCTTCCATCTTGCATCAGTTTTCATGAAGACTTCTTGTAACTTAGATCATGAACATAACATTGTTTGCAGCAAATATTAGATAGTTTTGAGGACACTGAATTTTGGTATGCAGAGAACATACCAGGAAATTTCAGAACAACTGTTCCAAGGAAAGATGAGAAGTGGTGGTTGCAAGTTCGTTGTGTGACTGGTAGAACTTGGACAAAAATTTTAGGAGACCAAATTTTCTTTTTCATACATAAATTATTTTTTAATTAAAAAAAAGTTTTCATTTTCTCACATCATTTCTTCTATTCAAAACAAACACACATGATAATATAATTCAAAAATATGATAATATATATATATATATATATATATATATATATGAAAGTGTAACATAAATTTTATCATCAATAAAAATATATTAAAATCCTCCACACTCTTTCAATAATTTAAAATCTTCAATAATTGAATCAGAACTAAGTTTGTTGCAATATCCCTTTTAATATAGATAATCACAGTGCTTGCTAAAAATTCAGTCTCCATCCTATTTAGGAAAAGATAAAATTATGAATATAAATTAAATCTCAAAATCAAGACTCAATATTTTAAGAAAATTAACAACTTCTGAATAATTAGCTTCATTTACCTTAAAGTATATTCTTAATATTGTTTTTCCCTTACCCAACTTCAAAGCCTAAAATAGCTCTATTTACACAAAAAAGAGTTTGATATTATAAATTAAAGCTAATAATAAAGGAGAAAAGAAAAAAGAATAGAAGGAAGAATAAACAATGAAAGAATAGGAAGCAACTTTTTTGTGTATCATTATTGATAGGAAGAGTCATATTTATAAATACAACATGTAATCCATAAAAGAAACAAATCAATCAATTAATACAAATATTTACATAAAAAGTAATGAATCATATGAGTATCAATCATATGAGTAGATTTATCAAATCAATGGACAATCATTAATTCGTAACACTCTCCCTTGAATGTCCATTGATAAGAGAATGTGCCTCGTTAAAACCTTACTAGGAAAAAGCCTTTGGGATAAAAAACCTAGTGAAGAAAAAAGAATACAACATTATGTATTCTTTAATACAATATTGTTCATCACATATTCTATTTCTCCCCCTTATGTAAACTTACATCATAAAGGTGACGGAGTTCGAACTTGTGAATCATTTGCTCAAAAGTTATTCTTGGCAAAAACTTTATAAATAGACTTGTCATATTTTCACATGAATGAAATTTTGGGTGTTTATATCATCCTTTCAATTGAACAATACACTATTGTCTTCGTATATGGTTGTTGATTCCATCTTTGTCGAGGATAGTCTCTAGTTTCTTGCACATGTTGAATTATAGACCTTAACCAAAGATATTCAAAACTTTCCTCGTAATTCTGTATGATTAGCCGATGTTACTACTATGGTTTGTTTCATATACCATCATGAAACTATTGTGCTATCACATGTGAACAAACATCTTGTTTGTGATCAACCATTGTGACATTGTGAGAATATTTAAAATAACATATATATACATAACCCATTGGTCTGAATCTGAATCATTTGGATGGAATAAGCTCATATTCATATTACCCTTAAAGTAACGAAGTATATGTTTTACTCCAAACCATTTTCTTCTTGTAGTTGAAGAACTATATCTTGCTTAACAAATTTACAGCAAATTCAATATTAGGTCGAGTATAATTAGCAAGATACATTAGTGTTTCTATGACACTAAGATATGGTGCTTCTGAACCAAGAAGATCTTCATCATTTTCTTAAGTTCTAAGAAGAGCATTTATCAACATCTAACAACCTCACAACTATTAGAGTGCATAATGGATGTGTCTTGTCCATTTAGAACATTTTATGCACCTTAATTATATAACCCTCTTGATGTATAAAAAACACCTTTGTTTAAATACTCAATTTATAATCTCAAACAAAAATTTTTCCTTTTCAAGATTCTTCATCTCAAATTATGTCTTTAAGCAATCAATTTCCTTTGTGAGCTCATTAGGAATTCCAACTATGTTTATTCCATTTACATAAACAATAATTATGGCAAATTCATTTTTGGATCTTTTCATATAAATACAAGAACACATAGGATCATTTCTATATCATTCTTTTAATAGGTACTTAATAAGACGGTTATGTCACACACGTCCTAATTGCTTTAATCAATAAAAGGGTTTGTTCCATTTTATTGAATTACCCTCTTTAAAATTTGCCTTATTGGAAAAATAAAATCCTTTAGGGATTTTTCATATAAATATGATTCTCAAGAGAACCGTTCAAATAAGTTGTAACGTCATCCATTAGAGGTAAATACAAACTTTGTTGTGCAACTAGGATAATCAAATATTGTAATGTTGTTGCATCCAATACCAGAGAATATGTCTTTTCACAAATCAATATCAGGTTTTGTGAAAAATCTTGAGCAACCAATTGTGCTTTGTATCTAACAATTTTATCATTCTTTATTTGATTTTTTGTGCAAAAATCCATATGTACCCATGGTTTCACACCTTCAGGTGTGCGAACTATAGGTCTAAAAGCATTTCGTTTAGCAAACAAATCTAATTATGTTTCTTTGCATATTTTCATTTTTGGTCAATCATTTCTTTGTCGACAATATTCAATGATCACTGATTATTGATCCTCGTTGTCATTCATAGCATTCATCGTTATATTATATGTAAAAGTTTTGTCAATGTTGATTTCATTTTGGTTCCATATTATATGATTCATGACATAATTTATTAAGATATCATCATTTTGAACAATTTCAGGTACTTGAGGTTCTTCTAGAACTGAATCATTAATTATGTCAAATGAATCTTTTGGGATTTCCACCTTTCGTTTAGGTCATCTTGCATTTTAGCTTCCTTTCTCATTCAAGAGTTTTTACCTTTGGAACGTGACAAACGTTGATGAAATGTGACAAACATGTCTTTAGAACTAACAAACGTGACAAACGTGTCTTTCCCAATAAGCCTATCATGCTTCAAACGTGTCTTTGGAACTAACATGCCTACCACGCTTTACGCGTGTTATGAAATAATATCAAATATACTCGGAGCATTAGCAGTTGGTATATATGATTTGATTACCCTTTCTGTCAATAAAAATATTTGTTGGTAATTGATTATCTAATTTTGTAAATGAATTATCCTTTGAACTTCTAGTTCACATTCTTTTGTACGAGGATCAAGATAGGATAATGGTAATTCATCCCAACCAATATTCTTTTCCAATTGTTTTCTTTCTCCCCCTAATGTTGAAAAAACTTATTCATCAAAGTGATAGTTAAAAAGTCAAACTATAAATAAGTCTCTTGTTGGTAGTTCAAGATATTTTATTATTGAGGGAGGATCATATCCAACATATATTCTCATTTGTCTCTAAGGACCAATCAAAGTCCTTTTTAGTGGGGAAATTGAAACATATACACCACACTCAAAAATTCTTACATGAGAATATTAGGTCATTGACTAAAAACCAACTGCATAATAGAGTATTTGTGATAACTTATTGGCTTGATGCGAATTAATAATGCAACATACAAAATTGCATATCTCAAAGTAGCCATTGGAAGATTAGCTCTCGTAAGTAGTGGTCTTCCAACCAATTTTAGACGTTTTAGTAATGATTTTACAAGTCTATTTTGAGTATCAACATGTGCTACTGGATGTTCAACTTCAATTTCAATTGATATACAATATTCATGAAAAACATGAGATGTAATTTCACCAGTATTATCAAAACAGATTTTCTAAATCGAATAATCTGGGAAGTGAGCTCTTAATTGTACTAATAACTTTGCAATTACTTGATTATGAGTTGATAATAAACAAATATGTGACCATCTAGTTAATGCATCAATCAAAACCGTGAAAGATATAAATGTTCCACATGGTGGGTGTATTGGACCACAAATATCACCCTGTATTTGTTTTGAAAATGAGATTAACTCATTTCTAATTTTTCTGGTGATGGTCTAATTATCAACATTTGTGAATGTATAGTACATGAGAACTCATTGGTCTGAAGAAGTTTCTTGACTTTTAAGTGGGTGTCAATATGAGTTTTTCAACTCTTTTTTTTTTCTCATCATAATAGATCCAGATGACCAAACTGATCATACAAAACAAGGAATTCATTTTGATTTGTAAACTTCTGGTTTACCATGACATGCATTTTAATTGTACTAATATATGCGTAGTGCAAATCATCTAACTGATCATGTCAAACAAGGCATTCATTTTGCTTCGTAAACTTCTTGTTACCATGACATGCATTTCAATTGTACTAATAAACTTGTAGTACAAACTATAAGACAATGTTGATAATTTCTCCAATACACTTTTTTTTTTCAACTCAATCATAGAGATATAAAGATATTTCATATCTTTTTCATTGTTTGTCTCAATATGATATCCATTTAGACAAATATCCTTGAAACTTAATAAGTTTCTATTCAACTTCTTGGTAGAAGTATAATAGCTCTTCTAGAGCCTTCAAATATATTTGTAGTACTATAAATAATACTAACATTGATATCTCGCATTATCAAACAAGAGAAAAATTTATTACTCTTGAGAATTGTATAAGTTATTACACTATCAATAAGACATATAACCTTTGGTACTAGTGCAAACATTTGTTCTTCATATAAACGTAAATATTAATATGAGATTTTTTTTAACACTCTCATAACCAATGAGGTGATCAATGCTTCCATTTACTTTAGCAAAAAAAATAATAATAATATCACGATGAGTAGCATCCATATGGCCATAATCAGAATCACCATCTTCATAAGTAAAATGTGTTTCTATGTTCTTCTCATTATTTGTAAGATGCTTTGGTGTACAATAAGTACAACTCAAATGGCCTTTACCACCGTAATGATAATATATACTTTCATCTTTTTGTCAATATTTTCACATTTTCCTTTTTCCTTTTTCACATTATTGTGCCACTTTCTGTGACAAAATGTGTTTTTAAAATTTTTGTTATCATCATGTCCATAATCAATATCACGATCACGATCATCAAAATATAAATCAAATGTTGTTGCATTCACTTCTGGGAATGGAACAGAACCAATTGGACATGTTTCATGATTTTCTATCAAAAGGTCATTGCTTTGTTCAGCCATACAAAGGCATGAAATAAATTCATAATATTTATTACTGCATTCACTTCTGGGAATGGAGCAGATTAGGCAGATCTCATCATTTTTCATCAAAAGCTTTATTGCTTCGTCCAACCATACTTAGGTATGAAATAAATTCATAATATTTGTGAAATCTCTTTTCACAATATTTTTGTCACATGAGTAAATTAGTTGCTTAGGTGCTTTATTTCTTTCTTTAATGGTATCTCAATATCCATTGCATCTAAATGTATTTCAAAATTTAAAATCCAATATAAGGAATTCTTCCTTGTAATATCAAGATGAAAAATTCAAAATTTGTAAGATTTGACATGTTTAAAATTAGTAATAATCACCATAAAAACAATAATAATAATCATCGTCATAATAAATAAAAATAATAAGACGAAGATGAGAATTGATAAAGTCAAAGAATTCTTATCATAAGAGAAAGAATATAAGGTAAAATTGAAAATAGAGAAAGGATTAGGAAAAGTCTAGATTGAGACACGCAAAGCACTATCGTTAGAGAGAAAAAGCTTCCACTAGTCCTTAGAGTCCTCAGTTGGTTGGAGCATCGTGCTGATAACATGTTATAAAATAAAGCTAATAATAAAGGAGAGAAGAAAAGAGAATAGAAGGAAGAATAAATAATGAGAGAATAGGGAGCAACTTTTCTGTGTATTATTAGTAATAGGAAGAGTCCTTTTTATAGATACATGTAATCCATAAAGGAAACAAATTAACTAATTAATACAAATATTTTCATAAAAAGCAATGAATCATATGAGTATCGGTCATATCAATCATACGAGTAGATTTATCAAATCAATGGACAATCATTAATTCATAACATTTGATAAATAATTAGAGAATGATTTTATAATATCTAACAAATATAGATATACCTAGAGCATAAAAAAGCCACATATAAGAGAAAAACATATTGTTTCAGAAAAAGAAAGAGTAAATATGAACTTACTGAAAAGAAAAAATTATTTAGTCCAAAATATTTCTTAACTCCTCAATTTTGTCATTGTAGTGCAATTTATTTTTAAAAATAATAAGAGATTGATGATGAAAATTGAGATAAAAAGAAGAGAAGAGTAGGATATGGAGGCACAGAAGAAAGAGAAATCAAATAAAAAAGTAAAAATAGTACAAAAGAGAAGAAAAATATGATTTTTAAATTTAAAAAAAAAGATTAAACTAAATTACTATAAATAATATAATAATATAAAAACATATTTTTTAAAACATATATAAAAAATAAAAAATAAATAAATAAACGTTGGGAGAACCGTGAAAAAACAAAGGTGGTGGTGTCTTTGATGTGTCAAGAAAACACCTGATAGAGAAAAGGGACTATGCTAAACAAATTCTTAAGGCAGCCATGGCAATAAACAACAATGTTCTTGCAGAAATAGATATCCCAGAAAACATATATAGATAATATTCCCAAGGTTGGTCCTCATTGGTAATTATGAGACCCATTTTCTTTTTACACCTTGTTCTGTAAGGGGGTTGGGCCTAGCCTTTTCGAGGGCCCAAGGATCAGCCCACTTTGGACCCCCAAGACCCCTCTCACAGCCACTTACTCTTCATTCTGTCACCTTTACAGAAAAATAGTTCCCTCTTCTCCCTCCAACTCTTGAGTAGCAGCTCTGCTAGGGCTTGCACAAGTTCCTCGATTCTAACAGTTGAAGCCTCCTACTACCACGTAAGTTGATCCCTCCTTTTCTTTCCTTTCTTTTTCAGCTCCTAAACTTTGGTCCTACCATAATCTCTATCAAAGTCTTAGTTCTTTTTTGCGCTCATACGTTTGTTTTCAACTCATTAAGATGTTCCTGGTCCTGGTTCTCCTCCACCAAGAGTCCCTTAAATACATTTAGCTCCATTCGAGGTAAGGGAAGCCAGGGTTTAAAGTTTTTTTATGATTATTGCATGTTTTCCTAGTTTTAAATCATGTTTATGATGTTTGCTCGTTGTTGGGGTTATCTAGAAAGGGTTGAAATGTTGTTTGGTACTCCTATTTTGGTTTGCATGCGTGAGCAGGGGAGAGCTTTGTTGTTTTCGCCCAAGCGAGCAACCCTCGCCTAAGTGAAATTAACAAGAAGTTTACCCCTAGGTTCTGCTCGAGTCGCTCAGGCGACGAGCTCTAGTTTTGAGCGAGACTAATCTCGCTCAAGCGAGAACTCGCGAACCTTCATAATGCCTTTGATTTCAATCTCGCCTAAGCGAGAGGCTCCTATCGCCTGAGCGAGAGCTCTTTAGCTTGAACAAGATTGACAACAAAGTTGTTTGAATGCTTGTATGCTCCCATGATTGATTTGGTTATCCTTTTAAAGCATGAAGTATGATGTCAATGTTTTATACAATGTGTTTGTGCTTTCTTTAGTTTTTGTTGTTTGGGATTTTGTGTTTTTGCACGTTGAAACCAGTGAAAATCTATCAGTTTAGCTTAAGCGAGAAATTTTAGCTTAAGCGAGAATAGCAGAATTTTCACTTTGCTTTCTATTCGAATTTTAGCTTAAGCGAGACCAGTCTAGCTTAAGCAAGAATTTCTAGCTTAAGCGAGATCAGTCTAGCTTAAGCGAGATTTGCTGCAAAATTTTAATTCCTTACTTTTACTTGAACTTGTGGATTGATTCAATTACTCTTAAAAGCATGAATTTGTGATTATGTATGTTTCATGTAATATTGACTTGCTTGGTATGAAATGAAATAAGAATGGGGTGGTTGGTTGTGGTGCATTGGCATGAGATTATGATGCTTGAGATAACATGTGGAATGTTGTTGGTAAAGGAGTTTCATGGGAAACTTTTGGTGATGGTGTGGTCAGTATATACCTTGATATAGGAGATGTCTAGATAAAGGAAGGTATCATGAACTCTAATAATTATTCACACTCACATAGAGTAGAATAATTTATGTGGTGAGAGTGGTAGGAGGTCCTAGTCTTGGGACATATTGGGCCCAAGACATTAGAGGATTAACCATGTGTGTGGTTGGGTGATAAACCCTTGCGTCTAGACTCTGCAGAGTTTGGAAGCCAGCACAGGCGCATACTTCCTTTAGAATTCTATATCAAGAGTATGATCTGGATATTGAGTCATAGAGTCTTGAAATTGTTTACTTTCACATGATTTGAGTGCCTACTACTTTGACTGTGCATAATATGATCTGAATATTGATTTGCTTTATAACATGATTAAAACAATTTTTGCTCTAGCTTACCCTTTTGCTTGTGCCTGTCTATTTTGTGTGGTTTTCCTTTTTGCAATGATCACCAATGCTATTGGTGTGAGCAAATGTGGAAACCTCTGGAGGTTCTCAGGGTGGTGACAATGCTGCGATGTAGGGTGGTTTCCTTGGTTTGGGTTGTGGCTCACTGTTGAGCTCCTTTTGAAGAACTCTTAGTTTATTATAAACTCATTGCTCTATGAGCAATCTTTTGGAAAATAATAGTACTCTTGTGCTATGTTTTTATGGCATCGTGGTGTGCCTAAACTTTTAATTAAAGTATACTATGGATAATTGTAATAGTTATTACATGTATGCTTTATATCATTCGCTCTTTTATATTATAATTATGTGATGCAAAATTTTAGTAGGTTACTCTATTAGAAATGGGATGTCACAATAATTCCCATTGTTTTAAGATTAAAAACTTGTTTATATGAAGATCTGAAAGTTGAAATCTTAAAAATGATCTTGTTGTGAAACATGATTGAGAAGAAATAGGTAAAAGAAAAATAGAATTTACTGTTTGATTGAATGAGTAAATTTACATATTGAAACTTCTAGACTAGTTTTCAATAAAATATTAAAACTTCCATTTGAGAGTCTGCATATTAATTTTAATCTTATAAATATTTTCTAAACTTTTAATTATTAGTTAATATTTTTAATTAAATAAAATAAAATAATTATTACTTTTACATATTAAATTATTTATTATAATTAATAATCAAAATTAATTTGTAAGTATTAATAATTTAAATTATAATATAATTATATAGTTGCATTATAATATAATATAAAAATAGTTAACCTTTTAAATTATTTTATTTTAATCTTTAATTTAAAAAAGTATATATATAACAAATTTATCTTGACTTTGCTAGTTTGATGAACTAAACAGGACAAGTTAAAATTTTTAACCTAATCGCAAGTCAATAGAGTGCTGTAACTCATTTTACTATCCTTACTCCTATTCTAACTTTGTCCCCTAATAAATATTATTTTCTTGAAATAGTTAATTATGTATTTAAAGAAACTAAAATGGTGAACAATAATATTATACTAAAATTAGTTTTTATTAAATATAATTGTCTTAGATTAATTACTATGAATGAGAAAACCTTCAAGATAATCAATTCGAAATAAAGGATTAAGGTAACTAGTCTCCAATCATAGCAGCTGACTCTTGTAGAAAACGGGATGATCTAGTTTCAGTTAAGGTACCAATAGCAATCAAATCCAATTAGAAACCACAACTTGGTTTCATGCTAAGCTCTATCATTTAATAGAATATAGACATTGATGATTGTGTATTCAATTGTATATATATGAGTCATAGTTGCTAAATGTACTACAGACAGAAGGCAGTTTTCGCATTCTTTAAGCGTAATTTTTAGCAGTTCAACCGAACAAAATCCTAAAACTGAGGCTATAGTGAATAACATCAATGACCATATAAATTACTTTTCACAACACATTTATCACACCTTATCACATCACTTAAGGATGGTGCATTACCAAACTACTACACCAAATTGTTGATCAAAACTAAATTTAATTTTTATTAAGATAAAAGCATTTTCATAAGTGAGAAATTAAAAGGAAACAAGTTATCTTTTAGACTAAAAAAAACTGATATTTGCATGGACTAAACGAATTTATCCCCCTATTGGTAAAATTTGGTGGACTTGCAAGTAAATAGAATGCTGCATTTTCCAGATGAAAGCACATATATTTTCATATTCTGAAATATTTAAAAAGAAAAAATGAACACGTGCACTGGTGTGTGCCTATGTCCCCGGAAGATACAGGCAGTTTACACATTGAGACATGAATTAGAACAGAACAACTACAGACCACCTGAGATATATTATCAAATAAATTGGGAAAGTTGAAACAATGATCCTATATTTACAATAAACCACTGAACTGTGTGTCTGAAAGTGCACTAGTCCAGGGTGGGGTGATGAACAGGTTAGTAGTCAACCAGGCCAGAACCAACACGATGATGAGCTTCACTTTTCTTTAACGAAGAACACGTCCCTTCACCTGTTTCTCAAATTCATGTCCCCTCAACCTCCCTTCCACACGGGAACGGCGAGCACAGACAGGCATCTTCATGCCTGACTGCCATCAAAAATAGACGATGAAATAACTAATACACCTGCTGAGGGGTTTGCATACATGAAGCCAAAAAAATAATCTTGTTAATCAACTATCCTCATCCACAGCGCCAACATATGTAAGGTCTGTTCGCCGCACTCTCACTGCCCCTTTAAGCCAGCTGGCAGCGCGAATATTGACCCGATCACCACTACCGATATTAGTATTATTTGCCGACGGGCAAGATCCAGCCCCATCTTCTAAAAGCATCCAAGGGTCAATGTCCAAATCATTGTCCTGCTGCTTTGACTTCCCTGATGCTGTAGACCTTGATGATGGAACAGGGTTCCTCTGAGGGACAGTTGAAGTGCTGGGGTTAAACCCAGAATTTGTAGTGTTGGGTTGAAGAGATGCAAGAGCAGAAGTTGGAACCGTCGGCAGCTGGCATGAGAAAGTGCAGCGTGTAGTGGGAGGAAGTACAGGCATTGCAGCTTGGATACGCCACCGGATAGTGTCTGGCAGTTGCATGTTATCAAGGTGATTCTGTTTTTAGATAATAGACCATAAGAAAAGTGAGAAGCCTGCATGCTTTCATTCTAATCACCATCACCCAGATGACAATATCAAGAATAAAACGCATTCCTAAAAATAATAACAGGATCAGTCACAGAAACTAAGTTTTGCACATTAATAGGCTGAAAGATCATACCTGCAATGCCTCCAAGGGCTCGCGATCAAACCCAGAAAATTCCCTTGCAGGTTCATTAGCTGTCTTTGCAACAGGTTTCGACCTAAGCCAACATGGAAGGGAACTACTCAACAATCCATGCAAGATCAACAACAGACGATCAAACAGGCATTCAACAGAAGAATCCACAAAAGCAGCCTCAGCAGGTGATTCCGCCTCCTTTCTCAATGGAGAATATTGCATGGCATTCACCATTGCATCCTCGTGCACAACCCGGCTGCCAAGGAGACGAAGAAGTACTGATGCAAGTGTGTATCTCATACTCCGTACAGAAGACTCCCTGCAAAATCGAACATCTTAACTAAACTACCTCTGAACAGCCTACATTTGATACTCTAATAAGGCATACATTAAAACAAGCATATGCCTTCATATTATCACCAAAATCCATATTTCACTTCTGGAAAGATCAGAAGGAAATTGACTTACAACAACCACAAACATCAATGCAAGTATTATCAATGCAAATTGATAAAACAACGGACAGTAACTGTATTGGTGAAAATGTTCATATTGCAATTATCTATCTCCACTTTGATGAATTTCAACAAAACCATAAATGGTAGACTTCCCCCCCCCCCCCC
>Ga0209589_1007261_pt1 | contig 17896 bp, 9 predicted proteins | sample CowpeawhiteBW_FD_187525 | JGI IMG/M metagenome (GOLD analysis project Ga0209589, IMG submission 187525) | Root nodule microbial communities of legume samples collected from California USA - Cow pea white BW (SPAdes) (version 2) | ecosystem: Host-associated > Plants > Roots > Nodule | place: USA...
CCTTTTTGTGTCCACATTTCAAAATACCAAGATTACCCTTTAAATATAATAATTTATTAAATTTTTAAAAATTGACCATTACTTTTATAAGTTGTTTATAAAATCGGCTATCTCTCCTTCATCTCTTATTCTTTAATTATCAATGATTATTTTTTTATCTGTTCTGATATACTTCACTTTATTGTTAATAAATTACAGTATGATTAATATATCAGAACAGATAAAGTGAAGTATATCAGAACAGATACAAAAATAATTAAAGAAGTATGGTCATTAGGACAAATGTCATTTAATAATCTTTAACAAATGTTATTAAATTAATATATAAACTAAAATTATATTTATTAACAATAAAGTGAAGTATATCAGAACAGATAAAAAAATAATCATTGATAAATAAAGAAGAAGAGATGAAGGAGAGATAGCCGATTTTATAAACAACTTATAAAAGTAATGGTCAATTTTTAAAAATTTAATAAATTATTATATTTAAAGGGTAATCTTGGTATTTTGAAATGTGGACACAACAAGGAGAATCCCCTTTATATATTGTTATAGATAAATATAATTTTAGTTTATATATTAATTTAATAACATTACAATATTATCATCTATTAATATTATAATTTTATTTCATATACTAACTTAATAACATTTTAGTTTAAAAAATGCTTACACATAGGCGCTTTACGCTAGTATACTAATAAAAGTTATAATACATCACTTGATCAAAATGACACAAAGAATAAATCATAAACACAATAATAAAATTTTGACATAGATTTTGTATCTTTTAAACTTCAATATATGTTGGATAATGACAAAAAAATATTCATAGCAATTACATTAAATTTTTATTTTGTAGTAAATAAAAGTTATTTATACAATTAAAGTGAAAAAATTACAGTATGATTAATAATGAGATATAAAATAAAAACATAGATAGAATATATCAAAATATTATTCTACATAATGAAAATAAACAATAAATAAAAATATTAAAAAACTAACAAATGTGTGTTTTAGAAATAATTTGAGAGACTATCAAAAGAAATCGCACAAAGGAAATCAAATGTATAATTAAGGTATGATAAGATGAAAAATACCTTAGAGAACAAATTATTAAATTTGTTTGAAGTTGTTAAAATTAAATAAAAATATCATTAGTGCCCAATAAATTTGTCACTAAATTACAAATAAATTAGTAATTAAATTAGTCACTAAATCAAGTACCGATTCGATCATTGAATCGGTCACTAATTTAATCACTAATTCAGACAATAAATCAATTACTACCACCAATGACAAAAAATAGTGATTGATATGGGTTAATGACTAAATCAGTCACTATTTCATGTTTTTCTTGTAGCGAATTATCATATATTATTCCTAAATATCATTATATATATATATATATATATATATATATATATATAATTTTAACCACTTCAAACATAATTTAAAGTGCAAACATTACAGTATGATTAATAACGAGTTATAAAATAAAAAATAATTAGATAGAATATATCGAAATATTATTCTACATGATGAAAATAAACAATAAATAAAAATATTAAAAAACTAACAAATGTGTGTTTTAGAAATAATTTGGGAGACTATCAAAAGAAATCGCACAAAGGAAATCAAATGTATAATTAAGATATGATAAGATGAAAAATACCTTAGAGAACAAATTATTAAATTATGTTTGAAGTGGTTAAAATTAAATAAAAATATCATTAGTGCCCAAAAAACTTGTAACTAAATTACAAACAAATTAGTAATTAAATTGGTCACTAAATCAAGTACCGATCGATCATTGAATCGGTCACTAATTTAATCACTGATTCAGACAATAAATCAACTACTACCATCAATGACGGAAAATAGTGATTGATATGGGTTAATGACTAAATCAGTCACTATTTCATGTTTTTCTTGTAGTGAATTATCATATATTATTCCTAAATATAATTATATATATATATATATATATATATATATATATATATATATATAATTTTAACCACTTCAAACATAATTTAAAGTGAAAAAATTACAATATGATTAATAATGAGTTATAAAATAAAAAAGAAATTAGATAGAATATATCGAAATATTATTCTACATGATGAAAATAAACAATAAATAAAAATATTAAAAAACTAACAAATGTGTGTTTTAGAAATAATTTAAGAGACTATCGAAAGAAATCGCACAAAGGAAATGTATGATAAGATGAAAAATACCTTAGAGAAAAATACCTTAGAGAACTAAGAAAACTTTTCAAATATCAACATATATACTCAATGGTTAATAACGAAAATTATTTTAATGAAACAAAAAAGTTCTTCAAATTAAACAAAAATTAATAATAATAATAATAATAATAATAATAATAAGTAAAGATTTTTTTATATTACCTTAAATTGAGAGTATAAACATTCTCATGTGAAAGGAAAATATATAATAAATAAAAATATTAAAAAATAAGAGGAATATTCAAATATGAGGCATAAAAAAATTTAATTAACATACATCATTTTAATATAATTACATAAAGGTTATGTTAAGATAAAAAATATATTGGAGATGCGAATGAGTTTCATGACAAACCAAATAATTGAAAGAAAGAAAAAATAGAATGAATATATATATATATATATATATATATATATATATATATATATATATATATAGGGTTACTTAATTAATTGTGAATATTTTAATAATTTAAATGAGAATGGAGATATGGCGGGGATATGTACATCCCCATACCCAACTGAAAAAGTCGGGGATTCCCCATACCCATATCCAGTCAATGCGGGGATTCCCCGTCAAAACGGGGACGGATTTGGACAATACCTACGGGGACAGGTTTATTTGCCATCTCTAAGTGTGGATAATATAATGCTTCATTTACCATTCAACCAAATCATACATTATAAAAGGAAATAGAACATTCTATTACGTAATTATACTTACCCACAATTAAAATTTCATTAATAATTTATTTCCTAAATTTCTTATTTATAGTTTTTTTTTTCGATATAAATTAACATATCATCAAAATGCTTTACAACTTAAATTGGACTTTCGTTTTTATTTTTTATGAATATTTGATGTGATAAACAATAGTAAATTAATTATGAGAAATCTATCAATTTTACTTATAAATAAATATTAATTATTATATTTTATTATTTTCAACAAAAAATCTATATATATATATATTTATTTATTTATATATTCAACTATTTTTAAAATTATATTTATTTAATACCATATTTAGTCATTGGATTAAGAATACAAATTGAAAATAGATACATTAATATAATTATAATTAAAAAAGATATACATACATTAATTTTACTCTGACTAATACATAATTTTTGAAAGACTTAAATAGGAAATATCGATCAATATAATATATATATATATACAGACATACATTAATGATAAAATTAAAAAATTGTATAAAAAAATTATATGACTATTAATTCCATAAAAGCATACATACACACACATCTATATATGAGGCAAGGAGTAGAATAATGAAATTAAAATCAAGAGAAAGAAGATGAAGGTGTCTTTGGTTTTGCTCCTTCTAATCGTTGTTTCTATTGAGATTGGTATGTGATATAAGGTTTTTAAGTTGATTTTTGGTTTTATATAAGTTTGTAACATTGAGACTAATGGCTTAACATTGAATATATTATGTATCTTTTGTGAAACAGAAAGCGATGGACCATTGAAAATGATACAGGGAAAAGTATGTGAAGTGAAACTATATGACTATTGCGAAAGCGATAATTGCTTGGTTGATTGCCCAAAGAAATATGGAGCAGGAGCAAGTGCTCATTGTAGCCTCACTGGGGAGTGCTTATGCGATTATCCATGCTAAGGTGCTTGTCACCTTCTTTTATGACCTTCTCTCTGATTGTTTGGGGAATTGAGTCATTAATTGTACCTTTAAACTCTAATTCAAATGAAATAAAATTATTCTCTTATCATGATATTTATTTATGTTCTTCTCAATCACTTTCCAGAGTTTATTATATTCTTTACTTCACACAATAACCCTTGAATTTTGTTCATATATATGTCAATAGATAATGAAATGTTTACTTTTGATCTTATCCATATTAGTTGTTATAAACAAAATTGAAACAACTTTTTACGTACTACATTTCATAAAAAAACTTTAAATATATTTTTCAATTTTTTCCTTTTCTAAATTTATGTATTTCATTTATATTTTTCACTTCTTTTTCTAAAATTGAAGTCTTTTATAATTTATGAATTGAATTTCAATTGAAATATCTTAATACGACCGGGGATTAAAATCAATACTTTGTTAACTCTATCTAAGTTGAAACTTTGTCAACTCCACTAAAATTACAAATTTATTCTTTCTTTTATAAATATTAATAAAGGTCATAATAATTTTATTTTTTATTACAATTTTTTTTCTTATATAAACCAGTGCTATATTTCGTTGTGTCATATATTAAAAATAAGATCATAATATTTTTCTTTGAAAACTATATATAAAAACATAATATCTTTTATTCAAAAATAATATTATATATATATATATATATATATATATATATATGTGGATTGATAGAAATATTAGTATAATTTAAAAAATTTAATTAAAATACAATCCTTCAGTTTCTAATGTTTTAATGCAATATTAATCTTAGAGGTAAATACTATTTGCACATAATCGATTTTTTATATTTATTCCATTTATTACAAATTATTATATTTTTTTAAATCAGATTGAGACAATTGACTTCTATGTCTCTTTCTTCTACCTATAAATATCATTTATTTGTTTGGGAAAAACACATAACCAATACTGTACCTCATACAAAAGTGTGTATTTTGTCTTCTTCTCTATACTATATTTTAAAACAATTGTGTTCGTAAAGTTCAGAAATATTTCGTTGCACTCCATCTATTTATTGCAATTTGGAAGACGAGCACATTATATACTATTTGCTCTATGTAGAGGGGCGTTTTCTTTATAAGACAACACTATGCATGTTTTAACCTAAATTTTTCTTAATCTCTCTTCGTTTACAATTTGATCTGATATTATTTATCGTTTGTTATTTTATTAACAACTTTCAATTGTAATATTTGTTTGATAATGAACTTTACCATAAACATACATTGAATTCATTAATACTTCAATTGAGCTACGTCATTTTTGTATGTGATTCTTTTTCTTCTTCATTTATTTACCTCTTCTACTTGTTTTTTTAGAATTTTATATCATTGTTTTTTTTTTGCTTGTGATAGACACTTCATATTAGTGAATTTGTTTTGAGTTATTCCGCAACAAATAAAATACCAAATTATTTAAATCTAATTAAAAATTCTGAAATAATTCAGAAACTCAAAGAATAATTTAAACATTAATTTTATTGGAGTGGTATCATGTTAGCCGAGTTTATACCTAACAGTCTAATGCACAGACTAGGTACGTTGGCGAACTACCTTTTAATCTCATTCTCAGCTAAATTTATCAGTGTTCTTCTTCTAATTTTCCTTTTCCAAAAAGAAAATGATAAACAAAAACCCTTTGTGATAAAGTATGCATTTCATGATTTTCAAAGTCAAAAGTATGATTGTTTATGGTCTTCACTTTTCTTAAAGCTAATTTGTTGGTAGGTTATGTGGGGCAATCTGCCAGAGTGTAGCTTACCGTTGAGGGCAAAATCAACCGTAAAAAAAACATGTAAGTGTAACATAATGACCAATGAAACAATAATTAAAAGTAGTTAACATTTGTACCATAAGTTTAAGGACTAACAACTAAGAAACAAGAAATGGTTGGTTCCATTGTCAACTCAAAAATAACGTCATTTGGAGACAATGGTCGGTTGTTCCTCCTCTTTTTCTTACTGTTGTTGAAGCCACAGTTGGACATGGGCCACATTCATAAGAAAAAGGAAAAGAAAAAGCTTACATAAAAATCATCAATATTCTCGTAGATCTTTCATGATTAAAGGTTGTTTTCATGACAGTGTTCCCAAATCTTCTCATAGAAGTCCTAGAAGGCATGGTATTCTGAAGCATGTCAAGTGTGCGTATTTTTACTTGTTTTATTTTGAAGATGGTAGGATCAGACATCAATATATATATATATATATATATACATATATATATATATATATATATATATATATATATATATATATATATATATATATAATACAATTTATAGCATATTAGCGTCGTATATTTGTATTTAATTTTTTAATATTTATAAGATCAATGATATTTATTTTTAAAATATATATAATAAATTTTAAAATATTTGTTAAATAAAATAACCGTTAAAATTCTTTTTTAGAATAACGGTCAAAATAAAAATTTTAAAAAAAAATTTAAAAATAAACTAATTATAAAATAATTAATTTTTAAAATAATAATTAAGGATAAAATTGAAAAATAAAAAATAAACATAAATAGAGGAATTTTTTTATATATTTTTATATATTAAAATGGTTATTTTATAGTATATTAAAATGATCTCTAAGATTAAATTAGGTTTAAAATCTAATAATATTTGAGGATATCAAAAACATTCAGAAAACATCTCATATTATCCATTATTCGACCGAGCCATCCATAAATTAATAAGTACATATTGCTCCTGAAGTTTAGTTTTAATTGGGTTAATCTTCAACTCCAAACTATATCAAATGACACGATTAATGGAATAAAAAACAATAAAGTTTCATTAACTTAATATTTCATGGTTTATGGCTTTTCAATTTCTAAATTGGATTGGTTCAACTTTTATTAACCCTGCTTATAATTAGTTAACATTTATTAGTGATTATAAGATTAAAATTTGTTAAACCAGAACAAAAGAAAAACAATTACAGTTTCTAATAAATTTCAATCAACAATAAATAATGTAAGTAATAGTGGATGGTGTTTCTCAGTATTTTAAAAAAAAAGAATATATTCATTACTATTTTAAAAATTAACATTATCATTTAATTACAAGTTATCTTGCATAATAAATTTAAATTTATAGACATATTGTATGGAATGTAGAAGCTTAAGTTTGGCGCTTAATATTAGTTTTGTGTTATAAATTTTATTTAACAAAAAATAAACAATTATTGGATACATTATCATTTATATTGTGGTATATATATATATATATATATATATATATATATATAATTGTTAATATAAAAAGATATATCATATTCTAATATTTAATTTTTATTTTAAATATATGGTAGGTGGTGAGAAAAAAAGAAGAAGAAGTAAGTTTTGGAATTATATTAAATAAAGCTTTAAAACATTTTAGATTTGTTTTAAAAAAATTACACTACAATAAAATCTTTAAATAATAACCTATCTTAAACACAAAAAATAATTAGTTATTATAATAACTCATTTAAATACTGATTTATAAACTAAAAATTATTAATTTTTAAAAATTTATAAACTAAAAAATAATAATTGATTATAATTTTTTATTTATAATAATGATTATTTTATAAATCAATAATTTTTATTTTATAGATTAATATTTAAATGATTTATCATAGTAATCAATTATTTCTTATTTCTAAAATTAATTATTATTTTAAAATTTTCTTATAATATTATGATTAGACTATTTAAGGAAATTGTGCAGTAATTCTAAAACAAATTTTGAAATGTTATTTTAATATTTGTGAAAGGTATTAATCATCGATAAAATTATTAGTAGAAACAATTACTTAACGAAGATAAAAATATGTTTCACAAACCTCTTTGATGTATAATAAATTATGTCAATAGAAAGTTATAATCTTATCATAAAGCTCTGATACAAGATTTTCGGATATGTAAGCTACAACAGTTATTGTATAAAACATCTATGAAAGGAAGTTTTCCCACATAAAAAAAAGGATAAGGATCAAAGTCTTATAAAAGATTATACATGTATGTAAAGAAAGTTAGAAAAACTTAAATTTCTTAGAATTTAGTTCATATTTGTAGATCCTTCTTTGTTGTTAAGCTAAGGAGCATGCATTGCAAGCCCTTTATGTTGAGAGTGAACTTTGTGATCTAAACAAGATCTTTTATAAAGCTTGGAGAGACATTGTATATTTGATACTTAATCTTTATGTATTATTGGAACTCTTGCAATTTGTAATAGACAACTGGACACAACCTAATTTTAGGGTAAACCGGATAAAATTGAGTAATAATTGTTATTATATATTAAGTGTTGTATTATGTCTTGGTTGTCTCTTTAATGCTTTACTATAATATTGTGAATGTGTCTCTTAGCTTCGTTCCAATGCTTGATAGGTTGTTATGTGAAAAATGTTTCCAAGTGTTTTTAAGTTCTATTTCAAAGTTTTTATTTTATTTTATTTTAGGCTTAATTATTCCATTGTTTGTTTCTTTGTCATGAAGTGTTAAGTTTGTTTTTTAGTTTTTTTTGTCTCAATTTGATTTGATTCTTTTTTCAATTTGATTCAATTTAGTTCTAATTTTTTTTAAAAGTAATTCAATTTGGTCTTTGCCAGTAGTTTTTCACAAACAGTAATAAATTTAATGTCACGTGTTAATTTGTGATTGTTTTGAATGTTTTTTTACATGTGTCACTTCACAGTTGTGCTATGTAACAGTTAGTGTGACGTGGCAGTAGCGGTGTGATTTGACAGTGCTACGTAGGTAGAATCTCAATTTGGTCCTACATTTGTTTTCTAAATTTAATTTAATCTCAATTTTTGTAAAAATAGAGTAATATTGTCCTTTTTAAGTTGAGAATCAATTTACTTTTTTTATAAATTTTATGTTAATCTTCTTAAAATTGACATTTTTATTAAATATTTCTAGAAATATTTTTAAACTAACTTTAAAATATATAAAAATTTATTTAAAATCATGTTAGTTAGTGTTTGAACATGATTATTAAATCTAATGTGGAACACAAATCATGCAACAAAAAAATACATAAACAAACTAAAATTAATAAGTTGAATAGTAGAATTTCTTAAAATTCAAATATTAACTCCATAATATTTAATATAGATTTTAAAGTTAATTTAAAAATATTTCCAAAAATATTTGATAAAAATATTAGCATAAGATTTATACAAAAAATAAATTTTGTCTCAACTCAAAGAGGGACACTGTTGCTCAATTATTGCTCAATTTTTACAAAAATTGAAACTAAATTGAATCTGAAAAACAAATGTAGAGACAAAATTGAGACTCTACCTACAACCACATGATACTGTCACATCACACTGCTACCGCCAAGTCATACTAATTTGCCACGTGGCATAACTATGAAGTAACACGTGTAAAAAAAATAAAAAATTAAAAAAATATAATAAAATTTTTTAAAAAATCATAAATTGACATGTTACATTGACTTTAATACTGTTTTTGGAAAACTAACAACAAATACCAAATTGAATTACTATTAAAAAAATTAGGACCAAATTAAGAAAAAAAAATTGAAAAATTAACTTGACACTTTTTACCAAAAACAATAACTAATGAAATGAAGTAATTAAGCCTTTATTCTAAAACCTCCAAATATCTTATCTTTTCATAAACTCCTAAAAAGTACATGACGTTTTTAGACGACCCACATCAGACAAAAATATTTACAGCTTACTGTTTTGTAATTTTTGAGATATCCATGAAAATTCGTCATTGAGAGCATTCAATTACAAACAATTACTAGTAAATGATAACATATTAAGAGATCACTATATTAAGTCTAACAAAAAACTTCGTTTTCAAACACTTCAACATCATGAAATATAATTAGTGCTGATAAAAAAAAATGAAATATAATTAGTGTTGTGGTAAGTTACCATAAACTCGAGTGTTAGACCTGGAAGCTCTAATCATTTTAAGAGAATTTGACCAACACTGTCTAATCTCAATATTTTAGTCTTTGTCGACTAACACAATCTTGAAAAAATGATCATATCATATTTATCATAACAAATAATAATAATAATAAGTTTTGGTAAATTAGTTTTATCTTATTGTGATAAACAAATCATTTGAAGAACATGCAAACATCATACAAGATACTTAACGTCAACTCTTCATGCAACTTCAAATTATGCTCCTAAAAAGGGGTTAATATGTTTCTGAATGATAAGATGATGATAATCTAGAACTATTTCCAAATTCTAATGACGGGCTATTAGTGGATGTCCTCCTACAACATTATCAAATAAGCTCACAGAACGAGTGGTTTTGTCCCGTTTTTAACAACTTCACACAACGGTCATTTAAATCACACCAAACCATTAAAATGGTGGCTTAAAAATGACCGGTTCAGTTTAACCTAGGACAAACAAACCAAACCAAATTGATAAATTCATAGTTCGAATTAACATAAATTTCAGAAAAAAAATAAATAAAGAAAAACAAGTACACCCATTTGATCCGGTGGACCAATGAGTCAAGTTGGAAAGAAAAAAACATGATTCATGAGAAATTCAAATCAGTCTGTCTGTTTGGTCCCTTTGTTCAATCTAAATAGAACTGTTTGACAACTTTTCCTTGTATAGTCACTCAACCAACTTTTAGGCCATAGGATATGTTGTCGGGAAGAGATGTCTACCAAACAAAAACCACTTACTACTATTATAAGATATTGGTGTGTGTGTGTGTGTGGTGTTTGATTGAGTAGTAAATTTTGAACAGATGCGGACAGAGAAAACAAAAAGTTAGGCTGCAGAAAATATATTAGCACTTATCGTAGAGTAGACAAAGAAACATAAAAAAAATTGTGGTATGGTACAAGAATATCTTTTGGACATTGGTATCATCACTAGTTTCATATCATGATTTCATCCGAAGCTGAGAACATTCAATGTGTTGAGGGATTGGTCTCTCTTTTGTACCCATACTGATCCCGTGTCTTTTATGACCCTCCTCTACCACTTCTGCTCAATTTCATGACTTCTCCTTTTCATTACTGTTACTTCTCTCTCACTCCATTGTACATTCACAAGTGACTGTGCCTTTTCTTTTTCTATCTCATTTTTAACCTTTTGGCTACATAATGCGTTGAACTTTTTTAATAGGATATTACAAATATATATGTATATATACCTTCAGACAAGGATTCGTAGGTGTCGGTGGAAAGGGTAAGCATCCTATGACATACCCGTTGGGATTTTTCTGATAACTTATCTGCCTCTTGTTTTTCATCCACCTCCAACTTCCATTGGTAGCTAGTTGAAGTTTTAAGAGTGCTTTTTAATTAAAGTCTTGTTGGTGCTAAGTTCTGCCAGGTAGGAGCTGTTTTAGCAGTTTGCAACTAGTGTACTTGTCTTTCAACCTTTTTTTTCTTCCATTTCAATTGTTGTCATTGTCTTAATATGTTGTCTGGTGCTTTTTAGAGTTATACACTGTTTGCATCTGCCATGAACACTGGGTATGATTACCTTTTTAAGAGCATTCTTAGGACACACTAACTAATGTTGCCATGTTAATGCAGAAGCATGGATGTGTGAAAATGTGTTAGTTCAAGTATTCATGCTCCCTCTTACGCAGATTTTATTTCAGATTTTTCGGTTTCCGTGTTTGTTTATTTTCTCGATTCTTAGTTCATGTTAGATAGTTCAGCATTATCAACCGAGTTTTGAATTTAACCAAGAAAAAAAAAATGAATGGGTATTGAGTACCAGATTTCATTGGTGGGTCTTCTAACTTCCTGAATATCTACAGAACGAAGATCAATGAAGTATGTTAGTTGATAAAGTACTTCCAATAGATTTAGGTATGTTGAGTGAGTTTTTACTTTTTGGCAATTCAAAGCTAATTTCCGCTTCTTCCGGTCAAAAGGTTAGCCATAAAGGATGAGCTTTCACAATGCTTCAAATTATTGATAAGATGTCAGTAAAACTGTTCATCAACAGTGGAGTTTTTCTCGCTTACTTCAAGTTATTTTAATGGGTGGAATGAATCTTGAACTTTGTGAATATGTAACCTGAACCCATATTTCTTTGGTTTAGTCCTCTTTTTATTTCTGTTGTATTGAAACCTTTAGGAACAGATAGAGAAACTGGTGTAGGAAAAGAAATTACTTTTATTGATTGTTACCATTCAATGGCATGAAAAATCTCTCTTGGTTCGTGAATAGTACCTGAAATCATGAACCACAAGCCATGGCTTTGGAGGAAAAAATCTATGGAGAAAACAATCTTTACAGGGGACAAAGATGTCAGTCCTTCTAGACCCATTGAAGAAGAGGTACTCAAAGTTTACTCACTTTTGTATGTTGCTGTTTGTTTTCCCCGTTCGATTATCTATCTATTTTCTTGTTTTCCACTTTTCTGCAAATCATCAGAAACCAGTTATATTTCTACCTGCATAGTCTTGCCGAAGTGTTGATACTGGATCTGAGTTCATACAAAAAAATGCTTCATCTCACAGACAGTAATATATTTTTTCAGGTACACAAACTTCCAATAACTAAAGAATCTGGATCCGAAAGATCATCAATAAGTCTAAATGAGAAGTTGGCAACAGTCCTTCTTGATTCTCATTCTGGAGATGACCCTTTAGCAAAACATGACCAAAAGTCTCAGCAGGAAATTAGAGGTATCTTATTGTCACATTTTCCTCCACCATTATGGTGCTTCTTTAGTGATTTTTTTTTGAGTGTTTTCTGCTTATGATCTCATCTTCCTATTTTTGGGCATACGATTTTTGATTCTGATCTTTCAAATCTTTTGATAAAAAAAAAAAAAAATAGGCAAGGACAAGACAAAACAGAAAGTAAAATCTGCTGAACACTTAGATGAAAAAGCGTCTTCTGTGACTGTTTCTCCTGCGGATGCAACATTCAAGGAACCTTTGCAGCCACCAAGCTGTGTTGAAGAAGAAGAAGAGAAAAAGTTGAGTGGTGCCATTCCAAAGATAGCAATAGAGGATGAGAAGCTTCAGAAAGAATTGGAAGAGAAGTTGAGGAAAACAAGTAAAATGATAGATGACCTAACTTCCGAGAATACTCATCTTGCTAATGCCTTGCTAACCAAGGAAAAATCAATTGGGGACCTAGTAAAATGTAAGCAAGAAGCAGATGCTGAATTTAGTACATTGATGACAAGATTAGACACCACAGAAAAGGAAAATTCTTTTCTAAGATATGAGTTTCACGTGCTGGAGAAGGAGCTTGAGATCCGGAAAGAGGAGACTGACTATAGCCGTCAGTATGCAGATGCCTCTCATAAACAGTACCTTGAGTGTTCTCAGAAAGTGTCAAAGTTAGAAGCCGAGTGTCAAAAACTCCGTCTTATGCTACAAAAAAGACCACCTGGTTCTGCTGGTATGGTGAATATGAAGAATGAAGTTGGAATGGTGAGAAGAAAAAAGTCAAATTCCAACAGGGAATTGATCTACAAAAACAATGATGTTGGAAACTCTACTGATGTATCTGAGAAAAGTTTGGCCTTAATGATCAGACGCTTGCAAGATCTGGATGAGGAGAACAAGGCTCTCAAAAGAATTTTAACCAAGAAAAACTCTGAACTGGAATCTTCTAGGCTTATGTATGCTGAAACAGCTTCCAGATTATCACAGGCTGAGATTCTACTTAGAAAGGTTTCTGAAAATCAGAAGTGTATGGAGCTAGCTAGGTGTTATCCCACATCAAATGAACTTCCTTTGATGTCGAATTGTGACATTTATAGTGATGATGAGGCTACCTCTTCTGGATCCTGGGCGAATGCTCTTATTTCAGAACTTGAACATTTAAGAACTTCAGAGGCTAAAGTTCGTAAGAGCACTAAAGCCACTGAAGTTTCAGACATGAGTTTCATGGATGATTTTGTTGAGATGGAAAAACGAGCTATAGTTTCTATTGATACACCTAAAGGAGGGTGCTTCTCTGATACAAGTGGTAGGGAGCTAGTGCCAGTTGAACAAGATCTTCTTGGCTTCAGTGAGAGGAAAAAGGAGATACAATTCAAACATACAACTGAAAAATCATTTGACTGGCTTCAGATTGTTTTGAATGCAATCTTAGAGGAGAAAAACTTATCAAAACGAGGTCTTCATGAACTGTTTGATGACATAAAAATTGCTTTGGATTGTATGAATCACCCAACTACTTGTAAACCTGATACAGAAGCAGAAAGCAAGCAACACTTAAGTTCTAATTTGAGAAAGTCAATCCACAGGATTATCAACCTCATTGAAGGTATTGCTCCAAAGCCATTTATGTGCAACAATTGTTTAGATTGCTTGGGGGAGAATAAGCATTCAGACATATCCCAGTCACCAACACCCAAAGACTATTTTGTTCATGTTTTCCAATGGAAGGTAACAGACTTAAATCCTCTCCTACACCAACTTGTTCATACCTGCAAAGATTTGTTATCAGGAAGAGGTGATTTTGAAAGTTTCATTGAGGAAGTAGCATTTGCTTTGAACTGGAGTGTTAATAACTGTGCCACCTCCACAAATGCTGCAATTGCAAGGGATAGGATCAAGAAGCATTTTAGCAATCATTTATCACAAAATGAAAATAAAGTAGATGATGAAGATAAACAGTCTTCTCAATCAGCCTCATATGCATATCAAGAAGATCAGTGTGAGCTCTTCAACACTAAGAATAGTCAGTGTGATCTCCTTGAAGATATTAGGAAGTTAAAAGATGATTTGAGGAATGCAAAATCTGCGAAGAAAGACTTGGAAGAGAAGCTGATGTCAGCAACAGATGAGAGTCAGAACTTGACAAAACAATATCAAGGAGCACAGAATAACATCAAAGGTTTAGAATCAGAAATAGAGACACTGAAAGATCAGATTGAGAAACAAAAGATCATAAATGAAGATCTTGATACACAGCTTACAATGGCTCAGGCTAAGTTAAATGACATTTTTCAAAAATTTTCGTCCTTGGAAGTTGAATTAGAGGATAAAAATAACTCCTGTGAGGAATTAGAAGCGACTTGTCTAGAACTTCAACTCCAATTGGAGAGGTAAAGATTCTATTCTTTTCCTCTCTTATATAAGTTTTACAATTTCCAGTCCTACCACAATTTTCTTTAGCCATGCACAATGAACCTGACTTTGAGAACATGAAAAAACATTACAGCATTGCAAAGAAGGAATCTCCGACATATGGCAGATACGATGTAGAAAAGATATACCAAACTGTAAGTAGTTCAAAGCTCAGCTAATTCTATATGTATCATGAATGACTATGACACTGTTATCATTGGCTCTGGTGGATTCTGCATTATCATTTATCAATTTGAATCAGAAATGAATAACTCATGCATATTTGTAAGAAATAATGAATGGGTTGGAAAATCAACTGATGATTCATTCATTAATAACAGAGATCAATTCTTGTACTCATGTTCATTTATGAAGAGTCAAAGCTATCAACTTTACGTGCATTTTCTTTTGAATTAAACATTCAAATAAATATGTAATTCAGGGCTGGGAGATCACAACAGCTTCATCAAAGTTGGCAGAGTGTCAAGAAACCATCTTGAACCTCGGGAAACAACTCAAGGCACTTGCTTCATCTAGTGAAGTAGCCCTTTTTGACAAGGTTGTCTCTACAACTAGTACTGTGGCCAATCCAACCCAGAAGAAGAACTTGATCAAACGATCCTCTCTACGCAATCAAATGCAAGCTGAGGATGAAGCTAAAGGAATTATCCATAAGTCTTTCCAAACTGAAGAAACTAGCAGAGAAAAAGATGTGCACATGCCACCCCTTCTTCAATCTGAAACCGGAAAATCTCTGCAAAGTCCTAATGACTTAGTTAATTCTCCAGAAACAAGTTCCACTTCAGAGAAAAATGATAGAAACAAAGGCACAGGATCAATGGCAATTGTGGCAGGTAAAAAACAAGTAGGCTTTGGTTTCCTGAGAAAGTTGCTGTCAAGACGAAAGAAAGGGAGGACTAAGGGAACCAAGTTATTAGCCAAAGCATGACTGAGAAGGATCTTGTATAGAATATTTATTAAGACATGGTTATGGTGTAATATGTTTTTGTCTGTTGATAGATTCTAATGCAACATGTTTTATCGGTTGGCAATGGGCTTCTTTGATTGGAGATGATTGAGGTTGGGAGTTGAGACCCAAACAGTGAGCGCAAAAGTTTGGTTTTGTAAATATAACTGATGTAAATATTCATTGGTATTTGAGGTTAATGTTGGAATGTTTTGTTTCCTTTTAAAGACGATATTGTTTTTCTTTTAAAAAAACCGCTGAAATTTTGTTTAGATAATTGCTATAAATTTATGTTTTTTCTGATCGTGGATGAAATGGTCGTGGATGAAATATTGATTTAAAATTTAAATTTAGATTTAATTATGTTTTAAGTCTATAATAAATTTAGAAATGTTTAATAAGTTTCTAAGAAAGTTTCATAATCCACTTAATACTCAAGAATAATTTAATTTTCAATTGAATTATAACAAGTAGTGAGGTGGTTATTATTTTATCAGGTTACATTACTAAGTTATGTTATATGTGATTTTATTATTTTATTATTTTAAAATTTATATTTTATGATTTTATAGTTTTTAAATTTTATAATTTATAAATATATAGCTTATACATTTATAATTATATGATTTTATATTTTTATAATTTTAATATTTTAATTAAAAATTGTGTAATTACAAAATAATGATGGTATTTTTGTGATTCCAAATCTCTGAGCCTCATTATCAAATGTTTTGCATGACATTCATACGTAACTCTAACTACATATTTGTTCCACATTGTCAAATATATTAATAAGTTCTTATTGAGTTGTTATGGTGTTATATTTTTTAAAATAAAATATAAAATTATGATATATTTTTAATTTTTAATTCAAATAATAAAATCATAATTTTATAATTATATAATTTTGAATTAAAATAATAAAATTATATAGTTATACAATTATAAATTATAAAGTTATAAAGTTATAAAATTAAAAAATTAAAAAATATAAATTTTATAAAATCATATATTATAAAATTATAAATTTTAAAATTTTAAAATAATCTATTACATATTAAGAAAATAAGATATCACCAAAATTACTACATTATCCATTATCTTTTATTGACAAGTGTCATAAAATATAGTTTTTTCGTCATTTTAAAACTATGTAACAAAAGGACCCGGGTTCAAATCCTACAAAAACCAATTTGTTTTTATTTTTTCATTTATTTATGATTTCAACTATAATATTAATTTTAAGTAATCTTATTATTTGTAATATTTTTATAAGTATTATTATTTGTAATTATTAACAATATTATTATTTGTAATGTTTTTAAAAGTATTATTATTATTTGTAATTATTAATAATAATATTATTATAAATATTATTTGTAATGATAGTAATAAAATTATAACCAATATTAATATAATAATAATAATAATTATTATTATATGTTATATTATATATTATTATTAGTATTATTAAAATTATTATTATATATTATTATTATTAGTAAAAAAGTAATTAAAAAAATATTAACTATAATATACGAAAATTAATACTTAAATCAGTAGTGAAATTATTAGTATTATTACTATTATTATATTTTGTTATTATAAAAATTATTAACATTATTAGTAATAGTAAAATTATTGTTGTTATTATTATTGTTATTATTATTATTATTAGTATTATTAACAATATTAACATATAATATATTAATATTATGATTATATATGAGTGTTGTTATTATTAAATTTATTGATAATGTTAGTAGTAGTAAAAATATTAGTATAGTATTACTTATAATATCAATATATATTATATTAATCTTTTTATATATTATAAAAAAAAAAAACTAGAAAAATTTATTATTACTAATAATATTATTATTATTAGTTTTAATGATATTATTA
>Ga0209589_1007266_pt1:0-2500 | contig 17891 bp, 6 predicted proteins | sample CowpeawhiteBW_FD_187525 | JGI IMG/M metagenome (GOLD analysis project Ga0209589, IMG submission 187525) | Root nodule microbial communities of legume samples collected from California USA - Cow pea white BW (SPAdes) (version 2) | ecosystem: Host-associated > Plants > Roots > Nodule...
GAATGCATTACGCTTAAAACACTTAAGTAAATAAATTAAACCGCTTATCGTAAAGTCATACTGAGCAAGTGTAATAATGTATTGTTAAATACAAATGCAGGAAGTATGTAATTGGCATTAAATATTATTATTAAGTGCATTAAGTAAATGTAATAAATAATTAATTTTGATAATATTATTCCATATAGCATCAATGAAACATAACATGTTTATTAAACTTAATAAAGACGATATATGTTTGATAAATATATTAACATTAAAATATAAAATATTAATTAAGATATAAATCATTTTTTAAATTAAAGTAATCATTTTATTTTTAGTTGTGTAACTCAACAAAGATAATAAATGTAATTTATAATTAGTGTTTATTATTAATTTTTAAGATATTAAGGATAATGTTTTTCATATTAATTTTATTGAATAATAATTAGTTTTTTCCTAATAAAGTATTCCTTAAAGAAGATAATTAAGCATAACTTTTATTTGATCTTAAGTTATCCTTTAATTTATATTCTTATTTACAACTTGAAGGATCAAAAACATATTTAACCCTATATATTTAATTGAATTTTAATTTTGTTTAAGTAAATTATGGTGTATGGAAATGATTATTGAGAATGATGAAGATTTGTATGAATATGTAGTTATACATTTGGAATGATATGTGAATTATGGTTTGAATTGAGTACTAAGGACACCTAACATAAATCCCTTTGTTGCAATAACAGTTTAAGTCATATAACTAATATATTAAGTGACGAGAAGCTAAGGGGGAAGTTCATGTACACCATGACATATGTAGATGTGCATTTTCGAGTGTATTGAACTTACCATGATCCTTTCTCTTAGATTTGCTTATAAATCTAAGTTTTGGGTATTGAATCACATGTTAGCCTCTCTCGAAAACATCAATTGATATTTTGTTTATTAAATATCTTTGATGAATAAATTCATGTGTGATCTATGTGTTTATTATATGTTAGATTTTCTTAATGAAAACAAATTGGTGTGACTTGGTAATTAAGGTAAAAATTTGTTTCAATAATTTATCCTTATATACATTGTCATACATTGTTATGATGTGACCTGTGATGATTGTACCATATACACGATCAAATATAGTATAGATGCAAGAATAATATTTGGATGAGAATAATTTTTTTTAATTTGACTTATCTTTTATAAATATTTGTAATTATGTATATTTTGTATAAGGTTAAATTATATTTTATATTGCTATAGGTTTTATATCTGTCCTTTAATAAGTTGTAAGTTGTAGGGTGTTATAATTTGGATTTTAGTTAGAATATCTAAATCAATTTGAAGTCCATTTTATGTTTCTACTTAAAATCTTAATAAATTAATATTCATTTAAATCCAAATGAATTTAAATTTTTAATTAAAATTCAAACAAACACTAAATGAGTAGATTGAAACTAGGGAGTGAAGGGTATAGGCAAAAATGAAAAATACGAAGTATCTTATAAAATAAATAAACTCAAAGTAAAAAATAATCCAAAAGCTACAGTTACTTTTTCTAAATATATATGTCAAACTAAATCATTTGTAAATATTAAATAAATAATTAAATAAATAAAGATTAGTTTTGTAATATACACTAAATAAATAAATTAATAAACACTAATAAATGTTGATATTGATATTGATAAGTAATTCATTAATAATTAAAAAGTTGAAAAAGTAATATTGAAAAGGTTAATATTAACATTTATTATTAAATTAATACTTATCATTTATTATTATTAAACAATAAAAATACAATTTTCAAGTTTTAAATAATAAATTATATTTTTATAAATAACTTTTATCTTATTTCTTACCTTCTCACATGAATTTTAAAATATGTTCAAATAAGGTGAAAGTTATTTAAGAGAAGCATACGCTATCTTAATAAAGTTGGACCGATCTCATGCCAAGTTTAATCAACCTAATCTAGATTATCATAAATCAAATTGAACCTAACTTCAGTCAAACTTAATTAAATAAATTGAACTCAAGTCACAATAAGTTGTGTAGCAAAACAAAATTATTTCTCTTTAGAAAATAAAATAAAATCATTTTCCGTACAAAATTTCATTAAATGTTAAAATAGTATCAAAAGGTGAAGTTATGAATTTGCAAAAGATTTTTTTTTTTAAATTGTACTTCTAAATAGAACTTCTCCATTTAAAGATTTCTTTTTTACTTGTTTATTAAATTTAAAATGAAATCGAGTCGTTTTTCTATGAAAAAAAAAATATTAATAATAATTTGTTAAGATGATATGAAATCTTCATACTATTAAATTCAAGTATGAGGTGGTATATACGGTGATACAATAAAGAGCAATAAGTTTCAACTTGACCAATTATGAAAATATTTTAAAAAGTTGATTTTGGGAAAGTAAACATACTTCTTAAAAGTTCATTTCCATTTTAATTAAAATATATTGAATCTATCGTAGTAGGAATCTTTTTATTACAATGTTGAATGCTCA
>Ga0209589_1007266_pt1:7500-17891 | contig 17891 bp, 6 predicted proteins | sample CowpeawhiteBW_FD_187525 | JGI IMG/M metagenome (GOLD analysis project Ga0209589, IMG submission 187525) | Root nodule microbial communities of legume samples collected from California USA - Cow pea white BW (SPAdes) (version 2) | ecosystem: Host-associated > Plants > Roots > Nodule...
TGAAAAATTGAAAAATGAAACATTGTTTGATGACATAGTTTAAGGTTTCGATTTGACTATCTTTCAATTATTCCACACACATCTCAGTTGCATGCATATGATACTTTGAAAGAAATAGCATTTTTTTTGTTCTAGAGACAGTGACTATTGTTTAATTTGGTTTCAGTTTCAAATCTCTATTCCATACCCATCTAGGGTTCACAAAACTTGCTCAAACTTGCTCAAGATCTAAACTTTGCAATTGGGAAATTCGGAAATTTTGAGATTGTTTGTTTCATTGTGAATCTTTCTCATAAGCTAGTGTTTCCATTTTCTGCAAAAATTGAAAGAAACACTTTGCAAGACAAGAAAACTGAGAATACCCCACTTACAATTCATTTTTCAATTGGCATTAAGGGTATTTATCTTGTTTGGAAGTATATTTTGTTATAATTTTTGTTTTTATACTCAGATGATGGTAAAATACTATTTTATTGATAATGAAAAAAAGTCGTAGTAATTTTCTTTTATATGAGTTGCGGTAACTTAATTACATCCTTATTAATATATTAATATATGTGTTTTTCTGATAAAAAAAAAATCCAACATCCAATTCAAAATCAGAAACAATTCCAATTTCAAAATCAACAAAAAATTATGAATATATTAAAAATAACTACACCCACTGGAATTTTGTATTGTACTAAATAAAATAAAGTAATCATCTATTTTACAGATGAAAAAATTACTGGTGATAAAAGATTTAGCTGAAACTAGAAAGAATTTATTGAAAATAGAAGGGTTTGAAAGTTATCACTCTAACTTTCAAAACTAAGATGTACTTTTGAAAAAGTTTAAACTTTAGTTTCTAAAGCGGCATACTACTCTTTTTTTTTCTTTTTTTTTCCTGTAGAACAATGATTGTTTTTCAAAAAAAAATTACTATTACTCTTTAATACATATTAATACAATTATTAATTGCTATTCATTCAATTTAGTACTTATGCACGAACAAACTCAATGCAAATTTAATTATTAGCTGTCATTTATGAGAAAGTAACTATAGTTAAAGGCCATATGTCAATATAAGAAAGAAAAAAGATAATATCAACTTCAAAATTATATTTTTCATTGATCTTTCTCATATGACAAGTCACTTCAAACAATATTTTATCGTAAAACCACTCTTACAATTCGATGCTGATAAATTTATTTACCACTTTATTTTCGCAAAAAAGTAGATATAAAAAACAAAACAACTTAGAAGTTGATGGGAACTTTTCATAAGAAAATTTTGGTATAGAAAATAAAACAAAATAAATACATTTTGTATTTCTAAATTAAAATTAGTTCATGTATATACATTTATATTTTTAAAATTTTTGAAACAATTAATTAATTTTTTTCTTTATATATTTTATTTCTAAAAAGGTTGTCCAAACAATTCTAATATTTAATTAGATCCTAATTTCTTTTATATAAAGAACACAACATCAATCACGAGAAAAACACATCATATTCACATTTCCGGAACCACAATTTTGCACTCTCTTTTGTCTTTTCTGGTAATGGTCATGACTAGATCGAACTTGTTTAGACCTTGGACCAAGATTTTTTATTTATTTTTTTCCTTTTTCCTCTTTAAAATCTGCAATTAGGAAATTGGAATTTTTCATTGTGAATTTTTTAATATCATGTTAGATATCAGAAAATATAAGGTAATGGTTATGATATTATATTATATATGTTAAGGTATGAGAAGAAAAAATATACACAAAAAGGTATTTGGTGAAAAACAATTAAAATATAACTTTTATATTGATTTATTAAAAACTTGTCTAATATATAAAGTATACTATTTCATAATATAAGAAAAAAAATTTAATATATCATCATGATACATAATTTGATAATAATAAAAAAATAAAATATATAATATCTTCGACAGAATTAATTTATTTAGAAGATGTTTAAAGTCAATTTAAAAATAATGTGTGTAATTCAACTCCAACTGCACATTTACTAAAAAGCTTAGATAAAATCTAAAACTGTAAAAACATTGGCAGCAAAAGAAAATTCATAAACTAATAAAACAAAAAAAAAATGCATAAATCTAAAACTATAAAAACATTGCACCAAAAGAAATATCATTAATAAAAACATAAAAATACACAAATCTATAAGTACAGAAAATTAGTGAAAGAAAGATAAAAAATTAATACAAACCTAATTAAAAATACATGATTTTTTTTTATCAACAAAGAATTAAATTAAATTAAAGAGAGCACTTAAGGGGTGCTCTAACTCTTATACAAACAATCATGAACAAAATGATGCTCTTACATACATTCCAACAAAACAAAATTTTTAGCCTGAACCCAACTCACATGTATCATCTTTGTGACTCTCAATCATAGATTTGCATCTCCAGCAGATAGAATTTCCAACTAGGACTTGATTTACAATCATAAAGGAAGAGCAATATGTAAGCATCCCTTTATTTAAGCTTAATACTTCCTACAAAACCGGCTCAATCACGTTTTAATTGTTGTCATAGTAACCTTGCGCTGCGGCTAGTCACTAATTCTGGCCTTTTTATGATTACAATCAACCCCCTCACACTGTGCTTATGTGCGTTACTCCATTATAGAGAACATGATAGCCGTATAACAGAATATGAGATTACAACAGTGAAAAGAGGTCTTTCTTATAGAAGGAAGAAGTATTTGTCATTGATAGTGGCTCCACTGTGAGCCTCCTCCTCGAACAGTTGGCTCATATATTGTAATTCATTCCTGATGACCAGCCTCCCGGCCATGCATACCGCAACCACTGATAGCTTCCAATCTACCTTCTGCAGTTCCAGCCTTGATACTGGTTTATATTACCTTCGTTCACAGCACTGCCTCTTTAAAAATGTTAAAATTACACAATCCTATTCATAACAACGCAACCATATAACATTGGCCCACAACTCGACATCAAACATCAAGGAGAACATATGAGCATTTCAATATGCCAAATTCCAATCACATATAAACTAATTTTGTGAGGAAAAATTTGCCACAAAAAATGACAAAATTTATGACAAAAAATGAGGTATCGCAGTTTCTATGGTGGAAATAAATCACTTCTGGTAGCAATGTCAAAAATGTCGTCATAAACACATTTTCTTCACAAAATATAATACATATTGCATAAACAAAATAAAAAGTTGCAAATTGCAACGACATGATTGTCATAAAAAGTTGTTTGATTGTTTAAATAATGACATGGTAACCCAAGCAAATGTTGGTCGAACAAACAATGTCTCTTTAAGCACGACAAAAAGTGTGTAAAGCAAAACAAAATAACATCATGTTAATTTCTTTTAAAGTGTTTTAGACTGATTGAACTCTATTTTTCTTTGCAGACCTTTTTGTAAACTTTTTGTTTGTATATGGGTTGAAGCACACTATGTGCTTTCCATATTTTAATTCTTTTTTGTTGATAAAAAAGAGGATATAACATGCACTTTAAATGAGAGTGTTTGCATCTCACATAATTGACAAATGTTTTCTATATTTATATCCAGAGCATTTATCTTTTAAGTCTCTTATTTGAAGATTTATTTTAGTCAAATTTGAAATTAATTTAACTATTAGGTTTAATATTTTATCTACTTTAACAGTTTACAAAAATCTAAATTCTTTTTATAGAAAAAGAGTAATAATTGAAGAAGTTGGTATAAATGTTTTTGAAAGATGAGATCAAGCTCGTAGAGGAAACAAATTTTGAGTTTAAAAGTCAAACTTAGCATTCTTGATTGGGAATTTTGAGGTTAAGCATGAAAATTTTGAGGCTATGCGTGACCAAGCTCAACGTGAGAATATAATGAGTATAAGATGTCTGATGTTAAATGAGTGATTTTAAAGTAATTTTGGGGAACCATCAAGGAGAGTTCTTGTATTTGGGATTTCAAACCTAGGTTTTGGAGAAACGAAGCTTCATTATCTTGATTTAAGGTAAAACACCCAATGAATCATGTGTCATGGTTTTATTGGTTATCTTTTATTTTAATCATTTAAACCAAATTGTTTTGTTAAGTTACAGAAGAAATTGAGACTTATAAAAGGAATTTAGGTTATTTTCAACTAAAATATTAAGATTTGGATAAATTTAATGATTGGTGTTAATGTTGGAAGCAGAAGTATTTGATCGAGTATCACATTCATTAGTGCAGATAATAATCTAAAGTTAAATTACCTTCAATAAATTGAAACATGTTTTCATAAAAGTATAATCATTTGTGATGATTCTAATTGTGACTTTGTGTGAAATCTAAGTGTTAATTTGAGTTTAATTTGAGAATAGGAACAAAGATTATGAAATATATATATATATATATATATATATATATATATATATATATATATATATATATATATATATATAAAAGCTCAAATGTATTGTCTTAAATCTTTAAATTGGATAAAACGTTTGTTCTCTTATATGATTTATTCATGATTTATTAGTATTAATCTTTTTAGTCCACATTGAATAATATATTTTAAAAAAAAAGTCTCACAACTTATTTAAAATTTTGAGATGATTGCATTATGTTATATCATTCATTATAACTTAAAAATGTTGCATAAAAATTGCCACATCACACTTTTTAGCCAACACGTTATTTTATTGTTTTATGCAACACATTTTAAAATGTTATGTATTTCTGGCTCTAATACCAATTATAGAGTTCAACGTTTACAATATAAGCCAACAGACATAGTTAATAGTTAGGGTGTAACTCTTTCTATTTAAGATTGTAACAACTAAAGTGTCATGATTTGATTGTGATTTAGTCCATCTACCTTCCACCACTAGACAATTGATGCACCTTACAACAATTTAATTATTATTGGGGCACATGATGGTAATTTAAAAATATTTAAAGTTACCAAAATTTTAAAAATATGATATAAACTATCCACATTTAAACAACTATTACTTATAACTATCAACATTTTATGCAGTATTGCTTAAAACAAATAGGAAACATTTTTTGTACGCGCCCTAGATTTAAGGCAAATAAAATATAACCAACAATACAAATTTATAGCTTATTTCTATTTTACACAATAGTTTTTCAATTGTTGTCATGTCAGCATTGTCTAATCTATAGGTATGAAAAAGATTCATAATGTATAATATAATTGAGAATAAAACACCACAATGAAGAGACAACAATTATATTGTCTTGTCCATATTTTCTATAGGTATAACATTAAAATAAAACTATTGCCTGTATAATTATCCGTTTATAAAATGTGATTTAGTAATTTAAAGTTACACTTATATATTTATCTTTTATATGTTTAGGAAACAATATTTTATATATTTACTAGTTCAGTATAATCTAAAGTAAAAAATATGTAGTGATTTACTATGATTTATTAGTGCTCATTTTTCCATGTTTTCTTCATAAGAACTTAACCTCTTTAACCATAATTAAAAAATAGGAGTTGAAATGATGTAATATTTTAAAAGAAAACCACAAAAATATTTTTGATATATATTTATTTTATTTATTTTGTTTGTTTTTTTTTATTTTTGTAATTAATGATTTTTTTTTCTTTATGTAAATGGTGATGTGACAATTGTCATGTCATGTTGTAAAAGGGAAGGCATGTGGCATCATATCTTAATAATGTTGCATCATATTTATCATGGTATCATTTAATAAGTAATAATAAGAAGAAAAATATTTGAAGAACCAAACGATAAAACATGTAACCACGGGAAATATTGAATCCTTTAATTTAAATAAACAAATTTTTGAAAGTCATATTAATTCAAATTTTTATAAATGTTTGCAGCACTTATATATCATCTTATGATAATTTGAATAAAATTTTGTAGGTGTTAGATTTTTTATATATAAATTATTTTTTAAAATTAGATAAAAAGATTCTTTATTTTTTATACTTAAATCAATCTCAATTTAAGGTTATTCAATTAATTTATTAGGTGCAAGTGCGGTGATATCTCCATAAAATTTTACAAATTTTATCATATGCAGTGAAAAATACAAGATATCTAATTTTCATAATTTAGAGTTATATTAATTTTGAAAAAATATAATTAAGGTTATGCCAATTTCATAAAAGAATTTCTATAATCATAATTAGGGTTCATAATTTGGAAAAAACTTAATTTTGCAGAGAGACACAAGTTGTAAGTGTCTCTGGTGAGTAATGAAAAGAACCCATCAGAGAGAGTGAGGAAGAAGAAAAGAGTAACAAGTTTATCTTGTGTAAGTCTTTGTGGAGAAACTATCTTGGAGAAAATGTTTCATTCCTTATCTCATATATTGGGGTTCTTTCTGTTGTTTATTTAAAGTGCCCACTGAATTTGTGATCTACCTTGTTAGTGAGGAAAATAATGCTCTGTGTTGATTCTTGAAATCTCAAAGAAAACTTGTGTGTATTCATTAATTATAATTAAATTATTATTAATTAAACATGATTTTACTGCACTAGGTATGTGAATTTGTCCTCAATATTGAGGTTGGTCCACCTTAAAAGTTTTGGTTTCTACTGGTTATCTTTTTGTAATTTAATAGTAATAAAGAATCATAAATCTAAATACATAAATTAGAATATGATACTAATCTTGATTCATGAGATATATTGTGATAATATTTTATTCAATGTGTTTGTTCTCCCATCTCCATTCTACAATCCGTCTATTTACATTTTTTTCTACTCTCATATTTATTTCATATCTTATTGTGAAAAAAAATCTTTAAGACCTGAGAGAGAATCCTAACTCATTTTATTACCCAATGCCTATTAGAATAATTTTTATTTTATTTTTAAAAAAATAAAAAAATATAAAAAAATAATATAGATGATGAAAAAATTAATATAAATAAATTAAATATAATTAAAATTAATATAAATAATATATAAATATAATTTATATATATTGAAAAACGTAGGTTTTATTTTATAAATATTAATAAAATTATTTATCATTATCCTTTCGATCATGTGTGTAAGAAGTAATTCAATATACAGTCTTCATTATTGGCTATGGTTAATGAGAAAAAAATATTAGTTAAAGTTGTAGATGGACAGATACAAAAGTAACAAAAATATTAATTATATTTTTTAATTTGTATGTTATCCTCTTAAATGTACAGCTAAAAAAAAGATGATATCAACTTGAACAATCAACCTATACAACTCATATCTTCCCTTTTTCTTCCCCAAGTGGTAAGTTATTTAAACAATATTTTATGGTAAACTCTCTCTAATTATTCAATGTTGATGAAATTAATTACCAAGTTTTATGCAAAGGAAACAACTCAGATGACCCAGATTTGGTATTCAGAAATACTTTCCCTATAATCAATCTAGTTACTTCTTCAATTTTTTTATATAAACAGCACACATCAAGAATGGGAAACCCACACAAACATAACATATTCAGAATCCCTCTTCTTCTTTTCTGCTCACTCTGATCATGGCCAGAAAGAAGGTCGACCTTACTTTCATAACCAAAACCTCAAAGAGGAAGGCAACCTTCAAGAAAAGGAAAAATGGTTCAAATCATTTCTTTCTCTTTCTTTCTTCCTTCTTAACCTTGCTTTTATAATTACCCTTCTATCATCCTTGTTTTTCCTTTTACTATCAAATCTACTTTTCTAACCATTCCTTTCTCTTATATATATATACGTTTAATTCTGAACACAGGTTTGATCAAAAAGATCGGTGAAATCAGCATCCTGTGTGGGATTCAAGCATGTGCTATAATCTACTCACCAGATGAACCTGATCAGCCAGAGGTTTGGCCCTCTGAGGAGGGAGTGGAAAGTGCTATCACCAGGTTCAGGAGTGTTTCTGAACTGGAGCAAAGCAAGAAAATGTTCTGTCAGGAAAGCTTCTTGAGGCAAAGAATCGTGAAGGTTCAAGAACAGTTGAAGAAGGTGAGGAACGAGAACAGGAAGAAGGAGATCAACCATCTCATTTCTCAGTACCTCACTGTTGGGAACAAACTTGAGAGTGCCAACATCATTGATCTCAACGATATCTCGTTCTTGGCTGATCAATGCTTGGAGGATATCACCAAGAAAATCGCTGCTCGCAAAGCCCAGATGGGGACACCAGTTACTGAAAACAATGGAGGACAAACTGTGATTCGTCATGGAGAACCAGCACGTGTGAATCATCATGTGCAAGTTCAAGGGCCTTACACTACTGATGTTGAGGCCATGCAGAATCTGAATTGGTCTGCTGAAATCATCAATGGTGGTGCTGCCAATGAGATGTTAGCATTGGACGATGTTAATGTCCCCAGTGGTTGGCTAAACCAATACATCCCTTGAAAAAAGTAGTATCTGTTGTTTCTGGCAAGCTTTCTAGGGTTTCTCTTGTTTCAACTGTTCCATGTTTGCTTTTCGTTTTATTCTAGGTTTTCATCTTTGTTGTCGTTTTCAGAACTCAATTATGCAGTGATTCTCAGTTGTTTTTAATTAGAACTCAATTATCTATCAAATTATCAGTGATTCTCAGTGGTTTAATTTAATTATCAGGCTTTGAAGGATTAACGTTCACATCTATATGTTTACAAATGAAAGGCAGCTTTATTTATTTCATTAAGACAGTTTTTTTTTTCCTTGTTTAAACGCGTTTTTTTTTTCAGTTAATTTGCTAATTGCTTTAAATTAATTAAAATCTGTTCAACATCCGTCAATAGGGTCACACTTGCTCAAGAGTCCAATGTAAATAATTAATAGAAATAATGTTACAATTGCGTGATCCATCTCACAGAACAGAAATGAATTATTTCAACTTTTACAATAACTTCTTAAATTAATGATAATCATTTCACTTGATGGTGTTCAATGACATGTGGATAAGTAGAATGAGAGTTCACAAGGGCAATATAGACTATATACTATTGATATTTTAAGACTTACTCGTGGATTATAAAATCGTAGTACACGAGACTGTAGGGTAAAATAAGCTTTTTATACTAAGGTTAAAATCATAATCTATTATCACTTATAAACTACACTTCTTTCATTAATGACAATTTATTACTACAGTTTTCACAATAACCATAGTTTATTATTACTTATGGTTAAATAACATGTCTTAAAAAGTCCTACATCGTCTAAGATAATCTAGAGGGTAGATGTTAGTAATTATATAATAGACTCGAAGTTTATGATGTTTCTTAAGTATAAGACACTTTGAGTTAGTTCCTCTCTTGTAGTAGAGTGTTAGTGTTGTGAGATGTAGTTAAATTCTTGTTCTGGAGAGTGTAAGTGCACTTGGGATCAAATGGTTGAGAGTGTTTTCTGTATATTGTATAAATTTGCATATAATGATTATTCTTTGGTGACTGTGATTTTTCTCTGATTTTTTAGGTTTCCACGTTATATGCTTATGTTCCTTGTTTATTTTATTTCTCTATTAATATGGTGATTTTCGAGGATTTTTTCAAACACTTATAGATTACGATTCTTCTAATAATCATAGTTTATTACCTTTTTTATTTTTTTGATTATTTGATTTGTTTTAGTTTCTTTAGTCCTAATTAAGCAATCCGGACAAAAGCAAAACTATAACCAGCACCAGTAGATCTTTGAACCAGAAACATTGAACAATTACATATATATCATTGGGTACGTTCACTAACACAAAAAAGACCTTTAACGTCACCCCAATAACGTCTGCCTAAAAAAGGCCCAACGTTAAAAATGACCGGTGGCATTTTTGTAAATAACGAGACCTTTTTAACGTCTGACGTGGAGCAGGCAGACGTTACTTAACGTCTGTTAAAAAATACCCCGACGTCACTCAAAAAAGGACGTCGACCCCTAGCACGACAGACGTCCCTTGACATCGGACCAGCGCGCGCCAGACGTCCCTTTACGTCGGCCCCTCCCACCCCCTACGTCACTTAACATCGGACATAACATCCCCAACATTAAGTTTTAGTTTATCTCTGCGCCAAACGCAGAAACCCTCGCGCTGTTCATCGTTTCCGCGAGAGTTCCCGCCGGCGACGCCATTTCCGACGCCCTCCAGGTGAGTTTCGAAAGGTTTTCGCCATCAAACTTGTTGGGGTTTGATTATGGGTTGATTTTACGCGTTTTGAACCGATTATTTTCCGTTTTCATTCCCATTTGCAGCGTTTTGAGATTCGTCCCACTTGCTATTCGTTCCCATTTGGCCAACAGTGTGTGGAGACCCTAGACTTCCTCTCAAAGTTCGTCTTTCAATTAGAAGAGGTTATTTTTTCATTGTATGTATATATTTGTTCATTGTATGTATAGAATTACTTGTATTAATTTATAAATGTCATTATAGTTTTAGTCTTAGACTATTTTTTTGTTAATTTTTTTGGCCTATTTTTTT
>Ga0209589_1007267_pt1 | contig 17890 bp, 6 predicted proteins | sample CowpeawhiteBW_FD_187525 | JGI IMG/M metagenome (GOLD analysis project Ga0209589, IMG submission 187525) | Root nodule microbial communities of legume samples collected from California USA - Cow pea white BW (SPAdes) (version 2) | ecosystem: Host-associated > Plants > Roots > Nodule | place: USA...
AAATAAAAAAATCTCAAATTGACACGTGTCACAACCATAAGGTGACACGTGGCAGTTTCATTTATTTTTTTTAAAAATTTAAAAAAAAATTAAAAAAATTAAAAAAAAAATTAAAAAAATTAAAAAAAAATTAAAAAAAAATTAAAAATTCCACAAAATGACACGTGGCAGGTCAAGGAGACGGTGTTAAAGTTGACTTAACGGCAGGAACCAGATTGAACCTTTTAAAGAATTAGAGGACCAAATTGAACCAAAAAATAATAAGGGACCAAAATGTACCACCCCAACAAATTAGGGGACCAAAATGATAATTAAGCCATTAAAAGTTTGTTACTAGTTATAAAAATAAATCGTTTTGTTAATACTTACATGAATAAATAATTATGAATTATAAAATAATAGTTATTATATACAAAATAACACAACTAAAAATTTTAAAATTAAAATCATAGCATTATAATTTCTTAAACCTAAGACTGCTACAAACTCTTAACTATCGTTGATTTGTGGATGTAAAACTCTAGCACATTTTTAGCATCAAAATCGGTTACATTTCTCTTTAAACGCACCTAATTAGGAGCAAGTCTTTTCCATACACACCAATGAGTCACAATCAACAGTAGCAACATGACCAAACTTTTCCTTGTCTGGTTACTGATAAATTGGTTCAACTATTCCATCATTTCATGAAATCCAACATCAACCCAAACAGAACTTGAACCATGAGCCCTCTAATCAGAGTAGCCTTAGCAATCAACTTCATTTCTAGTTCCCGTTCCTTCATAATGCTCACGAACCTCTTACCTCTTCTTCGCACTCTTCTCAAATGGACATCACGTTCTTTTTTCCATCCCTTGACATGTACCCTCTCCGGAGATAACTCCATCACGTGCCATCACGTGTCTACCTCCTTCGTCTCACTGGAAGAAGAAGATTGCGCCGTGTGTCTCTGCAAAATGGGAGAAACAGAAGAAGAGATTGTAACTCTGCGGTGCGAGCATGCCTTTCACACAGCCTGCTTCGACACATGGGTTGGTTTCAACTGTAACACCACCACTTGCCCTCTTTGCAGAGATTCTGTGGTTACCACCAGCCATTGAAATTTCAGTTTCGGAAAGATCCTAGAATCTATTATCCCTAGTTTATTTTGAAAACATCAGTACAAATTATGTCATGTATGTATATCGATCCACAAGATTATACAATTTTTTAAAAACAGAATAAGTATATGATTACTGACTATCGACTAAATCAAAATTAAATTCAAATAATTCTAAAAATATAATTTAAATATATTTCTTTAATTTTATTTAAAACTTTGTACTAATTTAATCTCTCATGTTTAAAAATTAATGACATTTAATTATTTTAACTAAATTTTGTTAAGTTTATTTGATATTTTAAATGTATTTTCCAAATATTATTAAAGTATAAATATGTCAAAAAATATAAACAATTCAAATACTATTATAAAATGTATTTGAAACATTAAATAAATTTACAAAATTTAATTATAATGATTAACTTTAAGTATTTCTAAAATTGAAAAACTAAATTAAGATAGATTCCAAAAAGAAAAATTAATTTCAATTCTTACTAGTTAATGAATGAAAACATATTTAATTTTAAAAATAATAAATTATAATTTATTACTATCATAAAAATATAATTTGTAAATTATATATTTTATTAATAAGTATTAATGAAGTAATTTTAAGTATTGAAATACGGATACAGACCAATTCGTACCACAAATTGTATGGTGTACATAGCCTATAATTCAACGGAGCCCGAGTAACATGTGACTCTACTATCATATAATGCAAAATTTATATGAACAAATTAGTATATTCAATTTTATATGCATTGTTAACAACATAACTTTTTATAAAAAATTTCTGAGAAAATATGATGTTTACATAAATAACTAATTAAAAATTATATTAAATATGATCTGTAACACCTCATTTAATTAAGTACGAGAAATTAAAGGAATGGTACGGGAAAGATAACCTAAAAGCGCGGTCTGGGAGTTTTAAACTCCACTCTATACAACCCATGGCATACCACGATGCCCAAAAGAAACTAGATGAAAAATTTACCAAAGTACATAAATCCAATGACGGACAGATACATGGGTCACAACCCTAAATAACTCATACGGAAACATAAACTGGTCCATGCGGACTAGGCAGCGGAATCTCCATCCCCCTGTTGCCTACGGGTGTTCCTCGCATATGCTCACACCAACAAGTTGATGATCATCGCAAAAGAGAGTACCACACAGATCACACAACAAAGAAAGTAGGGTAAGCTAGAGCACAAAATCATTTCATCAATAGAGTCAGATACATATACACAGTCCATCATACATACATCACACCAGCATGTTACGACCTTCCAAACAATATACTACGACTCGACTCGACTCATCTGGATACGTATAACTTGGTCGGATTCAGCGGACACTTGCACTTGTGGTGGATACCTCTACTCACCCCCGAGCTGCTCACCCCCGAGCTATATGTTACAAGTGTTATAATGAATCAATATTCCCTCACCACAAGGTTAGCCCTTAATGAATTTCGGGTCTCCTGCTACTCTTACCACAGGAGTCAGTCCGCTCTAAGTGAGACTAACTGACCCCTTAGAGTGTCAAGATGCGACCTTACCTTGAATCCTTACCTAGTTATACAGATGGGGCACCACCATGGACACCCACTACCAGGGGCCATGGGATAACGATCCGACCACTGAAGCGCGACCCCGAAAGTCTCACCTAGAGACCCCAAGGAATTATGCACTGAGACATACAAAACATAATCACGCAGCCATAATAATATTCATCATGCATGCATACGTTAATTGTGCCAACCTTTAAAGCCAACGCCTTTCATGTTCCAGACCCAACTCATTTCATCTCATTATGAACCATCCATGTACCAAGGATTCCCAAGTCATATCGTTATCATGCCTCTTTCATACCAACCATTTCATTACAATCTCAAGCGAAACTCATGTCAACCCATTATTCACAATTCATGACTTGCATCACTCAATCATACTCATTCATATCAAACCTTTAGCACAATACTCAAAACCAAGCAAGCATCATCCATACAAAGCCAAGAAAACAATCTCACATTGCACTGCCTCGCCCAGCACCTCGCTCAGGCTGGGTGGTTTCGCTCAGGCGAGACATGCTCGCTCAGGCGAGTCCCCTTCACCTAGGCGAGGGCTCGAGAAGGCATTAGGAAAACCACGTGGGATCTCGCTTAGGCGAGACCCCTCTCGCTTGGGCTAGATACTCGCTCACTCAAAATTCATGAGCGGGTCACCTAGGCGACCACTTGCGTAATAGGGTTTGGGCGAGTCCCTGTTCATCTCGCCTAGGCGAGATTGACCCGCTTAGGCGAGATTCACAGGTCTCGCCACTGTTTCCTGCAACAGATCCGCACTCCAGTCTAAACAACATACCCATACAACAGTTTCAAGTGTTCAGAACCAAAATAGCTACACACCAACCACACAAACTCGAAATAACGGTTAAACAACGAAGGAAACGGAACATATGAGTAATGTTTTAGCTTCCCTACCTGGAAATAAGCTAGCAAAAAGACCCGACACGATCTTGACCCTAAACAGCGAAACGCAGTCCTCGAGAGACGACTCCAAGAGCTGGAAACCATAACAAACAACGGAAACATTAGTTACTTATAGTAACAGTGGTGGAAAACAGACACAGACAAAGGAAGCACTTACGTAGGAAGGGAAACTGGTTCGAACTTGCGTGCTTACGATGGTACTCAAACCCTAGCAGAGGTAGAAGACGGCTGCAGCTTTAATGCAAGGACAACAGTTTTTTCTGAAAATGTGAGAAATGTTAGGTTTAGGGCAGACCTAGTGACCTTATCTGTTGGGTCGGCCTTAGGCCCACTTACAAGGGCAGCCCACTAACTTTAGGGCAGAAAAAGGATAAAAGATTTTTAATGAGCCTTACATGATCTTTGAAGTAAGTATAAAATTTAAATATTTTATCGTATATGTTTTAACCATATAAATTTTACACCCTGATTGCATTAGTTAATGACAACCTTCATTAAAAGAAAAGAATAACTAAAATGTTTTAATTGATTAAAAAAAATTCTTTACAAGAATTTGTAAAAACACTTTGCTAAAAAGATATTATAACGGGAAAAAAATTCAATGCATTTATTAATATCAATAATATCATAATTTTAAAATAATATGTTGTTGGATGCAACAAAATTGAAAACTCAATAATACATAAGAAATATATATTGCTTAAATCTCCACTGAGTTAATTCAAATAATTTGAAATGAATTTTTCACCCAAATTTTTAAATATTCAATTATAAAAAACACTTATGTAACTAGAATAAGATAAAATAATCACTTTTTAAAGTAATCAACCTATATAAGTTGATCATGTGATTCTTGAACAGTATTTCAAAATAATACGGATTCTGTAAAGATATTCCTTGGAAAACTTTCTTATTTACAATAATGCTCTCTAAATTCAAAAGGTATGAAAATTGTGTTTATGAAAGATCATATTCGTGTCGTATTCATATCCATTATACGGGTATTTACATAATATTTTAATATTCACGATACTTGCGATGTTGGTATTTACAAAAAATAAAAATAAATATTTAACAATATATTTTAATCATAAATTCAAATAAAATACAATAAATAATATTCATAAATCTCAAACAAAGTTCAAATAACCCATTAAAATAATGTTGAATGACAGTTTACACAATTTTTTTTAAAACTAACTGATAAAAAAATAACTCATTCCAAATCAATATGTTAATATTTTAATCATTTTTTTTAATTTTTTTAATTTAAATTAGAGTATAGCGAGTACGGATATCCAGGGGTATGGATACTATGAAACTTGTACCTGCCCCATTAACATGCATGTATAAAAAATATCCGTACCTGTTATCCGTGAGTATCCATTTATAATATCCATTTCTTACTCGCTGTGAGTTTTATCCAGAAATATTCACGGATACGAATTTTGTTAACATTCCTATTCTTGAGACCAGAAAGATATATGTAGAACAAAGAAAGAAATAACGAACGTATAGTAAAACATAAAAGTATAAACAATAACTAATTAATTTTCAATTTATTTTTTCCTATATCTAAAATTATCTATATGGTAATACACTGTAAAAAAAACATTTCCTTTGTTTGCATGCACCAACCATTTTCTTTGGTACTTGTAATTATTCTGTGATATTCATCTATCACCATGTTAGATAAATTCATGTCATATCCAACAACTTAATGTAAATACCTTCTTATCAAATCTAGATGTAACAATCAATTTTTCGAAGTAAAAGATTTTCATAAAACTTATTAAAAACATAACTCAGTTTTTACATGACTTATATATTTTATTTTAAAACTTTCCAAATTGAAAAATATATTATTCTCAAATATAGAAATAATCTTGAAAACAAGTTAAGATAATTCTTTGGAATCAACTTCATTCTCTATTTTTAAAAAATTAATTAAATAGTATCTGTGTCTTATCACATCTTTTCAAAAGTTATCTGGTGAAAGAATACGTTAATTATGTAGGTCAACATAGATTATAATGCATTGGAAGAGGACAAAATACATATTGAGTGGCCAATATTGTCTTGGCGCAAGCTAATAATAGTCATTCTAACAACCACTGCTTTGGATTGGTCAATAGAGTCAATATTTTTTTGTCTGATTTTGCAGCCTGTTAATTCTTCAAGAATTTCAACTGACTTAGGAATACTTTTTATTGTTATTTACTGGACTTAAATATATTATTCATCTCAAATTCCGTCTATTTTATTCGATTTATTTTTTTTAAATGCTAAAAAAAATCAAATTAAATAAGATAGATGAAATTTAAAATCAATATACATTTAAACCAATTTACTATAATATATTTCATTACTTTTGATATTCTTTCTTGATATTTATATAATTATAATTTATCTTTTATTATTTGTGGTAAAGAAAAATTAAATATCATTTTTACATTTAATATATATTTGATAACATCATATTAATTACAAAAAAATACTTATTATTTCCAAAAAATTATCATGAAATTTTTTTCGTAAATAATTTTTTTTTATCTACGAAAGATTTTTATAAGATTTTAGAAAATTCTTTTAATTAAGATACATATTTTATAATAGATATCCGATTATTTTATTAAAAAGTTTTATTATAAAATAGAAATAAGTTAAATGAAATTCACCTTATAAAATTTACTATTTTTGTAAAAGAAAATGATAGAATTGTGGAGTGAAATGCTTGTGTAGGGACAAAAATCAATAAGGGTTGAATAGATTTAATTAATAAAAATTAATATTTTAAAAATTTTCCCAAAATTTACCATTTCAATTAAAGATTATTTTCTTTAATGTAACAGTAGATTAATAAAGAGAGTAGTGAAAGAGAAGAATAACATGAATTATTAATACTGATTTGGATCAAAAGACTCTACGTCATCCAGTTGTTAATCTATTAAATTGGGAGATTAACTTAATGACTAAAATAAACCACATTCCAATCACAGATAAGATTAAAGGGTTTAGAATACACCTGCCTTGAAGACGCAATATATGAAGAACACTTTTGATACGATCCTATGTAGAAAAGAGTACGATCATTTTTGAATTTGAATCCTCAAGAGGCACGACATGAATAAGTCAGAGAAGAACACAAAATAAGACAGAGATGGAGGACGCCACAATCTAGGAGATTGATAAGTCAAGTGAAGATTCACCACAAAGATGTTAATCTTTGATAAGAACCAAAGGTCCTAAGCCAAGAACAAAGAGAATTCTCTCTTTACTGAAATAAAATTCAATATATGACTAAAAGTGTCTACATTAATTTTTGGTACCTCTATATATAGACACATAAGTTTAAGAAAACCTGAGAAACCTACAAGAAGACTCAAGCCCAAAACATAAAACATAAACTAATTTCTAAAAGAAAATCCAAAGTCTAAAAATATAAACTAATTTCCTAATAATTATCCTTCAAAAGTGTTCCAAGCCATGATCTTAATATCCTTTGAATCTCCACTTGCAGTTGCTTGTAGCATAAAGAGTCTTGAATAAATTTGATTTTCCAATCTCTTGCTCCTTGCCTTTGTCATAGGTCCTTTGAATTGTAAAGGTTCATCTTCAAGTTCTTTTTGTTTGGTATCTAGGGATAATCCTCTATCAACTTCCTTTGAGTCGCACAAAGAATGAATAACTTCCCTAGCAACAACAACACTCGATCCTCAAGAAATCACTTGGTGAAATTTATTGCACTACCCATACTAGGTTTTTCAAAGCCCATTTTTAAAACACTCAGTTTCTTTGCAAGCACAACACTAAACTTCTTATACTCAAAAATGTTATTTTTAAAATGATTTTAGTGCTCTATAAATATATTTTCGAAAACTAGGTTAAGAAGCTGAAAAGACAAGTTACAATTGTTAGAGATAATCAATTATCACTTACGATAATCGATTATTCTAAAGCATTTTCTGAAAACATTTTTTCGTGCTGATAATCGATTATTCTCTAGGATAATCGATTATTTTAGAGTTATTTATGAAAAATACTTATGATAATCGATTATCGTAAGTGAAATTTATCACAATATGTTTAGTGAAAAACATAGAAACCTTCCCAGAGTGGTCAAAGGCAAGCTGCTGATTTTCTAAGATAACTTCTACATACTAAATATTAATAAATAATAACTTATTACAATAGGCTTTAAACAAATAAAAAATAGATTAATCTTTCCAATTATTTGCTTGAAGTTCCTTGTAGTTGTCATCACCAAAATCTTGCAACACGAGTCTTTTTATTTTGCCAACAATTTTCCTTTTTTTTTTGGTGATGATCAAAATTTGCGTTTAAAATATATGTAATAACCTGCAATTACAATATTTCACTTAGGACACATTAACTAATTACTGCTTTAATTGCTTTAAATTGTTCTCCCCTTCTTGATAATTAGAAAAAAATAGCATATGAGAGAACTTCTCCTAAATTAGAGAATCTTAGAAAAAATAAGAACACAAGAGAAATAGGCTCCCTATAAATCTTATAATTCATATAATAAAAGAGCAATACAATAGAAACAAACAATTTAAACAATAATACAATAAGCTTCCCCTAAAAGTCTTCACTCATATTATCTTTATTATTATTACCAAATTGTTCATCAAATCTATCTTCTAGGTTGGAACCTCTAGTATCTAGACCTCTAAGAAAATCAACCACTTCTTCATGACGGGTGCCTGAAAAAAGAAATTGTTTTTCTATCATATTTTTTTCATAACTTTTTATTGATGAAAATACTTATTTCACTATATTGCAACGCTTTTTACTTGTTCATGTGATAAAAACGTACATCATACTAGAAAGATAGTTTGACCAGAGTTGACATACTTGTGTCGAATAAAGTTGTTAACATTTTAAGATTTTCTCAAATTTCAAGAAATATTTGAATAGTGTTTTGAACTTTGAGGTGAATCCTTAATAACAAATGATGAAAACATTATTCATGTATGTCAACTTAAATTTTTAATTTGTACTTATCATCTAATTAATCTTCGATTCTTATTAGACGAAGTGTAACTTGACATAGTATATTCTATCGTTTGTTTAACAAAATAAATGTACTTATAATATGATTTAACATCTCTGAGGCACAACTGCTTTATGTTTTCGGACCCTAAGCTTATTGTGTTTAAGAATTCAATCAAAACATTATATATTTTCTCTAACAACAATTCCATCCAATAAGTGAAAATCATGTGGATCTACCAACTTGTACCCCATGTGTCGTGGAAGATCACTGACAACCAAGGATGACTCGACATCAAAATCACTCACTAAGTCTAGGTGAAGTGAAGCTCAACATCCATTTCCTTAGACAATGACCATCCACTTTAGAACCCATTGAACACAAAGCAGAAGACAAGATTCACCTAATACTTACGATGATCTTGACAACTAAACTGCTCTCGAACTAAAAAATCAAGCCTCGAGCCAATATATCTTTTCTAAACCGAGATGATATCGGCCAACAATTAGATAATTAAGCACTAACACGTATAGTAAGAAATATTTAGTCATAATCTGGGTCCATTTATACAAAAACTTATGAAAGTGTTATGAATAAGATAAGGTTTTAAAGTGTAATATATTCATTTATTACACATTTATTGTTATACGCAAATTTTGACTACCTTAACCGAGACCACATATATACCCTAACCAAGATTTAAAAAATATATTTAAAACAACAGAAAAGAAAGAAAAATATATTTAGAAAAAACAAAAGGAAACAACTCGCAAAACATAAACTTGGAAAGAATAAGTTAATTACTTACATTTTTAATTTCTTTTATCCTCTTTAGACCATTTTTAATTTAAAATTATCTATATGGTAATACACTGTAAAAAAGATTATTCCTCTGTTTGCACCCACCCACCAAATTTCTTTTCTTTGGTACTTATGTAATTATTCTGTGATGTTGATTTATCATAACGTTCGATAAATACACGTCTCATTCTACAAACCCTTGGCATAATTAATGTAAATATCTTATCACATTTAGATCTAATTAAGGGTGAGATTTTCGAAACAAAACTTTTTCATAAACTTACTAAAAATAATTTATGTATTTTTTACATAACATTTTATTTTAAAATATTTCAATTTGAAAAATATATTATTTAGAAATAGTTCCGAAAACAGCAGAAGATGATGTTTTTGGTATCAGTTAATCTAATTTTTTATTTTAATCACATTAAATAATATGAAATAATTGTGTCGTATGATATTTTAAAAAATTATCTGGGCGAAAGAATTTATAGTACTTGAATGTATGGTCGATAGAGACTCTAATGGAGGAGGAGAGGATACGATACATATTGAGTGGCCAATATCGTCAGGAAGGATCCACGGGTAACTTCATATGGTCATCCTTCAGTCTTAACAACCATAGTTTTGGATTGGTTGGACTCCTTCTAGAGTCAATATTTTTATCCTACTTTTGCTGCTTATTAAATTCTTCAACAATTTCAATTAAGTTAGGAATACTTTTTATGGTTATTTAATAAAATATATTTAGAAAAATTGAATGCGAGATTATATACTTCAAAATTAATTTCTTTACCTAATTAATTAAATATGATCAAAATCTTAATTAAATAATTGAGTTTTATAATCATATTACTAAGAGGATTTTTTTTTGTTTATCTCGAAAACTAAAATTAACTTAGGTAGTTTCATCATGTCATCATCATTTGAAAGATATCTTCTTTGGTTAAAAGGGTAAGCGTTTTGTCAAGCATCAATTAATTTATTAAATCTATTTTGAAATATTCAACGAACTAGATTCAAAACGATTATAAACCTATTGGTTGTTCTTATCAATGAATTAAACATTAATTACATCAATGAGAAAATATTATGTTTTGGCGTAATGATAAGGTGAAGTTTGTTGGAATAATGCACAAATTAGGTAACAAGTTGAATTAAAGGTTTTTTTTTTTTATTCTCTACTCTTATTTTATTTTTAGAATTGTTATGGTGGAGGAAAAAATAAATTTATACATAACAAAAGTTAAACTATATTTCGAAACTATTTAAATTTAATAAACAAGACGAAATAAAACCCATTAGATGACATTTGACCAAGTGGTTTTGATGATAACAAAATATATATTATTTGACGTTACATATAGTATTTAAATATACTCATTAGACAATACCATTGAAATAAATAAGACAATCTTTCATAATCAAGAGGGAATGAATTGGTTTTACAATCTTTACCCAATTTTAACAATTTCGAAACATTTTCAAAGGAATGAATTGTTAAAGCAATTTAAACAAGGTTATTGGATGCTTAATGCTTAGATTGTTTATACCATAACAAAAATGGAGAGGATGAGGGATATAACACACACAAAGAATTTATATTACTTTGATTCCTTGGAAATCTACATTCAATTTCCTCTAGCAAACAACAGTTAGAGAGTCTTTTCTATATATCTCAAAGATTTACCAGATTTACAAAGACACTTAGCAAATCTTAACTCTAAGACAAGAAAAAACATACAAGAAAGGTTATACCACATACTTGCTTCAAAAACACAATCACATTTATAGTGAATTGCAACATATAATAATATACAAAATTACAACTCAATAATCAAATTGAATACACCTTTGTTCAATTCTAATATTCCTTTAGCTTGCTAAGCCAAGACCCATGTTGTTGAAATCAATCTTGATGAATCTTGATGAACTTCAAATGAATATACCAAAATGCTCCAAGAATGCTTCAAGAAAGCCTTCTCTCAATCTTCTTTCGAAGAATCAAAAATCAATTGCTCGAAAAAAAAAACTATATCACATAATGCTAGTTTTCAGGTTTAAAGGGTTGTGTTGATAAAATTAATCGATTAGATTAATTTCCTAATTGATTATGTTTTTAATCAATTAGATTAATGACCTAATTGATTAATAGTTTGGTTTTTCAACTAACTATCAAATTTTTTGCGCCATATGATTCATAATCGAATATGTTCAGGTTAAGGTGATATAGTATGTGTTCTACTAAGGCCCAATTCTTATCTACCTTGATTTCTATTCTAATCATAAAAGGGTGGCATGGTTCATTTTCCTATTTCAAGGGCATCATCAAAAATCCAATTCAGCCATACACAAAAACATACAAATAACACTTATATTCCAATGCTCTATGTAAGACCCGTAGGATTTAATTAATTAAATAAATAAATAATTAATAAATGCGGGTGGGGAAATAATTATGACATTAAATTATGGTTAGTATGATGTGGTTGAGAGTACTTTGATTGTGTGAGAGGACTTGGGTTTGAGTCCTATGTATGCTAACTTTTGGTGTTATTGTTTTATTATTTAAATCTATGTAATCATGTTCTGGTGTAATATGATAATTGAATTATGATTGTTAGTATGAAATATGAATTGGCATGATGGTTTGATAGTGAGTTAACAATTGCATGGTTATGGGTTCAAGCCTTGGATAACTTACATTAAACTTTATATTTTTGGTATTTTTGGCTTTAGCTTGAATATGGAAAGGTTGAAAGAAAACCCTAAGTGAGTGGGCAACCAAAGGAGGCTGGAAAGGCAGCCGTAGAGGAGTTTAATGGGACATTACATCCTATTCAATGCCATTTTCGTTTTGGGATTTGTCACCTAGTTTTAGGTACCTTTTAAAAGGCTAAATTAGGTTAATAACTAAGGTTTGGCAAGCTGGAAAATATACCCAGAGGGAGAGCACGAAAATCTGAGAGTTTATGAGGCTTGAGGGAGAGTTGAGGTGCTGAATTGTGAGGAATCAAGGAAGGTGGGTGAGCATAGGAGAACTTCCCAAATTGTCAAAGTTTAAGCTAAGGGATCCAGGTTAGGGGAGCTGGACTCCGTAATCTTATGCTTATTATTAAATAATGTGTGATGTGGTATATTGGATTGTCTGTGCATTGTTAATTCTGTGAAATTCTACGTTTCTGGAATTTGCCAGAAACCGCCTGGCGGGTGACGAACCACCGCCAGGCGACTCATGCAAATTCATGTATTCTGGGTTCCTGGAAGAGGAACCGCTTGGCGGCATACTCCCGGCCGCCAGGCGACCCAAGGCGTCTTAGCCACTTTTTGGGTTTGCTGATGAAGCGCCTGGCAGGACTTGTTGATCCGCCAGGCGGCACGGGGCAATCTGGCTCGTTTTTAGGTCTTCTGGGTTTCTGGGTGAAATCTGATCGGGGCAAAAGTCCGTGGTGATTCTATGGAGTGGTAATGTTGACCAACAGTGGGTATAACCACCTAATCAAAGGCTTAAATGAATGGAACAATGTATATGAGTTAGGGTTGAATGTGTGTTATCTGAAATTACAATTTGGAATGTGTTACTGTGAATTGGACATAGGAATAGGTGATCAATAAAGTATATATTGAATTGTTATGATTGTACTTGGATTAGATTTGCATGTAATGGGAATTCACGAATATGGAAAAAAAAATGGTCGGGCATTGGGTGCGAGAAAATCTGGGAAAAAGTCTAAAAGATAAGCACCGCCTGGCGGCACGGGGGCTGGCCGTCAGGCGCCAGCGCAGTGACAGTGCTGTTGCATGTTGAATTTGTCGTGCGCTGAGGTTGAATTCTGTCTCCATTGGGTTAGGATCAGTAGATGGAATGTTGTGATATTTGGGAAGGTTTGATGATGGAGTTGTGTATGAACCATAAGGGTGAGAATTACCTTAGGAGGTAGTGATATCAGACAGTAGAGGTCTCCCTATATTATGGCATAGTAGAGACTCTGAGTACTGAGTAAGTTGGGTGTAAGGGGGTTTAGAGAATTAACCAAATATTGCGAATGAGAGATCAAATAGTGTATTAGGCTTGGCAACCTCTTATTGGTAAAGGATATAAGAGTACTAATAGGTTACGAAGGAATAAGATTAATGTTATGATTGAGTGGGTTCTGTTATCTAGTTAGGGAGTGGAGGATTTGACCTCACCATTATTAGTAACAATTTAAGTTAGATGATACTGGGGATCGGGCATATGGAAATGAGGTAAGAAACTGTACTAGATATGAGCAGAAAAACCAGTACGCGTTGTACTGTCATGGCGCCTGGCGGTGGGACATGAACCGCCAAGCGGTAGCGGGATCACAGTGGAGTCTTAAGGTTTGGTGTGCCTGGCGGCGGGGGCAGTCCCACCAGGCGGTCGCTATTGCGGGAGAAATTTAAAGGCGTTGTGTGCCTGGCGGTACACGACACCCGCCAGGCGGTCTGGGAGCTGGCAGCACCTGGCGGCACGTGTCCCCCACCAGGCGATTTGTACTGCTGCAGCTGGGAATTGTGGTTTTGTACGTGTGATCTACAACGCGACTAGTGGTGCTTTAAAGGTGGGATTGCTGGTGTTCCTTGAGTTGTGGCTCGGAACGTATCCCTTGAGTTGTGGCTTGGGATAGGGGATAAGCACGTGGTATTCCTTGAGTTGTGGCTCGGAATAACATCTCTTGAGTTGTGGCTCAGGATGGTGGATGAACACGAGGAACCCTTGAGTTGTGGCTCGGGTTGGCGAGTGTTTCCGGTGTGAGTGTGCTGGTTGTGGCCAGTATGGATGGGTCCAGTTAGATTGCCCTCCTCAGTTGTTGGCTGACGAGTTTGGTAGTCTTGGGATGATACGGACTATGTTCGTATATGGGAACTCTACCTGGCGTTACGGTGTATGATCCATAGCATGTTTTCCCGCACGTGCTCTATCGGTTGTGGCCGATAGGTATGGCAGCAAGTCACCTTGGAGTAATTCATTAGACAATGTAGAACATGAATAATCTGATTGGGGGTCAGATGGTAGGAATTAAAGAATGGAACTATGTGAGAGATCCAAGTTATGTATAGTTATATATGCTTATATATATATATATATATATATATATATATATATATATATATATATATATATCTGTAACTTTATGTATATGTTTTATCTGTTAAGCTCACCCTATCTGCGTGTGTTTGGCGATGATCGTGTACGCGGTACACGAGAGCAGATGTTGTTGATGCAGGTGGCTCAAGTGAAGCTTAGTCGCGGAGAGGGGTTCGACTTGGAGAATTTCTTATGTTTCTTTATTGCTTTTGGAAACAGTTGTAAACTCTGATGGGTGATTTTATAACATTGTTCTTTTAGTTTTTGGAACGGATGATTATGAACTTTACTTGTTCATTTAATAAATTTTAAATTTTCCCGCGTTTTGGAAAAATGAGGTATTATTAAATGCGCTGTATTTAATTATTTCTTTTATTTTATTTATAAATCTGTAATATCCTGACGGGATGTTACACTCTAGGTGCAACAATCTCCTTCTTTTTTATGATGGACAAAAAATCCAGTAGAGACTTCACATAATACACACATACTTATGTCATTACCTTAGTAGCATATCAACATATCAGTATTAGATCAGAATATTGATAGCATTATGCACACATGTAACAACACACACCTTAGCACTATTATGACGTAGATCAACACATACTTCTCCCCTTTTTTCGACATTAGCAAAATAAAGGAATAAAATATAACAGTAAATGCAACATAATTCCACATATAATGGTCATACAAAATGTAGCATACAACACATGTATGCAATAGCAACTCAGGCAACAAATAAGCAAAATATATACCCTATATCAACTATCAAATTAGATTAGGCATTGTTCAGATTAAAACCAACTAAGGCCAAAATGAAAGAGAAACAACAAAAAAACATCTAGGATTTAACCCCAATTAATCATACATCGTAGTTGATGTATAATCTTCCTCATTATAAGTACTTGCAGTAGCAGAGCAACGATGAGAAAGTTTGTGGAGAAAATGAACAACAGCTCGAGTAACACAATTCAAGTGGTAAAAAGAAAAGTGAAATCGGTAATTGATTTATACCAAGATTAGGGTTTTAAATAGATTTGGGAATTTTGAGAGCAAATAGGGATTGACCCAAGCATTTAAAAAAAATGAAAAGGACTTTGATTTTGCATTAGGAAAACGTAATCAATCAGGTTAGTAATCTAGTTGATTATTACTAGATTTAAAACATAGAAACATAGAGATAATTGATTAGATGATCAGTTACTTTATACAAAATTTTGAATTCTGATGCAAATTTTTATGCAGTACATGCAAAATCAAGTATGCCTAATTCATTTTGAAGCACATAAAATCTTTCTCTAGCCAAATGTTTAGTGAAGATGTTAGCTAATTGGTTATTAGTGTCAATATATTTCGTTCATGCGAAAATAATAATAAAGTATCAGGGAGCAAAATCAAATCTTATCCAATCCTTGACTCCTTGAGATGGATACTCCTCTACTCCTCGGCTTGGGTGTTTTCTTGTAGTATAGGCGAATTGGACATTTTGGGGTTACCTGCGGAAAAGACTCTGACGACCAAGTCAGCAAAAACTCTCAAAAGTCAAATCACAAATTAGGGAATTAATGAATTGCGTACCTTTAATTGTTGGGGTCGACCTATATTTATAGAGCATTAATCACATTTTACCTTATTCGTGGGCTGGGCCTTTAGTAGGCTCGCTGGGCCTCTTTTGGGCTTGTATAGGCTTGACTAAGGTCCAAGTATCAGACCTATGATTTGATTTTGGGAGTTTAACTATTATTTCCTAAGTTGAGAGTAGGCGACCTTTGCTCATATGCGGCCTTGGCCGCTATGTATGCATACTCTTTTTATACAGTTGACCAATATTCCTTTTATGTTAGGACTATAAGTTGGCAGTTGGGACCATGTAGTTAGCCATACCGGTCCTAACCACCTAGTATAGTACAAAAACTATATCATAAATGCTAGTTTTCAAGTTTAAAGGGTTGTGCTGATAAAATTAATCGATTATAATAATTTCCTAATTTCTTATGTTTTTAATTAATTAGATTAATGACCTAATTGATTAATAGTTCGTTTTTTCAACTAACTATCAAAATTTTCACGCCATATGATTCATAATCGAATATGTTTAGGTTAAGTGATAACGTTGTCGTTGACGCGGTCAAATTAATACTACTAAACTATAGCAACTTCAGTATTGCTAAGATAGTAGTTAAGAAAATAGAAAGGGTAAAGAAACCCTAAGTCGTCCCCAACGAACACGAAATTAATTTTTAACAAGTTATTTCTTATAAAATCTATATAAAACGGTTAGTCAAATAAAATAGTATTTGAAAGAAAGCAATAAAAATGGGAAAAGAAATAAAAACAATAGTAAAGAAAATAGATTGATTCCATTGCTTTTTCAAAATAGATTCATCATCGGTTATCTAAAGATTATTGCTCAATTAATTATTGTTGTAGATTTGCAAATTAATCAATGTAAAGTCTCAATTAATTTGTTGGCGTTCTTACTTTTAACCAAAGTACAGTCTCAATTAAAGGTGAGAACTTTTAGATTATCCACAGTAAATTCAACCAAAGTACAGTCTCAATCAAATTTTACTATGCCTAATCATGTCTATTCTTTTATCTCCGCACCAAATAAAAAGCTTAATTAATCAAAGTAAAGTCTTGATTAATTTTCGTTAGAGTAAATACTTTAACCAAAGTAAAGTCTCAATTATTGGTAAAAACTCATTTAATCACATGAAAGTTTCTAAATAAAATCAAAGTAAAGTCTCAATTAGATTTAAAATCCCTTGAACTCATATGATCAACATGCATATAGATTTAAAATCATTACTTTATACGTGATTCAAAGATAAAAGACATAGATGAATTAAAACCTCAACAATAATAAAAAGAACAAAGAAATTAATTGATCTAACCTCAGAATCCAATTAAGAAATTACAATCCAATCACCCAAGAAGTTTAGAACTCCATGAATGCAAAATAAAAATAGAAGAATGGAGAGAGATAAAGGAAACGAAATTAGGCCCCCCTAAGGGTTCCAAAACTCTGAAGTCCCGAGCTTGTTTTTTTCTGCTTCTCCCTTGGTCTCTTTATATAGGAATTGGACAGGGCTTTTCTGTTGCTAAAATCTCTCAAATATCTTTTAAAATAAAGATAAAGACAAATATTTAAAAATATTTGGAGAGATATAGACTATTTGACAAATATAATTGGTTGATAATATCAATATCTAATATAATTAAATAAATTAATTAATTAAAGATATATGATAAATTATCACCAATTAGTATTTGTATTAATTTTCCAAATCAACCCTTTGCAATCTCCTTAAATTATCTTCTAAATAATCCAATATCTTCAAGATATATTTG
>Ga0209589_1007268_pt1 | contig 17886 bp, 10 predicted proteins | sample CowpeawhiteBW_FD_187525 | JGI IMG/M metagenome (GOLD analysis project Ga0209589, IMG submission 187525) | Root nodule microbial communities of legume samples collected from California USA - Cow pea white BW (SPAdes) (version 2) | ecosystem: Host-associated > Plants > Roots > Nodule | place: USA...
TATATATATATATATATTTCACAAAGGCTAACTAGTCTACTTAGAACATTAGTTAAAGAATTTAAAGTAGATTTTAAAAGATGTTATTAATACTCATCCACACATTTGTTTTTCAATGATTTTTAAAGTAAATCTTAATAAAAACACATTGTGTTGGATTAAAAGTGATTAGTGTGGGTTGAGAACAAATTAAAATTCTAACTCAACTTGTCACTGACTAAGATATTATATATATATATATATATTACAATTCAAATGAATTTTGCTCCATGAAAAATTATTTGGATTGGAAAAGTCGATATTTTGTGTTGAGAATATATTTAGTTATAGATCACTTATACAAAGTAAATAACAAAAAAAAATACGAACTTGTAAAATTCTGTAAATAATAATTAATAACAGAAAACTTAGATCATTAATTTGATCTGAAATAATTGAATTTATAAATTATAAATTCAACATTGAAGTTAATCATCCTTGAGTTTAATTAGTTCGATTCGAATTCAACTGGAATAGTTTAACATCATAACTAATTTAATAAGTTGAATTGAAATTTTTAAATATATGAAATTAATCCAAACATATAAACACTTAATATTCTAAGTACAATGGTTAGAAAGATAATTATACCTAATTTAACTTCTATTAAATTAATTGAAATTAATGCGACCTTGCTATTATTAACGAAAGTTAGGATACTGTTGTTGGCAAAGCTCAAAAGTCTTGTGCATCAATCTAACCATACATTTATTTAGTTGGTCCCCCAAAGATACAATTAATATAAACTTTTTATTGGGAGTTGAATAATTTTATTATTAAAACAGAAAGACTTGTGATTTTTAAAATTTAAGGTCAATTTTATTAGTTTTCTATCGCTTCATGTTTTTTAGAAAATTAAAATTAATTATATATCTTTTTCCCAGTAAGAATTAATTTCTTAATCGTTATGAATAATAATTTTAATTGTTCAAAACATAAATTTTTTCAATAAAAATTCGATAAAAAATTTTGCACACTTTAAACTCGATTAAATCCTTTTTTTATTTTTGTTATACAAATTAGAAATGGTATTTTTTTTAAATGATCCATAATATTCTTCTTCATAATTGTTTCTATAATAACACAAAGAGGAAAGTTATATATGACAAACCATTAGAAAAAGGAAAAAAAAAAAGAAGAATACTTGATATTAATCTGAGATAAAGTTGATTTGCGAAAAGAAGAGAGTAGGAGATAAAGTAGATTCATGGAAGAAATGGATGAAAGGGAATACTTATCGCGCATTTTACCTTTTTTCTAACAAAAAAATAATACATTAAGTACTAATATTTATTGATAAAAAGGAAAAATAATTAATTTAACATAATTTTATTATCATCAACTAATCAAATATTTTTAAAATATGGACGACTTAAGTTATTATAAATAAAAATAAAAATTTATTATTATATGAAACCCATTTTCGTAAAAATAACATTTCAACCTCGCATAACATGAGAAATTATTAAATATTGCATTTAACTTGTTTTGTAAACCAATTTCCTTGTTTGGAATGTATAATAAAAATAAAAAGAAGTAAACAAAAAAATAAATTGTTTATTTCTTTATTTATTGTTAAAGTGAAATAATTTGAATGAACATTTTATTATACAATGCTAAGATATATAAATCGTGGGGATTTTATTAGAAATATACGAGTATCAATATGTCTTTGTCTCGTTAACAATTAAAATTAGCCTTACACACATTAATTAATGATATTTTCTATTAAATTGTGTCAGCTCATCGTTTCTCTGAACTTTTTAAATTTTTTTAAATTGTTTTTAAAATTTTTTTATTTTTTTTAAACATTTATGCCACGTGTCAGGTTTATAGTGTGTCATGTGTCAATAACACGTGTCAAATTATTGTATAATCTCAATTTGGTCCTCATTTTCGTTAATTTGATTTGATTTCAGTTTCAAATTTTTTCAAAATTTTTAATTTCATATGTTCCAAATTTAGAATAAATTTAATTTTTTTATAAATGTGACTAATAAAAATATGATGACCAAATTAAGATTTTGTGACAAAAACGAGGACCAGTGGAGTATTTTAACCTTTATTTTAAAATAAATTCATTTTAAATTTTACTATACACTTTAACATCTTAGTTAAGTTTACATCTCAAAACACATTAATCATTTGCCTTCACATGTAACAAATTATTAATAATAAATAAAAGAAGTTACAAAAAAAATTAAATAGTCATTTGGTCCTAATTTTGGTTAATTTTTTTCAATTTGGTCATAGTTTAGGATTTGTTTTCAATTTAGTCCTAACTTTCGTAAATTTCATTCAATTGGGTCATTTTCCTTAACTCCATCTAAATAGTTAACATAATAGTGTCCAACGTGGTTCATTACTGTGACGTGGAGCACTGTTGAATGACGTGGTCATTATTTTACTATGGTGCCCTTTTTAATTTTAATCAAATAGGTTTAGGGTTAGAAATTGGTCAAATCGGGTTTAGAGATTCATTAAGAATTAGGGATTTCTTTCAATTGGAGATTTGATGACATTGTGCATTCACTTCCATAAAAGATTGTTGTTGTGCGTTAAAAATTGTTGAGTTTTGTGAAGATTCTTTCGTGGATGGTGTGCATCTTCAGCGCGGAGGTCAGTTTTATGGTTTAGGGTTTGTGATTAATTTTTCTGATTAGTGTTTGTGATTACTGTTAATTATTAGGGTTTTTGGCGATTTTGCTTTTGCATTTGGTGGATTATTTAAATTTGTTATTGTCGTTGTCGATGGTGTATTATTTGGTGAATTTTGTGACCCACAATTTTAAATTGTTTGTGTTGTCGGTTTCTGTGGTGGGTTTCTTTAGTGATTCCGATTTCAAATGCATGTATCCGGATAATTGAGTTTAGTGTCAACTCTCTGTATGCAATTATGTGAATTATGGAAGTTTGTCTATGTATGACTTATAATTGAGATGTTTTAATGGTCTTAGGATAACTCTTGTGTACACTAGCTTACCCTTGCACTTTGTGTTCTTGTGTTATTTTCTTCGTTTATGATGATCACCATTTTGGTCAGAGCAAATGAAGATGCGGGTTTAGAGACACCTCTAAGGGACGAGAAGTATGTAGTTAGAGTTGTAAGATTGTAGCGAATGTGTGAGTAGTTGTACATTCAGTATAAGGATACCTTTAAAGGTTTGATGTTGTATAAATGGTATATTTTTTTTAGTCTGAACTCTTAAAAGCCTATATTACTATATTTTTTATTCCGTAAAATATGGCTTTGAATTTTATTATGAAATGTCTTATATTATTAGTTTTATACTACTAAATGAGATATTAAAAAAAAGTAATTATTTTTTAAGTTAAAAATCAAGTAATATTTAAAATAATTTTCAGAGATGCCTATCATAGTTTAAGTTGATTAAGAAAACAAAATCATATGGGATAGAATTTTTATATGGATAAACAATTTGTATTGTTAATAAATATATATTTTTTAAATAATATTTTAAGAGATAAAAGTAAAATATAATTTCATAAATTTAACTTTATTAAATGGCCAAATAATTAAAAATCATAAAGAAAAACAAATAGTATAAAAAATAATTAACACTTTTTAATATAAATTATTCTTTAATAATTTATTTAATGACCCAACAGTTAGATATTATAAAAGGATAAAATTAAGAATAAAAAAATAGTATAGAAGAAAGGAGTTAATATCTTAAATATAAATTATTCTTTAATAATAAAAATATTGAAAATACATTAGAATTTCTTTTTGTTAATGGTAGATAACAAGTTACCATAAATACGTTAAAAGTCCGATAGCACAAGGTTGAAGTATATAGATTGTAACCAAAATCCAAACTAAATCCATGTTAATGTGTTGTGTTAGTTCTATCGTGCTTACTATCTTCAACATATTTTACAAAGACTTACTAACTGAAACTTCTGTAGTTAACAACTTTAAAAGTAAACTAGTAGACTGACCCGTGCGTACGCACGGGTTGTATTTTTTTTATTTTGTATATTAAGTAGTAAAATATTATATAATGAAATATTATGAAAATTATGTTATATTGTTGTAAATGTTGTTATTAAAGTAACAAAGTAGTAAGTACCAAATCTAAATGATGTAATAATAATTTCACTTTTAAGTATAATAAATAAAATTGATATCAAATATAGTGCATTTAATTGATATCAAATATAGTTCATTTAATTGATTTTACGAAATTATTATTATAATAGTTTGTGACCCAAGTAGGGATGATAAATAAACTTGCATCTGTGGATATTGCCTGAACCCGTACCCGCTTTGATGGGGAATCCCGACATTGACTGGATATGGTATGAATATGGGAATGTACATATTTGTCTCGTCCTCATACCCGTCAAAATACTACGTAATATAAAAAAAAAAATATCATTTTTACTCTATTATTATTTCATTTGAAGAAAAATTTTGTTTCGCTAAAATAATTTTCGTTATTTCTAAACCATTAGTTATGTTGATATTTAAAAAGTTTTCTTAAATCTCTAAAGTATTTTTCATTTTAACATACCCTTGATTATATAGTTGTTTTCCTTCGTGTGATTTCATTCAATGGTCTCTCAAATTGTTTCTAAGACACACATTTGATAATTTTTTAATATTTTTATTTTCATAATGTAAAATACTATTTTGATATATTTTATATAATTATCTTTTATTTTTTAACTCATTATCATACTTTGATTTTGTCACTATAATTGTATAAATAAATTTTAAAACTTTATTATTATTAGTTTAATATTTGTTCTTTGCATTTTTTTTGGGTCAAGTGCTTTATTATAACTTTTATTAGTATATAAAAAAGAGATTCATCATAATTTAAAAAATAAAATTGAAGTAAAGATACATTTAACATATATTTTAATCTGAATATCTGTTTTCTTTTATATTTTATTTAAAAAAATTAAATTTTATCAACTACAATTCATTAAGATTTGCAAATTTAACAGAAGTTTTGATTCTCATGAAATTTTATTTGATTTTTTAATTTGAAATATATACAATTATAACATAATTTTTTTTATAAATATTTGATATTGGAGAAACAACCCTCCACTTAATGTTGAATATTTAATAATACTATGTTTCCTATGCCCTAATTTTTTATTATTTTATAAAAACTTAATTAATTAATATTAAAACAGTAAGAAAACTGGATATGAGTATGGGTACAAGTATATATCTGTTACCCTGTGGGGGATGTGAATGTGGATAAGGATGAGATAAATGTTTAATACCCGTTGGGTCGGGTATGAGGATGATGATGAATGTTTTTTATGGGGATAGGTATGGGATAGCGAAACCCGTCTTTGTCCCATCTTGTTGCCATCCCTAGACAGAAGCGTGTACACACTTTTTTTTTGTTTTTTGTTTTATTTCAAATCTTTGTAGAATAATAATATAATTGTTATTATATTTATTTAACCATTAAAAACAATAATAATAATATTAATAGAAATTTTAAAAATTTTAAAAGATTAAAAATCTATTTGGCAAAAGTATTTAGTATAACAACGTTTTTATAATTAAAAAAAAACTTATATTAATAACACCACTATGAATAGTAATAATAATAATAAAAATAATAATCATACCAATAATACAAACTAATGATAATAATAACAATGTTTATGCTATAAATATTAATGTCAATGTTATACTAAGGTTAATTTTAACGACAATATAATCTATAATTATATATAAAGATATACATCAGTAACAAAACAAATAAAAATGACAACTAATTGAAATATGATCTTATAGTAAATAAAATTAAAATGTGTGTTTAACTATAATAATAATAATACCATTATATTAATATCCCCTAGAGTTAATAATAATAATACAACAACTAAATATATAAAAAGATACACATTTTTTTGTGTTCTTTTTCTATTTTACAATTTTATATTGTTAATTATAATTTGTTAAATTTAAATAATTATTCATAATAAAAAATTAGTTGTTAGTTTTATCATTTTACTAATATAGAGATAAAATAAACAATAAAACAAATAAAAAGTGCAAGTAATTAATATATGATCTCATAATAAATATAAATAAAATGACTAACCATAATAATACTGATAATAATAATAATAATAATAATAATAATAATAATAATAATAATAATAATATAACTATATATATATATATATATATATATATATATATATATATATATATATATATATATATATAAACATCTTTTGATATCCTCTTTTGTTTTTTCAATTTTACTCTATTAATTATTATATTTTAAATTTAAATAATTAATTATAATAAAAAAAATATTTTTTAGTTTTATTATTTTATTAATTTATGTAACTTTTTTTGAATTGAAATAATTATTTAAATGTAAAGATAAATGAATAACAAAACAAATAAAAATGACAAGTAATTGAAACATGATTCTAAACTAATAAGTGAAAATAAAATATGAAACTAACTATTATAATAATAATAATAATAATAATAAATATATAATAATTATATTTTTTATGGATAATAAAAACAATTATATTTTAATAATAATAATAATAATAATAATAATTTCGAACGATAAAAGTAATATTAATAATGATAATAATAATTATTATTATTATAGTGGTTAATAATATAATATTTTTGAAATATGATAATAATTATAATAATTATAGTTATTAGTTATAATTCTTATTAATGATAATAATAATAACTATTATTATTAATAATAGTGATAATTAATAATAATATTATTAAAATAAAATAGTTATAATATATAATAATAATGATAATAATAATAATAATAACAACTGTATTTATAATAATAATAATAATAACAATTATGGATAATAAAAATAATATTAATAATAATAATTATGGGTTAATAATATAATATTTTTCAAATGTCAATTTTTTAAATTAGATATGGTAGTAATTATAATAATAATATAATAATTATAGTTCTTATTAATGATAATAATAATAATTATTCTTAATAATAATGATAATAATAATAATAATAATAATATTTTTAATATTTCTTTTCTCATATCAATAATATATAATAAGAAAATTAATATATTATATATTAATATTAGTAATAATAGTAATAATTTTACTACTAATAATATCACTAATACTAATATTAATAATATATAATAGTGGTTATAATTTTACTATTGTCATTATAAATAATATTTATAAAAATTCTAATATTAATACTTATAAAAGTATTACAAATAATAATATTACTTATAATTAATATTATAGTTGAAATCATAAATAAATGAAAAAGTAAAAATAAAATGACTTTTGTAGGATTTGAATACAGGTCCTTTTGTATCAAAGTTTTAAAATAACGAAAAATCTAATTTTTATAACACGTGTTAATAAAAGTGTCAATAAAAGAAGATGGGTAATATAGTAATTTTGGTGATATCTTCTTTTCTTAATATGTAATAGATGTAATACGATTGGCATTACACCGTGCTTGATTGACTTTGCTTACTTTAAGAGCTCCCAGGCGTTTTAAAGAGCTTAATCGACCATCGGTAACTAAACTCACTCGAAAGAGACTCCAGATTACCAAAACAATAAAAACAAGTTTTTAAAGATCTTGTGATTTGGCTTGCTAAATGCTCCACAAAGTGGAGGTGATATTACGCAAAAGTTTTCTTTTCTTTTTCTCCTTAGTAAGTAACCCTTCTCATAACTCTTTCTACAACTAACAAAAGTGTAAGATTAATGTAGGATGCGGCAACGAAATCATTAAATACACATTTACACAAAGTCCTTCATACTTACGCAATATCTACATGGAGGCAATATCTACATCTATTCCATAAAACATCCGTTCACAGCTAGTTGTGATCAGTGACTGGAAAATAGGGAATGCAGAGTCCAAAGGTATCAATACAAATGCAACCCACTCAATCTGTATGCCGAAGAGTACCTTCTATTGGAGACTTTCTCCTTCTTGATCTGGAGAAGCTGAGGGTAAACACACCATGGGAAACTCAGATAATGATCCCTATTCATTTCTTCATTGTAGGAACCCCAGTAACTTGGATGATAAGTAACATGGTACCAAGCAGAAGCTTTTGCATATGCATCATCAACACTTCCAGAATCCACTCCATAACTACCCTCATTGAACCAGGACCTGGCCTCTTTCCTTAGGGACCTCACAGCCATATTGATTGCTTCTGCATCCCTCCTTTTGTTGAAGGATTTTGCCAGTTTCATGATATTACCGCTGAGGATTTCAGCTTCAGTTTTGATGCCATAGTAGTCCATAAGATTTCCCAACTTGTAGTCATAATTGGTTTTGTGATAGAAAGCATCATCAACATAATCCATGAAGCCATCAACTTCCATGTCAACGTCATAAGACCTTCTTGCGACCTCCCGGGTGAAGGATGAAATAGAGCCACCATCACTTGATGAAATTGCCTCTTTAACTTCCCTATAGAGCTTTCCTATTACATTAGGCGATTTATAGGTGACTTTGTCAGATTTCTCCATGAAGTCAGGATATTCTTTGACATACAGTTCACGAGGAATAACAGCTGGAACACCAGTTTTTGGAAAGTCGACCGCGGTTGAAAACAGCTTTGCAAGCTTAAGACATTCTTCAGACATGGCTTTTCCTGGTTGTTTGTCAGCAAAGACAGTGTGCGCATTGGCAATTATTCCCAGACTATCATTGACTATGTAATTGGTAAAGTACTCTTGAACATGCTGCACAAAGAAAGCAGTCACAAACTTCTATACATAATTTTAAGCTGCAGGACAAAACAAATATAGATAAAAAGAACCTAACAACTCATGGATAGTGCTGAATATTGGGACAGGTATTTTAATTTCAGTAGAGAGTCATGAAATCTACAAAAATTTTAGATTAACAAGAAAATTCTCCGATCAAAATTTTACACAAAAACTAACAATTTTCACCACAATTTTAATAGTCCCTAAAAACCTATAGAAATTAAGGACTCAAATATTTTTTAACTACTGGACAAGAGTAAAAATACTGAACAATGAAGATAGCTACAAAACAATGGGTGAAATTTTAGAGATAAAAATGTGCATGGTCACTGAAAAAATGAGGGTATAAAAAGACAAGCAATGCAAGTTAAAGAATAAGTTTGTCATAACCAAATGTAAATGTAATGGTGTTATTAAGCAACCACATGATCTATTCTATCAAGGTAACGGTTGTAATACCAAAAAAATGCTAAGAATATATAAAAAATTGCCTATGGATGTCAAGCTTTGAGAACGATACCTCAATTTTCACATCTTCATCCAGCTCTGTAGTTGGGGAAGGAGTATAGTCCATTGGTGGGATTTGGCGGGAAGGAATCAATTCAGGGTCCCAACAAACAAAGTAGATATCTCCATCCAGATCACTTCCCGAACATTCATTTGGATGAGGTCTAATATTAAAAATCAGTTATCAGAGTGGTATCAATACACAGTTAAAAGAAAATTTAAGGAAATAAATATCTGCAACTCAAAGCCTCTGCTGAAAAGTTCTGTTGAAAATTCATTTGTATTATACGCAGTAAAGTTATATATCCACTTACCAACTTGATGGCTGCCCTCCTTTTTCCTTTCTATACACATTGTAGCATTTGAGAGATAAATGTTGGTGGATAGTTAGAGGAAAGTTTTAAGGTAAAAAGGGTTATCTTTTATTTCTACTCATTCGGTCCCTTTAATTCCAGTAGTAGATTCTGAGTTCCAATCCCAGTTTCCCAAATAACACACAATTTTTAACACCCATAATAATCATAAAAAAAAAAAACTAAGGAAACATTATTCCACCACTCTCATTTATTTGAATTTTAGAGACTATAAAATTCTTTATTGCACACAATCTTTAAATGTTAAATCATTACCTTTGTCCTTTTTGAGGGAAAACAACACAGTCCACCATATGGTACAAAGCTGGCACATCCACAGCTTGTAAAACACGCACATCACCAGGGTGCAAGCAAGGGTTTTTGGCTACTACCACCTGACCATTAACCATATAACTTTTTGGCAAATCATAGGAAAAAGAATCATCAGATAGATTCTGCAGCCTATTGCCAGAAAACTGCACAAATACTTGACCATATTTCAGGGTACAAGTTTCATCTAGACATCCCATCATCGCTCTTCCTTTTGGAATAAAGATCCTGGATTTGAGTCGCAATTCCAACAGTTTTGATGCTCTAAACATTTGCAGCATCATTGAAAGGAATGGTTCCTCATTAGGCTTGTAGCCACAAATGAGCATCTCCTTCAGAACATTGGTGATCTCCCCAGAAGACATTAAGTCCAAAACTTCCTGCGCTTTCAATGAATCTGTTAGTATAGTGTTCAGTTGATCCACAGCTTCTCTTTGTTTTTTCTCAAAAACACCATCCCTGATGCCAAGAGTGGATAAGAGAGTAATTAACTGCCGATTCAGATAACAAGGCTGAAACTTACTACGTCCCAAAACATCTAACTTGGTGTTATCTGAATCATACTTCCGCATGCTATTCCTCAGTGATAACTTAAAACGTGATGTTGGATCAACAGCTACAACTCCTTTATAACCACCGTAACGAATCTGAAAGGCAGATGGAGTGCAATCATAGCCACATTTTTTAGCCACTCTCTTGGCAAATTCAAGAGAGATTTTCCCAATACCATCAGAGAAGACATATTCCTTTCCACCACAAGTCCTCCTCACATCCGGAATAATTTCAATTTCATACACAGGGACGCTTAGAGTTTCAGTAGATGAACCAAAAGATTGTCCCAGCCTAGCAGCATACTTTGCAACATTCCTAATCTTGCTAAAATCTCCCATCCAATTCCTTATGTCTTCGGCAGTGTATCCAGTCTCTGTAGGAGCAAACATCCAGAGAGAGTTTTCCCGCAACTGACTTGATGAAAATGCCAGAAATTCAAACTTCTTATCGCCAATAACAATGCCACTTTTAAGGATGTCAAGAATTCTTTTGTATAAGTCAGTTTTCTTGTTCTGTGCACGTGATGATAAATCAGTTGAAAACAGTTTATCCAATTCCTCATCGACAAATGAAACACGAATAAAGTTATCTAAATGTTTATGGAACTCACGGAGAACACGATTTGAGACGTTAATCTCCGGACCACAAAAGTAAACTTTGCAAGGGGTGATCTGAACCCTGCGAACATACACCAAACCTGTATCCAAAGATATTGCAGGCGACCGAGGACGATTCTTTGAATTTGATTGAAGGTACCTTTTGTACTGATCAGTCAACCACTTTGTGGGATCATAACAGAATTCCTTAGAGTAGTACATTTTTTCCAAGGCATTTTCAACAAAATCAAGGGGCATTCTGCGCGGATCAACCAAGCGATAGAAGTCACCATTGAGTGCAGGTCCTGCAAGACATACATGCTGAACCAATGAATTGACTTTGAACAAGATGTCAAATGGTATTTCAACACCTCGAGGAGCAACAATGGGGACAAGACCCCGATTTTTAGAAAAGGGAACTCCTGCCTGTAATGTGTATTGCCTCTCACTTTGCTCATAATAAGCAAAGATATCCTTGAAATTTGGTAAATTCTGGCCACTAGGAAGCTCCAGACATATGGCAGAGGACTGCCCAATACAACTACCCGTAGTGAAATCTGTTGTTCTTGTCCACTGCTCATCAGGGACATCTTTGTAGTAGTTGTACAAAGGATTCTCAAATATATTGTCATATTCATATTCATCTGTGCACGTAAATGCATCGTTCTCAAATATCCGGGGAGCACCAAGTAACTAGCAATTGGAGCAAAATGAATAAGATTCAGCATTTGTCCATCACATCAATACTATTTTTGGTAAAATCTAATGAGAATTGAAGTAGTTGGCTTTAAGTAAAATCTAATGCAATAAATAGCTACATGTCTTCCTCATTTCAAATGTTTTGTGCTCTGTTGTTATGTTTCTTATTTTTGGTAAATGAGTTCTGGTTCACCATGATGCTTTGACATGCGAGGGATTTAACTGGTGCTTTAGCAAGCAAGGATTCAAAACCCAAGCAATGTATTTGCCATGATTCTACTCCAATTCACAGTAGCATTATTTTTTCAACATACCCGTCAATAAGTTCACTAAGAAATCAAAAATTGTCTTAAGCTAATGAAAAACAAATTTGACTACCTGAAGAAGGAGATAACGTGCAGTTTTATCCCGTGGTCGAAGCAGCTCAACCTTCCAAATGTTCTCGTATGAAAGCTGAAGTTTGTATTGCACAAAGTCATGCGGAAATTTCAACTCCACCTTGCTCTTTCCACTCCCAAAACTTAAACTGACATTCTGCATTCTCTCCAAAACAGCAAACCCTCCTTTAGAGATCTGGCAGCCAAAATACAGTTTCACACCTTTCAAACTAGCCACATCCACACTTAGCTTTGGATCAATATCTCTTTCCATTACCCGAGCCTTTAAATAAGCGGTTCCATACCGCAATGCTCTTGAAACGTTATTAGCCCTCGACATCATAGATGCAGCAAAGTCTTCTGTGGTGAATTGAATAATAGCAAATGCTCTTGGAGCCCGACCTTTCCCATGCCTTACCTTCATAGTTTGGATAGTTCCTTCACCAGTAAAATTCTCTACAAATTTCTTCACATCAGGCGCTTTAACAGAAATAGGAAATCCGTACAACTCAATTGTTTTACCCATCCTAAATGCAAAGTCTTTTGCCTTACCTGAGCAGAAGAACAATAAAAAATTTAGAATATGAAAAAGCAATGTCACACCGAGTAATTAAAAGATATCTATTTGTATTAACAAGGAGATTCACAGATTTCTGATGAATAAAATAGTGAAAGTTTATGAATGTTATTCAAGTACATTTACATAACATTATATATTTAATGCACATATACACAATTTGTTAAATTTATGACCTCTACATCTGCAACAACTTAATGACTTCCTTATGATAGAATTATCTCTGAATGAATGTTATTCAAGTACATATACAGGACATTAAATATTTAATGCACATATACACAATTTGTTAAATTTATGATCTCTACATCTGCAACTACTAGAAGTGTTTCTGAATGACTAAACTAAACATAAGTTGAGTGTAGGCCTAATTGAGAAACAACATGTTTTCACACATTCAGTTCTTTACTGCATGTGATGTTCTTGCACGTACAAACTGAGAAAAGTGTTTCAAACTAATGATTAACATTGAAACCCAGTATACTCTTATACTCCCTACTACCAGAATGTTAAAGATGTAACTTAAATATGCAATAAGTCCTTACCGTCAAACCACGAAAACATGTGTATGATGTCATACAATCAAAAGTGATGTTTTTCGTGTTGGGTTTTTAATAAACTTAAATGTGTTAACCATTATGGGTAACTAGCCATTGTAAGAAACTAGCCGTTGTGAGTGGTTAATGCACTAGCCGTTGGAGTCTAGGTAGTTAATGAGTTAGCCGTTTATAGCCATTGAGAGTACAATGATAAGGAAATGTGGGTCTATAAATATATTATGTATTGTATGAATAAACAATAACACAAGACGTGAATAAAGTTTTTTCACAAGATTATAGAGTTGTTGTCTACAAAGTACTAACAAAGTGGTATCAAGAGCCAGTTAACTTGAGTGTCTGAGTGGAAAAAAAGAGAGAGCTAGAGAGTTTGAGTGTTTGAGAAAAAGAGAGCTAGAGACCTAGGTGTTTGAGAAAAAAGATACTGAGATGACCAGTCTTACAAATAGTGTTTCCCTGCCCAAGTTGACAAAGGTTGTCAACTATGACAATTGGAGTCTCAAAATGAAGGCCCTTCTTAGATCCCAAGAAAATTGGGAGGTGGTTGAAGATGGTTTCAATGAACCAACCAACACTACAGGTTGGTCAAATGCCCAGTTGAAAGTGCTGAAAGACGCACGTGTGAAGGACAAGGCAGCTTTGTCCATCCTGTACCAAGCTGTGGACGAGTCTGGCTTTGAGAAGATTGCAAGTGCCAAATCTTCAAAAGAAGCGTGGGATATGACCGAGTGAACCAGGTGCGACTTCAAACACTCAGGGGCGAGTTAGAGAGCATGATGATGAAAGAGACCGAAGGAGTAGCCGAGTATATTACTCGAGTTGAAATCGTGGCGAACCAACTTGCTAGAAACGGAGAGACGTTACCCACTAACCAAGTTGTGGAGAAGATCTTGAGGTCATTGACAAACGACTTTGAGAATGTGGTGTGCGCGATTGAGGAGTCCAAGGACCTATCAAAGCTCACGGTTGAACAGCTTGCAGGATCTGTTGAAGCGCACGAACAATGAAAGAAGAAGAAGTGGGAGCCACTTGATCAATTACTTCAAACGAAGATGTTAATTAAAGATGAGAAAGCTCAGAACACTCAAGGTAGAGGACGATATCGAGGAAGTATAAGAAGCGGTCCTAGTGGTAGAAGCCCAGGACAAGAAGAGAAAGAACAATCTGGTCAACAAAATTGGTACGGAAGAGGATGAGGTCCATGAAGAGGAGGTCAATCAAGCAACTCAAGTGTTGAGTGCTTCAAGTGTGGCAAGTATGGTCATTATGCAAAGGAGTGCTACTCGGGCAAGTGTTTCAGTTGTGGTAAGTCCGAACATTTTACCAAAGACTGTAGATCAGAAAGTAGAAAGGAAGAGACGATCAACCTCACAAAAGATGTTGAAGAAGAAGCGACATTGTTGATGATGGCGCGTAGCTCGGGAGTCGAGCATAAGCAAGTGGTGAATTGGGCAAGAAGACCAAGTAGCATGGAGAATTCAGCAAGAAGGCTGAGAATAGTCGATAACTCGACAAGACAGTCAAGTAGTGTGGATAGCTCGGTAACACAACCAAGTCAGTTGCATAGGATGGTGAGACATGCAGATAGCCCACGCAGGGTGGTGGAGCATGTAGATACCCTGGACACCATGGTGGAGCATGAGGCCAACTCAGTTAACTTGGTGGAACGCCTACATAGCTCGGATAAGTTGGTGGAGCAAGTGGATTACTCAGATAGCTCGGTGAAGCATGTGAAAAGCTTGAGTAGCTCAAAATTTGAAGAAGAAGAGCTTTTAATCCAAAGGTTAGAAATTGCAAAAAGAGACTTGCAACAAAGTATTGAAAAGGAGGTTAGAGACAATTTAATTCTACAAGCAAGCTTAGAGAGAAGGAAGCAGACTTTGCAAAAGCGGCACTTGGAATTTGAAGAAGATGTTTCAAGTTTACAAGAACAGTTACAAGTTGAGAAGGATCTGAGAGCTGCACTAGAAGTGCAAGATGAGAAGTGGCGATTTGAAATGGATGAGGAGATTGAGCACAACAATACGTGGGTGTGGTCTGATCTTTCAAAAGGAAGTCGGCCTATTGACAAGAACTCAGTTAACGACAAGTCGGTCACAAAGACAAAGAACCCAATGAGTAACAAGTCGGCCAAAGAGAAGAACAAGTTTGCCAGTAAGAATGCAAAAACTGAGAGAGCAGAGAACAAGTTAGCCACAAGGAAAGCGAAATACAAGTCGACCATAGAGAAAGTGAAAGGGAAGTCAGTCATGAAGAAAGTGAAGAACTTAACTATTCATGAAAGGGACAAGCACAATGTGAGAAGAGTTATTGCACGTTGGAAGCCGTGACGAAGAGGAACGAAGATTGAGAATAAAAGAAGCATTTAAGTTTACAGGGGGAGTTTTGTTGGGTTTTTAATAAACTTAACTGTGTTAACCATTATGGGTAACTAGCCGTTGTAAGAAACTAGCCGTTGTGAGTGGTTAATGCACTAGCCGTTGGAGTCTAGGTAGTTAATGAGTTAGTTGTTTATAACCGTTGAGAGTACAATAGTAAGGAAAAGTGGGTCTATAAATATATTATGTATTGTATGAACAATAACACAAGACGTGAATAAAGTTTTTTCACAAGATTATAGAGTTGTTGTCTACAAAGTACTAACATTTCGAAACTGAAATTTATTTTCCAAGCAGCAAAAGTTTTAGAAACAAAATGAAGTCCATATAGATACCATATTTTATTCTTGAGGTCACTGAGTTTCCTAAAAAGGAACTGAACTTTTTTGCTTGCATTCTTAAATATGCAAAGAGTTCATATAGTTCAGTCATGTTCTGTAAAACGTTCCAGGACATTGATATAACGAAACACGTCAAATTCAGAACAGAAACACAGAACAAAAACAGATAGTTTTTCTTTCATTTTCCTTTCACGAAATTTTCTTTACATTTCTCTCTTGTTTTCTCACGGCATCACTTATTACAAATCTATCCTCTTTTTTTTCTCAACCTTTCCTTTTCCTCTTCAGAACCCGGTCTTCCTTCCACCCCAATACACCGCTAACTGAGTGTTTAAGTTTACAGTTTCTTTCAGGAAAAACATTTCACCGTAAAAACTAACAAAGAAAGAAAACGTAATGGCTAGACATAAAACCCATTAGGATGTTTCAGAAAAACTGTCTCCACCCCTTGGAACACCATCAGAACCGCTATAATATTTTGGTATAAAATCCAACAAATATGTTTGTTCTCCATTTTTCTTAAACTAAAAGAAAAAAAAAAACAGATAAATAAAACCTTACGATCAAACATGTCTTAAAAGAAGACCCAAGCGAAAACAAAGAAATAAACAACAAAAATGCAACATTTTGTTAAGGAAAAAGAAAAAGTTCTTGTACACAACCATCAAGACATTCTTGGTGTGCAATGTACATCGTCACACTTCAGTCATGAAACCATGAGTACATAACTTACCATCAAATGACAAGATAAAGACTTTGGCATATGAGTAAGCATAATCAAGTGATCAAGAACACCCCACAAGAAGAATGAGCAAAAGAATGAAGAATCTGAAACTTACCCAAATATTTACTGAAGGTATATTTTGAGACAAACTGAGAACGAGAAAAGACGTCGAAGTCAAGCCAACAACGACACAAGCACTGCAATGAACACTCCTTGAAGAGTGTAGTGAGTAAAGGAATTTATATAGATTTTCTTAAAATAAACTTTTAGAATGATTATAATGATTATCAGTTATTAGTAAAGTAATAATTAAATAATAAATTGAATAATCCAATAATAAAATCACATAGAAGTACTAATTCGTACATCATCACTTTATTGTTTCTTTTCACTGACCAATCAAGCACGACTCCTTCTTTCACAAGCTGTTGTTAACTTTTTCTGCATCAATTATTCATTCATAGGAAGACTTTGGTAAGGTTCCACGAAAAAAAATACAATACATCACTCACCTAGGTGATTGATTAGAAGTAAAAATCTAGAAAAGTAACAAAATAAAAATCATTTACATTATAAGAGGTAAAAAATAAATTAAAAATAAATAAATATAAAATATAAATTTGATTAAGTTTTATGATGGTTTACATTAATTGTTGTTAAATCTATTAAATATTTAAAAATTATTATTTTTCTAATGGGTCTCATTTTTTAACTTTTTTATTAACAAAAGAAAGTAAAGAAAGTGATGTTATTTATTACGTAATCTTTTCTTTATGTGTAATGTTTCATAATTAATATAAAATAGTATTATTGAAAAATGATAAATGATTTTATTTTTTAATATTATTTTATATTAATTATAAAATTTTGGGTTAAATATGTTTTTGGTCCCTCAAGTTTGAGCGAAATTTGGGTTTAGTCCCTCATCAAAACTTTTGACCAATTTAGTCCTTCATCTTCCAAAATGCGTGAATTTAGTCCTTTTAACCAAATTTTGTTAAGTTTATCTGACATTTCAAGCGCATTTCATGATAGTATTTAAATTATTTATACTGTTTGACACATTTTTGCTTCAAT
>Ga0209589_1007270_pt1 | contig 17885 bp, 8 predicted proteins | sample CowpeawhiteBW_FD_187525 | JGI IMG/M metagenome (GOLD analysis project Ga0209589, IMG submission 187525) | Root nodule microbial communities of legume samples collected from California USA - Cow pea white BW (SPAdes) (version 2) | ecosystem: Host-associated > Plants > Roots > Nodule | place: USA...
TTCAAATTAAAAAAAAAAAAAACAAAACGAAAGACACGGTGTAAGACTAGTGTGTGTAAAAACCAAGAAACATAAAAAAAGACGTAAAAAACCGTTTAAAAAGAATTCCTAAAAATGGTTATAAAACTAGGGAAAGGAAGAGAGATTAAAAAAATGAAAATAAAAAAATAATTTAAGCCTTTGAATAGTGAAACAAACACACCGTCTTTTTTCCTATACGGAGGTTAACCAGACGTCATAACTTTTTGTTAGAAACGGCGTCGTCTCCTCTAACAGCGAATTTACCCAGAGCTTTCTTTGTTGTTCGAAATAGGGAAAGAAGAAACAGAGTCGAAGCATAGCTCCTGTCGTCGATGGCTTCAGTGTTTCCGGTGTGTGATCGAAGCTTAGATTCTCTCTTATCTCGTTTTACTTCTTTGTAAATTGAAAACTTCAAATGAATGGGTTCATTGGTTCGGTTATGTATGATTAATGAGTTTTTTCTTCATGTATTACATTACATTTCTTCAAGTACCACATTAAGTATGAAAATTTTGAAAATAACCGCCCCGCAATAGAAACAGTTTTTGCAGCAAAGATGGATTTCATCTCGTGTAGAATCCTTGTTAGGGTAAGAAGAAAATTTAAAATTAGCTTAGTAAAAACTCTATGTTATAATTTCTCTAAATTTATAATCTTAATTTGTATATGGATTAATTTTAGTTTATGTGAAAACTTATTTTTATTTTATTTTAATTTTCTTCTTAACCTTTTTCTTTCAAGAGTTCTTGTGAAAAAGTTGACCCAAACAAATTCATATTTATATGTGTTGTAGTTGGGTATATGCAAGTGAAGGTGGCATTGGATATGTGTATTATTGAATGCATACTTTTTTTATATTTTTATTTGTGGTTCTTTTCTTCGTTATGCAGGTGATGCAATCTCCTAAGATATGAGCAGTGCTTCTAAAAACCGTAATTGAAGCCTTTCTTTAAGGTTTTTGATTGAATTAAGTTAAAGGAAGGTACTATGAGGACCAAGCGCTGCAACTTCTGGCTTCCTAACAAGAACAGATTTTGTGCAAACTGTCCTCTCAATGGTTCCTTGTAAGTGTCACTCTCTTTGTTTCTATGGAATTTGATTCATTTAACTCACTCACCCTTTAATTCTATGAGCTCAGATTCTGTGGAAATCATAACTCAAGGTCCGAAGGCCAGTGGATCCCATGCCCCATAGATCCATCCCAGTATTTGCTCTCTCTATCTCTCTCTCTCTCTCATGTTTTCTTCTGTGTATCAACTTATGTTGAGGCTTCTAATTTTTGAGCTCTTTCAACATTTGGCAGCTCGGTGCTTGAGGAAAATCTCAAAGGGCATGTTAAGCGGTGTCCATTGCTGAAACAGGCTCAGTCCTTGTCTGTCCAACCTTTCTATCAAAAGGGTATCAATACTGGTTCTGATGGAGAGGAGGAGGCATCTGGGGTTGATGGTTCAAGGTTGCCAATAAAGACAATTTCTTCCGAAATGAAGAGGAATGCTCTTCATGAAATGAGTGTGCCTGAATTTTGCAACTTGATTGAAAAGATTGAATTTCTTCATGAGTCGTTGTGTAAAGATATTCAGGACTCAGTTCAAATGCCAGAGGTCTGCAGCCTATGGATTAAAAGAGGAGTCGAAGAGAGGTAGCTATTAGTGAATCCTCTGAATTTATTTAATGTCAAAATCTGATTCCCTTATGAGTTGTAAAATAATTTTCTCGGGGACTCCTATTTGTTACTTTTCCCCGAGGTTAGTTTCTTCATCACGAAAGCCCCTCATCTGTACTTCCTTTATTATAAGCTTACTTCTATCCATCAGTCCTGCTGATGAAACTGAATATTTGAGGTTACAAAGTCAAATCACAAGTGGGGGGACGTTGATTTCAACCCAAACTAGAAGGGAGAAAATTGAATAATTTGAGTTGTTGCAGGAAATTGCCATTTCAAGAGAAACATATAATGCAGCAGGCATCTATTGTGGGAAATTTGGAAAACTTTGGGTTACTGAAGAATTCTCATGGAAGGAAACCTTCTGAGTGTGTGGAACCAGTTGAGAAGAAGGAGGAGGATGTCCCTGCAGTGATTGAGTTTGGTGCTGGTAGAGGGTATTTGACACAAATGCTCGCAGATTGTTATGGAATCCAACGAGTCTTTCTAGTTGAGCGAAAGGCATACAAGTTGAAGGTAGGCTTAAGCTACTTGGAAACGTGATAATCATTAAATGCCTCCTATTTCCAACAAGTTCTAAAGCATGGCAATTTTTGGACATGTTTGAATTTATAGTGATCTTTGACTTGTTTATTTACATCACGCCAATGCCATTGCCAGGCCGATCGATCACTGCGGCAGAATGAGAGTTTGATGTTAGAGCGCTTGAGAATAGACAGTAAGAGTCTCAAAACTCTGGTTATAGAAGATATTTTCTGAAGTTGTACCTATAGTGGTTTAGTTTGCCTGCTTAGGTATCTTTACTGAAGAAATCATATTGCATATTTCAACTAAATATGAAAAATTTGTGAATTACAGGATTTGGATTTTTAAATTTAATCTTAATTAAGTATAAACAAATGTTTCAAAATGAACTCTATTACTCTGTTTCTCCCCTGCACCACACGATTCTTATGCATTCATGTTTAAAAACTCTTGATGAAAACAATGCAGAAGATGCTATTATTTAAGGAAATCAAGTAAGCATATTCGTTTTCATAGCCTAAGCATGTAAAGTCTTGCTGTCCTCTGTATTGGGGTACTTTAAGAATGGTCTGGCATAACAAGAAGTTCCTTTTTCTTTGTTCCCCTTTTCTTGTAAGTCACTAGGAACCCCTTTTCATATACAAATACCCAAGAGCTGCTCCATTTAAAAAGTTTTCTCATTTTGCTCCTACTAATATAATTTTAGGCCAAGGGCATATCAGACCATGGTATGAGCATATGATAATTTAGCTCCTTTCATATTTTTCTGGCAAAATAACTTTGCAGCCAGCATTTCTTCTGAAGACTTTTGTGCATTCTCAGTGCTAATATGTTAATCTATGCTCTTCATAATTTTATATCACCTCATGCTTTTCATCAGATCAGTAAACAATATACAATTGTCGTGTACTATACTGAATTTCCATGCACTTTATATTTTATTATCACCATGGCATGTGCATATTGTTGAGTTATTTAGATTTTGTTCTGTTAACTCTCTTATTAGGTTTTGTCATTTTTAAGTTGTAATCATTTTAAAGGTTTTCTAATCTCCTGATAGAAATTTCTGTATTCATATATCTTCTTCGGCTTATTCATAATTCTATTGCAGCTATTTTTTATCTATAATTTTGTACCCAAGAAAATTATAACACCCAACTTTTACAGTTGAAGATCTAGATTTGAATGCTGTTGAGTCCTTGCAAGGAGTTCCATTTCTGGCCATTGGTAAACATCTATGTGGAGCTGCAACAGGTGACTTTTTGGCAATTTAGTTAGATAAGTGTTGCCCCGGCCCTAAAATTTTAGGTGATTGTTTAATTGAAGAAAACATAAACGGTTATGCAACTTTTTTTCAGATTTAACTTTGAGATGCTGCTTTCCTGAGTATAGAAAAGATAGTAGTGAACAGCACCCTGCTAACAGTAAGTTTGGAGGTTTAGCTATAGCAACATGTTGTCACCACCTTTGCCAATGGAAACACTATACAAGTAATCACTTTATTCTGGCTTGCTAGTGAATACTGTAGTTTGTATATTTAAACCTCTTTGTGGATGTGATTATAAGTTTTGGTTACTTGCTGAATGAAATTGTAACCTTGCAGATAAAAGGTTTTTTCTGGATCTGGGTTTGACAAAAGAAGAATTCCATGCCATTACATGGTTTACCAGCTGGGCAGTAGATGCTAATCATGATTCCGATCTTCCTGATACAACCAATTGTATATCACATTTGCAATTCATGTAATCCTTCCAAATCCAATTCTTTAGTCATTAAATTGAGCATAAATTTCTTGTTACCAATAAAATTTTCTTAAAACAGTTATAGAAGCTGGTATATCAAAAGTTGTGTTTTGGCTGCAGAAAGGAGCAAGGTGATGGATATGCAGACGGAGTTGAAAAAATTCTTTCAGACATGCAAGCAGATAGACGAGCAGCATTGGGATTTAAGTGCAAGTGGATTATTGACATGGGCAGGTTGATGTGGTTAAGAGAGCATGGATTAGATGCAAAGCTTGTCAAATTTGTTCCATCTAGCATTTCTCCTGAAAATCATTTGCTATTAGCTAGATCTTCAAATTGATTTTGAAATGTTTATTTCATTCTCTTGTTTTGCATTTATCCCTGGCGTCAATATTTTTGTTAGCTTGATACCTTCATGTTCTTTTTGATATACTTAAGTAAAACGAGCAGAACATGACAACTTACTGTCTTAGGGATTCTATTGAATTATTTAATGGCAATTGTTTGGTACAATTATTAGTTACAGTGAAATGACAAAAAACACTTTCCGAAAAACACTGTTTAGCATGTGTGAACATGTTTTCAGATTACGTATTTTAGATAGACAACTTAAAAAAAGTATAATCTGGTTTGAAGTATCAGACTGCATAATTTGAAGTTAACCTCCTTGTTTGGATGGATAAGAGGATGGATTTGGGAGAGTGAAAATGAGTTGATTTGAGGAAGAAAAAAAATAGAGATGAAAGTGAGGTTTTTGGAATAAATTAGAGGAAAATTTATAAAAATTATTGAATGATTTAATTGATAAAAATTAAAAAAAAAATGTTTTAATGAATAAAATTAGGCTTAATTATGTTTTAAATTTTTATAAATTTAAGAATTTTTAATTGAATCTCTAATAAAATTTTATGATTTAAAGTATTTACTAAATTCAAAATTTTCAATTAAATCCTCTTGTTAAAATGTTCTATTAATCGGTAATGTAACGGTTAAGTATGTGTTTGGATTACTATTTTAACACTTAATAGTCAGTTGACGAATTTTGAAAGTCATACTTACTTTTTGATAATTTTCTTTTTTCTTTTTTGTTTCATTTAGTATTAAAGAGATCCAAATTGTAGTTGCATTTAAAGCAACACTTTTGATACTTTTGCAATGGATGTAGTTTAAGTGTCATTCAACCAAATTTATCTTGTTAAGGTAATCGAAACACACAGGGGTGGATGGATTTGAGGGGATAAATAGAGGAATTTATTGTTATTTAGATTAACAGAATGATGGTATGATTTGAGTATATTTAAGACAAAGGTTTGTTAAAATTGATGTATAATGTGATGAATATGATAGATTTTTTTTTAATAAATAAAAGTATCTTATTAATATTTTACCCTTCAAAATAAATATGGTATAATTATAAATTATATAGGGGGAAATTATTTGAAAATTAAATTAAATTATAATAATTTAACCACATGTATGAAAGTTATCACAACTTTTCGATATTTTTTACCCAACCTTATGTGATATTTTAACAAAGAAAAATTGATAAACTTTTGACAAATATATGTGTCTCCTATGTGGTTTAAGGTTTTGTTTTTTGTTTTTTATTTTTGTTTTAATTTCCAATGCTTTTTCCACGGCCGCAAGGGAAGGGGTTTACCCTACTTTTCTTATTTTTCATTTCGAAAGCCAAAGTTTCTCTTGCGCTCCTACTTCATTCTCTATTGCGCCCTTTTCTCCACATCCACTATAAAGGTTTCTCGTACCTTTTCTTTCTTTCTTCCTTCACTCGTTGACGACGGTGTTTGGCGTCCTACATTCCCTTCCGTTCTTTCATCTTGCACAATTGTTTTTGCAGCTTTGAAGACATTGCTGGTAAGAGAAATGTCACATTGTGAACTTTGGCATCTCTGCCCTTCATTTGCACCTTACTTTTTTATTTTGTTGTTGTTGTTTGATTGATTTTACCCTCTTTTTAGCTTTAGGGTATTTTAAGATTTCGTAACCCCAGTTTTGGGATTCTGTTTTGTTTTTCAGTATAATAGTGTTTGAGTCAAGCGTTGTTGTTGATTTAGAGTTCTTGAAACCTCGATATTCCTTTCGCATTCTTGTTTTTCCAAATTCCTTCTCATTCTTGCAAAAACCTTTTGTATTGAGACTATGCTAGATTTTGTTTCTTTTGATGCAAGACATTAACTGCAAGAAGGTTCTTAACAACAAGTCAACCATATAAACCTGAAGGTTTGTAACATCATGTGATAAACCAATCTAACTTTCTTTGTGATAGAATGCCATTTAAAGAGAATCATTTCTCATCTTACTATTATTGTTTGAATAGGGATTTGAGATCGGTAATGGACTTACTAATCCTGCAATTCATTACAAATCCTACCTATATTACTAACACTGCTAGTGCTTTCACTTGTTTGGAGCCTTCTGGTTTGCCTGTTAACTTCATAATATTTGTTTTTATCCTTTCATGTACTAATTAAGGCCTTGTTGAATCTCAAGCTTAAAAGGAAATTTTGGTTGTTGAAATGTGATATGTTTTGTTACTTAATTAGTCTTGCAAAAGGGAACATAACACAAATGAGAAAACAATGCAGTGAAGTGTGAGAGATCAATAGGTAGTTTGTGGAATGTTGTACTATAGGGATCTCAAAATGGGTTGACCCGACCCATTTAAGCTTGACCCACTTTTGACCCGCAGAAATCGAGGGGTGGATCAGCCCGCCATTGAAAAATGGGTTGGAAATTTGAACCTGTGTCGCCAAAAGACGGGTTAGCGGGTTGGCGGGCTGACCCGCCCCCTTCACCCCTTCTCCTTCACAGATGCGTTTGTGTTATTGAGAAGAAAAAAAAATCAGCGTTTTGTGAATATGAACCTAGAAGAAAAAAAAGAGATGAACACAATCAATGAAATCATTCATTGGAGATGAGATAGGCTACAACCAACAAACAGAAACCCAATTTACAATCATCATCAATAAAATAAAAAACCACGATTCTCGCATAATCAAAATCTTCAATTCGTAATTACAAAAATCATGAGAAAATCATAAACCCTAACTGCAAAGCCCAAAATCAGAAACTCCAATTGTAAGCAATTCCCAAATCAGAAACCTTAATTCCAAATTTGCATTCACAAAAAACCTTAACTCTCTCCCAACATTTCGGCAACCATCAATCCATCGTGGTCTTCACCTCAAATACCTACAACAAAAAAAATCCATTTAAAGAGGAGGAAGAACATTGAACAATAACGGAGAAGAAGGACCGAAGTAACGTCGGTGCAGGTGGTGCTATCGTGGCCTCAAGCATAGAAGAAGATGGAGGTGGGTGTGGAAGGTTTTGTCTCCGATGGCAAGGAGGTTACAGTGGTGAGTGCAGGTGGTGTTGTCACGACCTCACACATAGAAGAAGATGGTGGTGGGTAAGTTTGTGTCGTGCTTGAATTGAAAAAAGAAATGAAGGAAACGAAAATAAAGAGTTGAAACAGGTTGGTGAAGGGAAATATAAAAACCATAATGGGTCACGGGTTTAGAGGGTTGGCCGCCTTTTGACCCTGCAGGCTAGCAGGTCAGGCGGGCCGAGTTCTACTAGATTGACACATTCAAACACATAAGTACAAAGAACCATAGGGGCGAGAAATACAATTACACAACGGAGAGAGAAAATAATTTAATGATGAACTCATAGGACAATACCTCCAAAAAACCATGAACATCTTCTAAATATCCTTGAATGAGTTTAACCACTTTATGTTTCAACAATATGTTAAAATTTATTTGTTGCCACCTCAGGTCTTGATATCTATAAAAGTATTTATAAGCAATACATGAAACAATGATGAATGGGTATAATGAAAGAAACTTGGATGGTTCAACCACAAAAGAAAACACATCAAAACAGAAAGAGCAAAAACAAGGGTTAAAAAAAGGGTTGCGAAAACTCTAAACCCAGAAACCACGCAAGAAGAACACAAACTTACTAGTTCATGGAAGAGTGAGGACAAACGCAATGCGCGAGAGCAGTGGAGCAGGAAGGAGGAAGGAAAGACAGAGAAAGGAGGAAGAACTCGAAGAGAGCATGTGGAGGAAAGTGAGAGAGACATATAAAGGAGAAGGAGTGCCAAATGAAAATAGAGTGAAAACCATGATTTCTCTATTCCCCTGCCACATTGGAAATTAAAAGAAAGAAAAAAGCAAAACATTGTGACACATAGGAGACACGTATACTTTGTCAAAAGTCTGTCAAATTTTCTTTGTCAAAAAATCATTTCCTTGATCTTATACAACCACTCCACTAAAATTCATATTACATATAATAAAATACTTCAATTTAATACTAATAAAATACAAAGGTTATAAAAGCTTAATATGAAATTTTACTTTTTCCTTTTATTTAAGTCAATTTTAACTAAATCATAATCAATTGTTAAACATAAATTAAATTAAATTCCTACAATTTACTAAAAATATGAAAACTGTAAAAAAAAAAAATACATATGAAACAAACCAAAGAAAATAATTTTTGAAACAATGGAATCGATTTTGCAATGAAAAAAAAATACTAGTGGAATCAATTATAGAATCCACACAACCACAAAAAATCAATTCCAAACTCGGCGAAATTGATTGTGTTGGCTTTTGAATGAGACCAACCCATCTAGAATGTGAAAATTGCTTTCTTCACACAACATAATCGATTCCAACATCTATGGAATCGATTCCACTATCTCTCGAAACACAAATAACTCTCTTATTTTAAATTAAAGTAAGGGCAATTTTGACTTTTCCCACTTTATGAACAATAATTACTCACAAATCTCACCATGGTGCGTGGATCGTTCTCACGCAAATCATCGCTCACAAATTCATTCACACCCACTTAAACAAACTCCCAATTCAAGTGCAAGTCCATCGACAAACAAATGCGTGAACAAAGCAACATCCTAAAACTAAGGATGGAAATGGATGGGGCGGGGACGAATTTCGCTATTTCATACTCATCCCTGTAGAAAAATTCATCCCCGTCCCCATACCTAAATCGAACAGATATCAAACTTTTGTCTTATCCACATCCCCACCGGATAACGGGTATAATCTCGTATCCATACTTGTACCCATTTTCTTACTACTTCGATATTAATTTTAATTAATTTTTATAAAATAATAAAAAATTACGGTAAAGGAAATATAATATCATCAAATATTCAATACTAGGAAGATAGTTGTTTCTCGATATCAAATACTTTGAAATAAGTTATAATTGTTTACCTTTTAGATTCAAATACCAAATAAAATTTCATGAGAACCAAAACATTTATTAAATTTGTAAACATTAATAAAACCTAGTTGATAAAATTGAAAAATATTTTTTTAAAAAATATAAAAGGAAAACAAATATTCAAATTAAAATATATTTTAAATGTTTGTTTACTTCGAATTTTTAAATTATAATGAATCTATTTTTTATACACTAATAAAAGTTATAATATATCACTTGATCAAAATGACGCAAAGAACAAATAATAAACATAATAATAAAAAATTGACATAGATTTTTTATATAAAAAAATATTCATGGCAATTACCTTAAATTTTTATATTGTAGTAAATAAAAGTTATGTATACAATTATAGTGAAAAAATTACAGTATGATTGATAATGAGTTAGAAAATAAAAAATAATTATATAAAATATATCGAAATAATATTCTACATGATGAAAATAAACAACAAATAAAAATATTAACAAATTAACAAATGTGTGTCTTAGAAACAATTTGAGAGACTATTGAAAGAAATCGCATAAAGAAAAATAAATGTATAATTAAGGGTATGATAAGATGAAAAATAACTTAGAGATTTAAGAAAACTTTTCAAATATCAACATATATACTCAATGATTGAGAAATAACGAAAGTAGTTATAGCGAAACAAAAGAGTTCTCCGAATGAAACAAAAATGAATAATAATAAGTAAATATTTTTTTATATTACCTAGTAAATGAAAGGTTTATGTTATTAAACACTTAAATCGAGAGTATTAAACATTCTCATGTGAAAGAAAAATATACAATAAATAAAAATATTAAAAATTAATATAAATATTCAAATGTGAGACATAATTTTTTTTAATTGACACACATCATTTTAATATAATTACATAAATGTTATGATAAGATGAAAAATATATTAGAGATGTGAATGCATTTCATGGCAAACCAAATAATTAGAAGAGATAAAAAATAGAAAATGTATATTTTAATTAATTATGAATATTTTAATAATTTAAACAGGGATGAATATTATGGCGGGATATGTACATCCCCATACCCATACCAGTCAATGCGGGAATTTTCCGTCAAAACGGATACGAGTTCAAACAAAACCCATGGAGACGAGTTTATTTGTCATCTCTACCTAAAACAAACACATCCTAAGAGACTGTTGTAGTTGTTATCTTATAATATCACCTTGAAAATTTATTTTATTATTTAAAATTTTATAATTTTACAATTTATGATTTTATTATTTTAAAATTTTAGAGTTTTATGATTTTAGAATTTTATTGTTTTATGATTTTATAATTTTATAATTTTATGATTTTATAATTTTATGACTCTATAATTTTATGATTATATGATTCCATAATTTTATAATTCTATAGTTCTATAATTATATAATTATATAATTTTATAATTCTATAGTTCTATAATTATATAATTATATAATTTTATAATTCTATAACTTTATAATTTTATTAAGTACTTTATAATTCTATAACTTTATAATTTTATTAATTCTACAATTGAAAATTTTTAAATTTATTAAGGATTAAAACATAATTAAGCCATAAAATCATAAAATAATCAAATTACTTTTATAATAAAAAGTATTATTATTTATAGTATTATTACTTCCATTATTTATTATTATTATTATTATTATTATTATTATTATTATTATTATTTAAATCATAATATTTTATGTTATTTTGTTATTATATTATATTATTTTGAATTCGTAATATACTACTCAGTTTTTTTTTTAAATCGTTTAAATCTGATATGACTTCCATATTGGTAATTTTTTTCAAAAATTACCTATTTCATTGATTATTAAGTATAAATTATACTTTAATGGTAAAAGAACCTCTTTGATCACAATAGTTATCAAAACAAATAATGAGGTATAGTAAATTATATAGTTTAATGAGGTATTAAAAGAAGGTGATCATTTATGTAACGTCCCATTTAAATAATAATGTAATTAAATGAAACATTACGATGAATAATAAGAGGGCAAAGTCATGGAGGAAAAACGCTACTCCTTATAGTTATTCAGGAATACTTAGAAGGAAAACTAAGACACACCACGATGTCAATAACAAGACAGAGAAAGAGATTTAACAGTATTAAAGTAAGTGCTCCAAGAGCAAAGAAATACATGGGCTACAACCCTAAAAGAGAACTCAGAAAAGGTGGGGTCCGACCCATGATAAGCTATGCAGCGAAATCTCCATCATCCTATTGATCACGAGGAGTTCTCGCATCTGCTCCCATCAATAAATTGATGATTATCGTAAAAGGAGAAAACCACACATAGAACTTACAAACAAGCAGAAAGGGTAAGCTAGAGTAAAAAAACGTTTTATCATACCATACAATTTTATAACCAAAGATACATACATCAACCAAGTATGTGAAGACTCGCAAACAAAACACTACGACTCAAGACACGATTATCCAGATACATATAATTAGTCGGATTCATCGGATGCTTGCACTTGTGGTGGCCTCTACTGCTCTGCAGAACCAATTGCCAATGGGTTTCACCATACCACTCACAAGGTTAGCCTTCAAACATCTAAGGCCATTATCCTGCCAAAGACTAGGGCTTCCTGCTACTCACACCACTTGAGTCAGTACGCTCTACGTGAGACTAACTGACTCTTTAGAGTGTTAGGTGTAACGTCCTAGCCGAAAATTACTTATAAAATAAATAAAAATAAAATTTAACTAAACAACCTCATTTATTAGGAAAAAAATCCCAAACGCGGGAAGAAATTTAAACTTAAAGTCCAACGCGCCAAATCAATTAATCATAAAGCGCGATAAAACCGAAATGTAATATAGGTGTCTATAAAAATTATTACATTAAATCCATAAAATGACAAAAATAAAAATCAGTAAAACTCCCAAAGGGGTCCCCTCTCTGTCTCTATGTCTCAGTCTGCCCACCTGCATCAACATCTGCTTCCATGTAACAAGTTACATGATCATCGCCATACACATACAGATAGGGTGAGCTCATTTTAAAATAAACCAAACTAACAACAATAAACAATTAAATACAAGATCTAAACATTTTAAACCCGGGTTAGTGTACTTCTCTCTTTATCCCTGACTTCTCCATTTCCAACACTTGAATTAAACGTCTATCCTTTCTATACCCTTTAAGAGAGATCAATGATCGATCTTTGCTGCACGAGTGTCTACTCGCCCCTCCGACTACATGCCACCACCTGATAGTCCACACGTGAGAATAACTTTGTCACAGCATCTCACCGTGACACCAAGTGGAGTTCCTCAAAACAAACATAAGTCTGTAGTTGTTCCCAGACTACCAAATCTCTATCAGAATCCTCTGAAAAGGGCAATCATCTGAAACCTCGTTGTACGAGCCACAACCCGCACACTCCACTGGACTTCCTAAACCATTAGGCTACCTAGAGTGGTCACGTGTTACCCCAATACGAGATGCACTCGTAATTGGGCCCCCAGCCAAAGCATCACATCATGATCATACCTTAAAGCGGTGTAGAAAACTTTCCCCGCACACCATCACTGGACCAAAACCGCCTGGCGCGCATCTCACGCCGCTAGGCGGAATTTAGCTCCAGACTGCCTGGCGCGCATCTCACACCGCCAGGCGCCAAGCGCCAGCACAATGCCACACTGTTCCGTCACCGCCTAGCGCTTCCAACTTGCGCCGCCAGGCGCCCATCGCCTTCTAGGCCTCCTGCTTCCTTGCCCTGTCTAGCGGAACCCACCCTACCGCCAGGCGCCCTGCATGCCCAATGACCATTATCACTGTTCGAGACTCTACCGCCTGGCGGCTCGCTCTACACCGCCAAGCGTCATACCAGTAGCGCAAGACTACTGGTTTTGGAACTTTCAACAGATATCAAAGATCCCAATTCATACCACACACCAATGTATCACACAAATATGTCACACCAAGCACGATTCAATACCATATTATCATCCACACCATCTAATCATGCAAATAATAACTACCAATGTTACACACACTTCTTAAAATAACACAAACAATGTAGCATATTAGCCACACCCCCAATAAACATAATTTTCATGCATCCAGACCTGTTTATTGAACTGAATTTACACTTTACCTTTCCTATAAGTCATTTTACTATTTGACCCAAATCTATAATCATTCAATTCCCTTTTATAGTGTCCAAATCGCTGATTCTCCTGTACATGCATCCCTTACCATATTCCAACATACAATTCATATAGAGTTTAATGCTTATATCCCCATTATCACATAATTGTACCCAAATCAGTTTACCCCTTCAATAGTTATAGTTAATTCCCTCATCTGTCAAGTTTTATTCTCACGCTCCATATCTACTTACACAATTTTACATACCATAGGTGCAATTAACTACATACTAAAGTCCTACTCGGAATAAAGACATGTGGTTCCTGCCTCTGCGATGTCGCCTGGCGGTAATCACGGTACCGCCAGGCAGCGCACACCAATTCCAAGGTTGTCCAAGTTTCCCACACTCATTGTGACCCTATCTAATCCCATACACACCATACAACATCGTTCATATATAATTTCAACTGCACACATTGTAAAGAATTCATACTTGATCATATTAACTTAAATCTTAATAAACAGTGCATTCTCCATAGGCATGCTTCAACATAAATATTCCCAATTTTCCCAGCATGAACCATAACCCCTTTATCATACAAGGCCACGAAATTCCACCAATTGAAACATTAAGAACCAATCACATTAAGCCAAACATACACATACATTAACAATTCGATACCGACCTCCTCACGTCACTGACAATCCAACCAAAATTAAGAAAAACAACAACAACATCTATAGCGCCTGCCGGGTCACTCTCGACCGCCAGGCAATTCATCCATAAACCCAGAAAACTGACACAACTACATGTGCCGCCTGGCGGCAGTTCATGCGCCGTTAGGCGGTTTCTGGAAAAATCCAGAAAACGCGAACCAAACCAAAATTCAAATATTTAACAGTTCCAACATGACCCATAACACATTTTCACATGAATCAGAAATAAAACATGTAGTAAGAACTCCCCTAACATGGTTCCCTCGCTTAAACTTGCACTACAAGAAAAAGGGTAAATGGTGACCAATTTTAATGACTAAAATTATTAGTCACTATTAATTACTTAATTAGTGACCAATTTTATTGTTTTCAAATTAGTGACCAATTTAATGACACGATTCTTAGTCACAAAAAATCAATAACTAAAACAGTCACAATTATTAAAAAATTAATAGATAGTGACCAATTTTAGTGACAAAAATATTAGTTACTGTCAGTGATTAAATTAGTGACCAAACATATTTATTTATTTAATGACTATTTTGGTGACTGAATTATCAGTAACAAAAAATCAGTAATTAAATTGGTCACTATTATTAATAAATGGTGACCAAATTTAAAGACCAACAAATATAGTCATTATTAATAACTAAATTGGTGACCAATTATTTTTTCCAATACTTAACAACTGATTTAGTGACAAAAAATCTTTAGTTATTCAAATAGGTCACTAATTTAGTCATTATTAATACTCACTAAATTAGTAACTAGTTTTAGTCATTAAATTAGTCTTTAATTTATTTATATTTTTTGTAATTAATAATAATAAAAATATTATTTATTATTTAGACACACTAGACTATTTTTAGAAATGTATAAACTTAAAAATAATCTTAATTTCTTTATAAAACTTGATTATAAGGTTTGAAGCTTTTATAGTATATTATTTTGTTAATAAAATAGTTAAATTACGAAAATTAGTTTTAAAAAATATAGAATTCTCCGGATTCAATCACCAAAATAATAACTAATTTTAGTTATTAAATTAACATCTAGTTTATTTATATTATCGGTGACGATAATCAAAAAATGTATTTCTTGATTTAAAGGCAGTGTAGTTATTTAAATAGTGTATAAACGAAAAAAAAGAAAAAACATTCTAAGTTACATTAAAATTAAAAATAAACAATGTCGTTTTGTGTTTTGCCTCCTTCGTCAGCCTTTATGTTTTTGTCTCCTCGTTTGGTTTCTGAATAAACGTCGTTCCGTCCTTCATCTGCTTCGTTTGCGAGCGCTTGCCATATTCTTGTGCCTGTCAACAACATCTCAACATCTCTTCTTCCTTTGCCAACACTTGCATCTCCTTATCTCAACAACATCTCAACATCTCCTCTGTGCATCGCTATCAATGACGTTCCTCTCAACATCTCTCGATTTTCATTGTGCCTTCAGGTGCGTCTTCGTCTTCGTCTGCATCAATACTCAAGTGCAATTCTTGTTTGGCAAATTAGGTTTATTCTCTCATGAATATAATTTAGGGTTTTGTCTTGTTTTGGTTAATTTATTTGAATTTATGGTCAATTTGTTTGAATTAGGTTAATTGTTGCACGAGTCGGGCTCGAATTTAGGATTATTACTAAAATGAGTGTGGTCTTATTGTATGTTTATGAATTTATTACTAAGTTTATTGCAATAGGAAAGGTCGCTTACTTCTTGGTGATGAAGTTAATGCCTTAAAATGTTAAAGTAAGTTAGCTTACTTATACTTACAAAGTTGATTTACTTAAAAGAGTATTTTAGCTTGTTTTTTACTCTAATTTAGGCTAGAAAACCTAGACCATTTTTCAGAGTGGATACTGTTGATTATAGATTGAATATGATTGTACAAGTATGCTTCCAAATATTACGTACATATATACAACATATTTCTTGCTATAGCTGACATGTGACAACATTAATCACTTGTGCAAAATTGTTATTTTCCAAGATATTTTCGTTTACTGAAATAATTATGAGAATCAATAACTAGTCTTTCAATTTCCCTGAACAACTTTTAAATGATTATTATGAATGTGTAAGTCTGAATCTACTCGTATACTCACACACACAAGTGCCAGCGTTGTTTAGTTATCTCTCCTCCCCAAAACCACCACAAACACATAAGATTTGCAAAAACACTGCTATTTATTATTAATAAATTATTCAAAAAATACATGTAAAATATCATCATATTCTATAGTATGAAAATGTTTGTGAATCTAACTTAACAAAACCTACCATAACTATGGGAATTAGGTTTGATTTGAACTAACAAAGTTATGCATGTCTTGCTCTAAACTTCCCATTTAATGTTCATTTCGGGTTATTATGAAATTGAGTGGAGGTGGTAAGCAAAGTACAGATCCTGTCAACAACTTATTCTCTTCCTCATCGTGCCTTTAACTATTTGTTCTTCAATCTTGTGGATGGAATTCTTAGGCACCGGTAGAAATAAAATCTGTTGAATTTTATACCTATGGCCCTAATAGGGGATATTAACTTAAATTTGGGAAGACAATCATATTAGTTTGTGTTATACTAAGACACCCTCATTTCTTTGATATACACAGCACTAGGGGGATAAGCTTTCCTCGTCTGAACTTCTATCTTGTCTTGCATGGTACCTATTGAGAACAGGTAATGATGCACTTGCGACTATCCCGAAGGATCTAGCTGAACTAACCACAGTTCTATCCTGCATCCTTCCCACTTCTTTACACACTTGATCCAAACTATTTAGAAAGTCTCTCACAATCATAAAAATTCTAAAAGGGTGCGCCTCTTCCTTTGTTGCATCACCATGAAAGTAGTCTGTAACTTCTTTCTCAAGGAACAAGGGCTTTCTCTCATCGGCCTTGATCCTAACAATTTCCTCTTCGACATCTTTCAGAAATAGCCCAGTTGAGTTAAAGAAATTTCCATACATATCAGGCTTTTTGCATTGCAAAACTAAGCTCACTTTATCTAGCCCACTTTCAAGCTTTAGTTGGTCTGATTATAGTCTGTGCCAATTTATGTCCATTAAATATCTGAGAAAGTAAGAGATAGTGTAAGTAGTTAGAAACTTTTTAATATTAGATTTGGTAATCTTGGTTATACTTTATAGAGGTGTTTTTACAATGAACATATTTTTTTTGCATCCATGGATGTTTGATTGGAAAAATTCACTTGAATCGTGAATCCCTTAATGTGGCAAAAGATTGTCTGGGTCTACTATGTTCAGTCGCATTGAAATACCAACTTCTTTAGATCCTTTGAATGGTGATATTCTAGAGAACTTGTTAATTTAGTATTTTTGAGATGCTGAGATTGGTTGCTCACTGTAAGATCTTAATCTGAGTGTATATTGAATATTAAATATTTTCACTTTCATCAGGTCTATATATTAGTGCACATGGGCTTTACTCATCTGAATGTGCCAGCAGGCCAGGTAATACTCTAAATTTATTGGATAGATTTAATAAAAAATGTAAAATATTTTATGCCTCTATCCTTTACTATTCTGGAGTTTACTGCTCTAAGTTGGGTATGTCTCATCTAGCTTAAATCAGTGTCGGGATTAAGTATACATATAAAATGCATTCTCATTTTTTGTCTTTACGTATATACTCGATCTTAATCATCTATCTCATTTGTCTACTCTCCATTTCTAATTTTTATATCATTTTTTTTAAATGAACTTTTCATTATTTGATAATTACATAATATCACAATCTAAAGTATCGAAAATGTAATTTATACACTTAAATACACATACTTATTAT
>Ga0209589_1007271_pt1 | contig 17884 bp, 14 predicted proteins | sample CowpeawhiteBW_FD_187525 | JGI IMG/M metagenome (GOLD analysis project Ga0209589, IMG submission 187525) | Root nodule microbial communities of legume samples collected from California USA - Cow pea white BW (SPAdes) (version 2) | ecosystem: Host-associated > Plants > Roots > Nodule | place: USA...
CTGCTCTCACGGGGTCGAAGTTACCGGCGAGGACGGGGGCGATGGTATCCACACAGAGCGCCGGGTTATCGGTGCCGCTGCAGAATTGTGTAAGCTCAGGGGGGACAGGTGCGGCTAGAAGGTGGCGGGCGGAGGCGACGGTGGATAGGAGGAGGCAAGAGAGTGCTCCGATGAGGATAAGGGTTTTATTGAATCTGAACTGATCCATTGTCTCTCCTCCTTGATAGAAGCGCGTCTTCTTCTTAGGGTAGAGAAGCGTCTTCTTCTGAGAGTAAGCGTCTTCTTCTTGGAGAAAGAGACAACGGATCAAATCGGGTTGCATTTTGTTCCAGGTATGGACGGGTTTTTATAGCTCATGTTTTCCATTATTTGCCTTCTTCTCCACACAAAACCACCGGCTCACCCCGTAAAACTCACCTATATGCACTAATCAACTTATGATTTTCGTATGTTTCCTTCTAAACGGACCCTAAATTAAGGGCTTGAATAGTAACTAAATTTGCCCATAGACTTCGGTTTACCAAACTTTTAATTATGCTTTTAATTTTTTTTTTTAATTATATACAGTTCAAAACCTTTTAATTTAATATCTAATCACTAACATTGCAAAAAATTCCTTAAACACTACTTGTGTTGTGTGACATTCTGGCGTCGACACCCTAATTCCCCTCTCAATTTTCTCTTTCAAAATGATAAAATATTATATCAATAATAAATATAATGAAAAATTGAAACAGAATAATAATATATGTAATTATTAGATGATTTTATAAAATATAAAAGTTGTTAAACATATCATAATGGGAGATCATGACTGATAACTACACTAAGTAATCATTATAACATTTAGCTTCGTGATAGCAGTACAATGGGAACACAATGTCCATCTTTTAAACTCAAGAAATGTTTATATCGACTTTGTTTTAATGTAAATTATTATAATATTATGCTAGTATTTATATTTGACACAGAGTGATAATAATGAAAAAAAAGTATTATTTACATTTTTAAATTATATATAAAAGTGGTACATCCATAAAAATTTAATTACAAAATTATAGAATTGTAGAAACTTTGTTAAAAGCTTGACAAAACTTCAAAGGCCTACTTAATAATTTAAACTAAAACAAAAATTTTGAGGCCAAATTCACCAGAGAAGTGGTTAATAATCGGTTTAGATCCATTGATGTACCATTGAGAAAGGATAGGAGGCGTATTCTTCACGTTTGGATAATTGGTTAAAAAAATTATATGACATCAATAATTACCATTTGACAGTCTATTATAAAAATGAAATAGTCCTAACAAAAATAAACTTTTGTATTTACAAAGAGAAAATAAAATAAAAGATACTAAAAAAATAGTATTAAATGGGAGTAAAAGCTTTTTGAATTTTCAAAGTATTAAATGGTTATGTGCAAAGATGCAAATACCTCGGGTGGTATTGAACACAATTATATCTTTCAATTTCGGCCACTGTCCACTCACAGCAACGAAAGAAAGACAAGATTGATATTATGAAATTCATTATGCCTTTCTTTTAACAAATTGTTATATGTATTTTGTCTAGACATACATGTTGAAGATCCACTTACAAGAGTGTTAAGCACAAACAAATGATTCACATAATCAAATTATGTGTACATGCATGTTATTAATATTATATTTTTAACTGATTATGTAATTGACCATAATAGATTATGCCTCTACCAATAATCAATTATGATTTGTTCAAAACTTGCTTACTCTATACATGGTATTAATTTAAGGAAATAAGGTAAACCTACTTTTTAAATTATCAAATTATATTGATATTTAATATATTTGAAACATGGATAAAAAAATATGAAATGCAATTTAAAATGTGTTTTATATTTGCAAATTTAACGTCTAGTTCTTACTTTTTTTATTTGTAATTTTTTTATTATACTAATTTTTTTTAATTGATATATGAATATATATATATATATATATATATATATATATATATATATATATATATATATATATATATAATTAACTTTCAACTTTTAAGTAATTTCTTAATATTTTTTTTAATTTCACAAAATAGTTATTCCATAGTTAATCACCATTATATTATTTATTTATATTTTTTAAAACTTAATTAAGTTTTAAATCCTTCATAGATGTGTGCATTTTTAATTGTGCCTCTATAATACTCGGTTCTAATTTTGTTGATTAATTGAGTGACTTAACTCAATTGAAAAATATAAAGTTTTGATTATTCAATAAAACAACAAAAGGAACTCAATTAAAATACACACATTTATAAGAGACTTGAAATTTAATTAAGTCTTTTTTAAGACTTGAAGTCATATCTGGAGGTTTATTCAATTTGATCTTTAATTTTCTTTTTATCATGAATTCAATCCGTAATGTTTAATGTGTCCATTCTCTTGAATTGATATTAACATCGTTTTGGAAGTCTTCTCTCTAAGGAACTCGCTTTTGCTCTGGTGAAACAACCTCCCCCAAGCCCCATCGTAGGGCCACACAAAAGTAGTGAAACAACACCGTCATACTGCTCTAGACCACCACCTTCTCCTCGTACTGTGTCCGGCCCAACGTCCAATGCAACGTCGCCAACATTGCAGTAGAGCTCCACCTTCCCGTCGTGCCTGAAGGAGAAAAGCGTTCCCATCACAGCCTGGCCCAATTTCTCCTCCAGACTCCTAACCGTAGCGATGAACATAATAGGGGAAAAGAAGAAAGAGTTTGGAGAACTTGATCCAATTAATTCGCATTAGGGCACTCCGGAAGCTTAAGCTCCTTTTTCTTCCTCCCACTATTGATGTTACAAATCATCGCTATTGGGGACGCAATTGGCTTGCCACAATTTCAAACCATGACAGATTTCCTTGAGAGCTCGAAAATGTGAGGTTTGACCTTGATCGTGATAAGGGATGATGAAGATGAGGCCAAAGCCATTCTGTTTTCTTCTTCTCGGCAAAAGGTAACAATTTGATTGATATCTGATGTAACTCAAACTATGTCGCCAGAGTTGAAGCGGAAGGAAATTGACAGAAATCCAAAATAAACTTGAAATCGACTCATGATTCGCCCCATGTTTTCCTCTCACTGGAAAGTAAACACACATACACAAATCGCAGCTAATGCAGAAAACTGACGCTCATGGTGCCACTTAGAGTTCACGAAACTGTACGAGGAAATTCACCCAAACTTTCATGGGATCGATACTATGCCCTCTCAGTGGCTACTACAATATACTACGAGAATTGATCACAGTGAAGCTATGCGGATATATATATTTATAATTAAAAAGGCTTTTGATGCCAATCTGTAAAAACAATCTAGATTACACATATATACAAAATTCATCCACACGTGAAAACACTGTCTCGTAGGGGAGGAAAGGATGGTGGTTTACCGAGGAGGATGGCAAAAGAAAGAATCCTCTCTAATCAGCAACAACACCACCAGTTATGTTTTCCACCTTCAGCTATGGGAAAGAAAACTTCTCAAAAATCATGGTGTGAAAACCTTGGGGTACACATTCATGGTTAGCTTGTTCTTCCAAGCATTTTCATCGTCCTTCATGAAGATCTTCCGAGAAAACAGCCGTCCTCGAAATGTTGTCATGGTCAAAGGCACTTAGACCAGAGTAAGGACCCGAAGAAAACATTGAAGAAGTCCCATCAGACTCATACGTGGTAGAAGACTGTCTCATGTTGGGTCGTGTGATGGATGAGGTTAACACAGGATCATGACTTTCTGTGATCCGCTGCACCATTTTAAGTGACTGTACCACTTCACCCATTGTAGGTCGTTGGCTTGCTTCAGGAGCAACACAGGCTGCAGCAATAGTGCAAACACGTACAAAATCTTCTTTTGGATACCTTCCCCCAAGCCTTGGATCAGCAAGTTCTTCCAATCGATCCTTATCCCTAAGAATAGGTCTTGCCTGAAAGGGATAACCACGTAATTAGTGTATAATCAACATAAAACTCCAAATGAAAATTTTGAACTCAGCGAGGGAATGCCAAGGTATGAGTCTAACCCATGTAACAAGGTTCTCTTGTCCAGTTGGCTGTGACATATCCACTGGTTTCCTTCCGGTCAACAGTTCCAGCAAGACAACCCCATAACTATAAACGTCACTTTTAACAAGAAGATGCCCAGTCATAGCATACTCAGGAGCTACATACCTACATAAAAATTTGATTTCATCTTAAAACTAAATTAAATGGAAATAATAGTATAATACAAGAAAGAATAGAATGAGACTAACCCAAATGTGCCCATGACTCGAGTAGATAGATAATTGGCCCTGCCTTCAGGTGCCTGTTTAGCTAGACCAAAATCTGCAACTTTAGCATTAAAGTTGTTCTCAAGTAATATGTTGGATGCCTTGAAATCTCTGTGTATAACACAAGGCTGTGAATCTTCGTGCAGGTATGCAAGTCCTCTTGCAGCATCAAGGGCAATCTTCATTCTAGTGTCCCAATCCAAAGGGCAATTTATTCCCAGGGGACCTAGGACAAGTCAGGGCCAGTTTCAATTAAGCATAATATAATAGTTTCAGAAACAACACTGTTGTAAAAAACACGTACAAGACGACAAAGCTGATATGAGAAGCTATATTACCATGAAGCCAAGCCTCTAAACTTCCATTCGGAACAAGCTCATAGCAAAGTAGATTTTGTGATGAGTCACGATTACTATAGTATCCCACTAGTTTTACAAGGTTACGATGATGCAGCCGACTAAGCATCTCAACTTCAACCAAAAATTCTTTGTCACCCTGTTGCCCTCCACTAGTAAGCCTCTTAATTGCAACAGCAGTTCCATCATTCAAGACACCTTTAAAAACTCTACCAAAACCTCCTTCTCCAAGTACACTTGCTAATTCAAAATTATTGGTAGCTTCTTTCAGTTCTTCATAAGCAATAAAGCGTGTACTGGTTGGATGGGGAAGAGACCCAACAGCTGGAACTGTGTTTTCAGTCCTTGGCTTTTCTGTAGAAAAGAGAGCAAACTTAGTAGCAAACCTAGAAGACAAAAGACTAACACGAAAATAATAAACAGATAAGAGCGCCACAAGTTTCTGTATTTTCCCTTCAGTCTGAATTCATGAATGGACATCTGATTTCTCCATATAGACTAAGTATACAAATTGAATCACAAGCATTTCTACCTTTTAATAGCTGAAAAAGTAAACTCACGTTGGGTTGAAATCCTAAAGAATTTATGTATCTCAATAAGGTAAAATGTGGCCTTCGCTGTTTTCCACCAAACAGACTTATAACTATGTGAAAAATTGGCAGCCTTCACTGTGCCAAGAGCATAAAATTCTTCCTTCAGTTGAAAAAATTGTAAACTATATTAATTTTCACAATTAATGATCACAATTTACAATATACACATCCATATTGAATTCCAGTGAATATTTTGTCGTGCAACTAATAAACCACTCTGAAAATACTCGTAATGAACAATTGCCATTAATTAGCTCAGGGAACTTCTTCTCTCCTTATTTCTGTGTCATGAGAAAAATTTTGTTTAAGGGATCCCATGTTGCCCTCTTCTAGTTGATATACTTATTGCCTTCACAACATCCAAATATAAAAAGGTCACCAAGCATAATCAATAACAGCTTTGACCTTTAATATGCTGTTACAGGAATGAAAAAAGAAAAATAACAGGAGTTAGAAATAGAAATATTTACCAGTTTCTGTGGGAGGTGTTTTTGGTTTTGGCCGCATCGTGCATAAGCAAAGTATAAGTACACATACAATGGAAATGAAGAGTACGCCAGTCACAATTCCAAGAATAAGAGGCAAGTTTGAATGCTTTGCCCTGTCAGAAGTACTCGATAATGTAGTTGGAGGTGCTTGCCTGTGAGGAGCTTTCGTTGGTGATGTAGCAATTGTAGGAGCTGCATTAGAATCCAAATATATGTTAATATATTATACATACAATGCGCTAATTTCATTATTCACGCATCCTTTAAGGCCCACGAAGAGACGGTTGTTTGAAGTTCCTCTTCCAAAGGATTAAATTCAGAAACTACAACCACAATAGATTAGTTGAGTACATCCTCTAAATCTTTGAGAGACCAGAGAAGGAACATTGGACAATTTACTACAAAGTTAGATATAACTCATTGAAGTTATACAAAAATGAGGCAACAAGCCAACGAGAAAGGCTAACACATGCATTGAAGTGTAGTAGTTGTGGAATCACAGATGCATACTCTTGGATTTGGGTTTGTTTCAACTATATTTTGGTTTTATCTATAGTCAATAGGGATCTCTTAGCACGCACTACCAAGGATTGTACATCTAAAGCATCAATATTAAAAGACTTTGTTTATAGTGGGAAAGCCAAAGGGACAATTGGTTGTATCTATAGTCAATAGGGATCGTAGCATACCCTCCTCATGCATAGGATAAGACATCTAAAGCATGGATATTGTAAGACTCTTTTATACTAGAAAAGCCACAGAGACAAGTATTTTGGACAGTTGAGGGTTGCCTGATACAAAATCTATGATAAGTTTTAATACCATCTTAAATTTTGGCTAGGTCTAACTCAACCTCCAAAACTAATTTATGAGGTGAATGTGGTATATTTTGTAGTTGAGCCAAAAGCAGAAACTGCCATGTAATAGATATAGGCTCTATTCCATTTCTTTTTGTTAGCATGGTTACTCTTTTTAACCCCTATATAAAGGGTTGTACTACTTTTATATTAATACAGTCAACAAAACATTGTTTATGCATTCTCTCTCTCAAAACCCTTTATGGTATCAAGAGCATAGGGCAGTCCACGGGTAGTGCATGAAGCACGTGTTTCAGTAAAGAACGTGGGAGAATTTCGTCTTGAAATCTTGGGTACCGTGAGAAGTTAACGAATGTTCAAGATTCTGAATCAAGAACGAAGACATGGCTGGGTTCGGAGGGATGATGCAAGGGTCGGTGCCGATCTTTGATGGCAAGGTGTTTGATGATTGGCGCATTAAGATGCAAGCCATCTTCAACTTCCAAGATGTTGCAGAAGTGGTGACTGAAGGCGTGGCAGAGTTGAGTTTGAAGGCCACAAAGGAAGAAAAAAAGAATCACAAGGCACAACTGAAGTTGGATAGTAAGGCCAGATACCTTATCTATCAATGTGTAACGCCAAAGATCTTTAACAAGATTTCGAAGGCAGCCATTGCTAAGGAAGCTTGGGAGATTTTGGTCAAGACTTATGGTGAAGGGGACAAGAACAAAAAGGTAAGATAGCAAATAATGTGGCGGCAGTTTGAGTTTCTGACCATGGATGAAAGTGAAACCGTGATAGATTACTTCGACAAGATTCAAGAACATGTCAATGCAATGTGGGCTTGCAAGAGTACCATCTCAGATCAAAGTATTGTGGACAAGATCTTGAGAACCCTACCACCAAGGTTCGATCACGTGGTTGTTGCTATTGAGGAAACGCGTGATTTGGAAATTATGGAGATTGATGAGCTGCAACATTCATTGGAGTCACATGAATACAAAATGAATGAGCGTCAAGTCTGCTAAGAGCAAGTCTTGCAGGCTCGTTCATCATACAAAGGAAAAGGAAAAATGTTCAAGAAGTCAGGCAAGAGCAATTCTAAGCATAAAAACTCACAAGAACAAAAGAACGAAGGTGTGGCTAAGTCTGGAAATCGCAATAATCCGAAGGCTGTTGTTAACTCTGATGGAGAGAAGGAGTGGAAATTCGATAAGAAGAAAGTCAAGTGTTTCAACTGCCAGAAGTATGGGCACTTTGCTAAGGAGTGTTGGAAGGGTGAGGGTGCAAACAACAAACCTAAGAACCAAGCTCATTTGGCACAAGACAGCACATCTGATTCTGAAGCAATGATGTTGATGGCAAGAACGAATGAAGATGAGTCAGAGGATGCATCGTGGTTTGTTTGACCCATATGACTGGGAAGAAAGAGTGGTTCGTAAATATGGAGGAAATGGTTAATGGAAAGATCAAGTTTGCTGATGATAGGAGTTTAATGGTAGAAGGGTCTGGCAGAATTGTTCTTCGAGACACAGATAGTAGAGAAGTGGTGATTGAAGAAGTGCTATATGTGCCAGGGCTAAAAACCAATCTACTAAGTTTGGGTCAACTTTTGCAAAAGGGGTTTGTGATGAAGATGGAAGACAATAGCCTTAGCATATTTGACCAAAGTAAGAGATTGGTTATTAAAGCAAACTTGTCCAAAAATAGGACCTTTCGTGTAGTGATGAAAGTCGTGAAGCATCAATGTTTTTCTACAATAGAGAAAGAAGTAGAGTGGTTGTGGCATTTGCGTCTTGGGCACCTAAATTTCAGGGATTTGTTTCAGCTAATCCAACGCACAATGGTCAAAGGCTTACTAGTGGTTAATATCCTAGAGACAGTGTGTCAGGAGTGTGTCCAATGCAAGCAAACCAGAGGCAGTTTTCAAAGTTGTTTACCTCATAAAACATCAGAAAGGCTGGAGATTATGTACTCATATGTATGCGGACCCATACAAATGAAGACTCCAGGAGGTAGTAGATACTGTGTTTTTCATTGATGATTGGACTAGAAAGGCATGGTCATACTTACTCAAGAGGAAGAGTGAAGTTCTGGAGGTATTTTGAAAGTTCAAACAAATGGTAGAGAGACAAAGTGATAAAGGGTTGTACTGCTTTTATAATAATACAGTCAACACAATGTTGCTTATGCATTCTCTCTCTCAAAACCCTTTAGTGAAGATAGTCCAAATCTTACAAACCCTAAGTCATACATATCTATAATTGATATGAGATCCTAACAAAAACCACAAGCAAGCAGAGCTAAAACAGTTTGATGTTATGACTTAGTAATAACATACAAGGAACTATCTCAATTAACATTTCACAATGTTGAATAACACTTTCATAAGTATCAAAGTTACATGATTTATGTTTGTTGGTACATGTAGGAGATCTAATATCTACTAGAGATATAACCAAATTTTAATATATAATGGGTGGAAACTATACTTTGTAAACTAATTTTGTGAGGCATAGCTAAACTTAAACTTCAATTTCTAAGATAATATTAGAGTCTATCCTAACAAAATTTGTTATGTCTACAGTTATGAGATATAGTTAAACTTAAACTTCAATTTCTAAGATAATATTAGAGTCTATCCTAACAAAGTTTGTTAGGTCTACCGTGTCACCTGTCATCAATATATTATTCCTTATAACATCAAAATATCTCTCTTCCTTCCATACCACTTAGCAAAAACATTAAAAAAAGGACGTGAAATTAAAACAATTAAATGGAAGTAGTCAAGACAGTAAGATTTACACATTTTAAAAGGTTTCAAATAAACATTATATGTGGTTTTTTTATTTCACTGTGTTAGTTCCAATTATCAACAACACCAAAGCATAATGATTAGTAACGACATGTTCAATGATTTTAGATACCTTGAGAAGGAGGTGGAGCTTTAAACCAGGTTAAATTGAGGACACTGTAGTTGCCCACATATCTGCTGTCTAGTTGAACCTTATGCAATGAAAGCGACGAATTTATTTTAGCGGCTTCACTGGCCGAGAAACTGATCCCTTTATTTGGAGTGATATCCATCGATATATTCAATGTCGACAAGCTCAGTAGGTAAAATTTAATAATTTCAATTTGGGTAGTTTGCAGCTCAAGTTGGGTGGCCAAATCATTGAGAAAAACAACATTCCAGTCAGGGTTTAGAGAGACATTCAAAAGAAGCAAGTCTAGCTTTATGGGATAAGCACATTGGCAAACCTCACTGCCTCGTTTCCACACCATGTCTTGTCTGCAACAATCTGTTCGTGTTTTATAATCAAATTAATCCAGCAATTAGAAATTTAAAAAACACATTCCAAGTAACAGACAGTAGCACAAGAAAACCAATTTCAAGTGAACTCCCATTTAGCCCCTCAGAAGAATCAGAAAATTATCAATTTCAAATCTTTGAAACAAAAATTCTTATCATTTTAGTCTCTGGAATGTACAACTCACTATCATTAGTTCCTAAACTTTATAACTTGCTATAATTATAGCTCCTAACAGAGATTCCGTGACAGCACTTTACAAGTTCAGGACTGAAATTAGGGTTAACTTAACTCCATTAGAAAACAATTTTGCTCGAATTACCGGAAACATAAGGGGACAGTGGTGGTTGAGCGAGAGCAGGAATTGCATCGGCAATGGGATGCACAGGGGCAATATTCTTAAACGCAGAACCCGGAGGTTCTAACTGTACTCTTCCTTTGGTGAAATTGGCACGTGATGGAATTGGTGCAGGCAAATGCTTCAACCCAAAAGCATTTGCCAATAGTGGCAGATCACCATCAACAACATGTGGAAGAGCAGCTGGAGATAAAGAAGGTGTTTGCTGTTGCAGTGTTCTACCACATTCACCATACTCAACCACAAACCACACCGTGCAAGATAACAACCCAAGCAACCATTTAAACCCACCTGCATTATTTGCCAAATGTCAAACAAACCCAACCTAACAAAAAAAAAAAACTCAATATTGGTCCGCACACAAAAACCTATCATTACCGGTTGAAGAGGTGGAACCGGTGACCAGCGACATCGGCGACGCCGGGAACGGTCCAGATCAGATCTACAGGGTTGCGATAAATCAACGGTGGAAATTGAGCTGGGGGAGTGAAGTGGGACCCCGAGTGAAGAAGGTGTGCATGACTGAGCTGAATCGGAGGTGTCACTGTTACCGGTTACTCCTGGTTACTTGCCGGTGGCCTGAGGGAGAAGGTTTGGGTTTGGGGAAAAAATGGGTGTGGGTGAACGACGGTGTTATTTCGTGTGGTTTTTTTTAGTGTGGAAGGAGTTGTTAATTAATTGTTGTGGGTCCCACCCAAAGGTGGTGGTCACCGTTAACGGAAAAAGAATGACATTAACGGTAAACTAACGGTAAGAAGTTATAAGGACAGGTAGCTTCTCTTCAAACACTACATAAGTGCAGTGATAAGAAGCCTCATCACGTCTCTTCTATGCATTTTGAGGAGTTTTTTTGTTTTTTTTTTTCGCACAAGTTTTACTATAAAACGTTTTAAGAATATTGGTAAATTTATTTTCTGAGTATAGTTGACAATTGCTTTATTTTTTAACTAATTAAAAAAACTTTCTTTTGTTTTTCAACGTTTAAACAACGCCTTTATAACACTTTTTTTTATTAACTAAAATAAATGTTAAATCAAACGAAATGTTTAGTGTGTTATAACTTCAAGCTATTTATTTTTGTTTAATTATCTTTGTATTTAATATAAAATTAAATATTTCCTAAATAAAATATTTAAATTGTTTGCCGGCTAAAATTTTGTAAATACCTTAAGGTATATGTAAGTACAGTATATTTTTCCAGTACAAGTAATAATTAGCACATAAACGAGTTAAAATAATATTTGAGGGGACATATTTTAGGAAAATAAAAGTGATTTATATTAGTAATGTGGAAATAATCTATTTATTATTTATCTCGTTCGTCTAAAATTAATATATTCAATCTATTTATAAAAAATTGGAATAAAATCATCTACTACTTTAATATGGAAAGACTACTAATATTGAATGGATAAAAAATAATTCAATAATTTTTTCACACTTGTTTAAAAATAAAACAATACATTCTTAAAACTTGTTTTGCAAAATATATTTTAAAAACTTGTCTTCAAAATCAAAAACAACTTATTTAGAAAACATAATACCTTATATCCTACATAGAAAGTAACAAATTAATAGGTGTTTTATTTCCTTCCAAATATGAGAATCTAACAACCACTTTTAAATGTTTTAATTGTTAATGTTTTCGTATCATTAAATTTTGTGTAGCATGTTAATGAAACAGCCATATAAGATTTGTTGGGTCGTTAATTAATAAGATAAGTAATTTCCATTATTAAAATTCATTCATTGAAGTGATGCTATTAAATAACTTCTTAAAATATGCAATGTTAAGAATACGTCTAAAATAAGATTTAGTTCATGATATCGCTATTTAAAGCCAACTAATTATTTCTCATTTTAATAGTCTTTACAATTTAATATTTGTTTCTTGTAATAGAAGGTAAGGTATGACATTCCGTTTAAATATAATAACTATACTAAATAAAATGGTGCAAGATTATAAAATAAAATAGAGCACAAGACAAAAAGTATAGAGAATTAGCTATTCCAGTCATCATAATATACTGAATTATGAGTACCAATGCACAAAATAATGCCAAGAAACATGACTTAAAAGTGCAACGGTTTAACAAAAGATTTGCTCATAGAGCAAAGATTTACATATAACACAATACTTCAAAAGGGCTCAGCAGTGAGCCTAAACCAACACTTGGTTGAACTACACTATAGCATGTCCATCATCATTGCGACCGTCAGGGATTTTCACATCTGCTCATACCAAAAGTTTGGTGATCATTACAAAAAGGAAAAGCCAAACAGGAGACATACATCAAAAGGGAAAGGTAAGCTAGACTAAAATATTTTTAACATGATACTGAGCAACCAAATGTTAGAACAAGTTATAAACAATCAAAGCAGTAAACACCCAAAACATGTGATAGCAAACAATCAGACTCTTGACTCAATTATTTGGATTATGCGCGTGACATAGAATTCTAAAGGAAGTATGCACCTATGCTGGTTTCTAAATTGTGCAGAGTCTAGACACAAGGGGTTATCAGCCAACCACGGACAAGCTTAATCTCATTTTGTCTTAGGCTCAAACACCTCCTAAGATTAGGACCTCTTGTCACTCTCACAACATAATTCATTCTACTCTACATGAGTGTAAACGATTATTAGAGTTCAGGATACCTTCCTTTATCTAGATATCTCCTATATTAAGGCATACACTAACCACACCATCATCAAAAGCTTCTCATGAAACCCTTTTACCAACAACATTCCACATGTCATCTCAAGCATTAAAATCTCATGTTAATGCATAGCCAACCAACCAAGTCATGTCTCATTTCATACCAACACATCAATTTTAGTCTCATTACATCGCATTAAACATACATGGTATCATACTTTAAGCTTTAAGGAGTAAATCAATCAATCATGGAAGCAACCAAATAATTCAAAACCAAATTGTTGTCAATCTCGCTCAGGCTAAAGAGCTCTCGCTCAAGCGACAAGAGCCTCTCACTTAAGCTAAAAACTCTCGCCTAGGCGAGATTGCAAACAAGGAGCACTGAGAGGTTTCATGAGTTCTCGCGTGAGCGAGATTACTCTTCGCTCAAAATAGAAGTTTGCCGCCTGAGCGACAACTCGAAGCAAAACCTAGGTAAAACTTTGATACTCTCGCTTAGGCGAGGTTTGTTTGCTTGGGCGAGAATATTAGGTTTCTCCCCCTACTCACGCATGCAAACCAGGAAAGTAAAACCAAACACATCCAGTTCATTCTCACACAATTACAAGCATCATTCAACAAATAAAATGCGATTTAAAACCCAAAACAATCATATGGTTCGAAAAACATTTAAGAGTTCCAGTTTCCCTTACCTTTGAGTGGGGCTAAACTTAAGGAGGATAACCACCTAACAGAAGGAGCACCACAACTCCAAGAACAAACCAAAGGGCTGAAAAACATGAATACCAGTACGAAGGTGAGGTTTTAGGAAGAACTCATGACAGAACTAGAGAAAAAGAGCCAAAAAAAGAGAAAGTAGGAGTTGAGGTTCAACTTACATGGAGGAAAAATGAGCTCAGCTAGTTCGGAGGAGAACGTGGTTCAAGCCCTAGCAAAGCTTCTGTTTTCAGAAAGGAGCAAGAGTGAGAGTTGTGCTTTTGGGAGAAACAAAGGAACTAAACATGAAACTAATGTGGGAATTAGAGGTGAGGCAACAAGTGGCTGACTTGGGCTGACTCACCAAGCTGGGACCGTAACTTAAGACACACAAAAAGTGGGCCTCACATAAGGTAGCTTTATTTTGCCTACATTAAAAAAAAAGTTGTTAATGAATTAGAATGGGTGAAATTTTGTTAAGTGGATTAAAATTATTAAAAATGTTAATATCAAGTAACTAATTAATTAATTTATCTAATTCACTAGTGCTACTTTATCTCCAACACAATTGTTCAGAGTAATAACATATTTATAATGACGCTTAAGTTCGTAATACACAATATGGAATAATTGTAACAATTAATGAGTAAACAATTATATCTTGACAATAGTGTATATTTATATTATTTGTATGGATCAACCTGAATAGGCATATATCGAGTACATAATATTTAATCTAGGGGAATTTAGATGTTTTAATCTCTTATATGGCATCTAACCTCTAATGGTTAATCAATTATCTTTTAACTTATTATATTGAACTGACACGATTTACATGTGTTGAGATGATGTCATTTTTTGTTAACGGTATTGTTTATGTTGTATTTTGTACGTATATGATCCATTTTTTTTTCATTTCTAATTTAAATCATTTCTTTTAAGAATGTTTTTTCTTTTCAAGTTGCGGATTGATTACTTGATTTGAAGTTATTAGAGTGATACATAAGCGTGTCCAATTATTTTATCACCTTTGTGATAATTTCGTTTTTAGAAGGTTAATTGCGCAGGTTAATGTGTGTTCAAGGTTAATAAAGTACTCAGGCACATGATTAAAAATACCGTTAGTATTTTGTAACAAAAAAAAATATTTGGATTTTGAAAGGCACACTTTATTAATTTATATTAATATTTTTTTAATTAGATAACGCGACAAAATACCAATTATATTTTTAATGTAACAATTAAATTCAACCAGTGCTTTTCCAATATTTCTTAGTAATTTAAAATAAAAAATAAAATTCAAAGTATATTTTTGTAATTTTAGTAAATATTTTATTTTAAGATCATTCAAAGTATAGGCGCTACTAAAAATACTAGAGTAGTTTGTTTAAACTGAAAACATTTTAAAATAATCACCGATTAAAAAAGTCAATAGAATTTGTTATTAAGATGAATAAAATCATTTCAAAATAAGTAATTAAATAGACACAAATAAATATGTTTTATTTTATTAAACGGATATAAAAATACACAAACAAACTTGTCGATTAACTTTAATATATTCTCCATCAAAGTAATTATATAATATTATATATATATATATATATATATATATATTATAATTTTTGTACATATTTGATGTCTGTACTTTACTCTTAATAATACTTAAAAACCGTAATATTTATGACAATATATAAATATATTATTTCTTTCAGTATAAACATTCTATATTTATATTTAACTCTTAGTCATATTTTAAAATTACAAAAATAAAAATAAAGTATCCAAATATTAAAAATACCACTATGTAATTGTTTATTATTTTTTAATCTAATCACTATTATTAATATTATTTTTCTATTTAAAATATATAAATGTATGAAATATCTCTTTTTTATTAATATATAATTTTGAGGATTTCACTGAGATTTTAAAAGTAGTCTTTTCAACCCAAACACAAATTAGTCTTTTCAAACGGAGTTATCAATGATAGTGTTTGTTTTTTTTTCTCAACAAATATGAGTGTGCTCTATCTGGTCAAAATGCTTGTGGCGGTTGAAATTGTACCTTAAGTCCTTTGAGAAAATATTTACATGAAATATTTAATAATAAGTTATGAATTAATTTATATAAAAAAATTGGTAAATTACTCTGTATATCTTGTTATTAACTTTTTTATTTTGTTTACTTAATGTAGCATGAAGTAACAAAGAATAAATGAAAAACTTTTGAAAATTCTGAATTTAAATATTTTAAAATGGATAACAATAAATTAAATACTAAAATATAGCATTATAAAATATAACAGTAATTTACAATATTACAAATATCTATTGTTGTAGTTAAAACAAGACTCGAAACAAATTATTTTGAAAAAACAGATAAGACACTGTCAATAATCTCTATGCGAAAATTTGGACCCAAATGCACCACAAACTCTTTAGCAAGACAAGTGGGAGCTATCGCTAATGCAAAAGGAATTAATGGATTTGGTCTAATTGCAGATATTGCAAACAAAATGGATCTTCGAAGACTCCTTTTCAACTCAAAAACAAAAACAGTTGCTGTTTCTTTTTCAATTCCAAAAGTGAGTGCTTTGGGTTTGAAACTGAGGCCTCCCAAAGTTTGATGACAGAGATTGTGATTGAGGTAGAATAGCTGATAGAGGCGTCAATGGTGGGACAAAGTTCTCCTAATCATACAAATGATGGCCAATTTTGATTTTGGAGAAATTGGAATAAACGTGTTTTAGGGCTTTTATGTTTATTAATTGGGAGATGAACATATACAAATTGCCTCACCAAGATGTAAGTTTGGATAGGGCCACATATCGCATAAGATTCCATTATCTATAAAAGACAAACAAACATTTAGAAGGATTATGAAATGGAGATATTAGTATATTACCATCAAACCATTTGATAAGGAAAAAATATATATTATATACAAATATTATCGAAATGGGAGATCTAATAGTAATATCACACTTTCTAAGGAGGATATGTATGTTTGGGAAGGAAAATATTTTAAATAAATCTTTAAAGTGAAATATGTACTAAGATTAAGGATGTCAAAAAATTTGTTCTTGGTATTTGTGGATAAAACCCGCAATAGGTAGGAAATGAATATTGTAAATGAATATCTGCGGATAACGGGTACGAATATTTTTAATATTCGTATATTGACGGGACGGGTACGAGTATCATAGTATTCGTACTCATGGATACTTGTACTCATAATACTTGTACCCGGTATACTATAATTTAAATTTAAAAAAAATAAAAAAAAATTGATTTATGTATTGTATTTTATTTGAATTTAGAATTAAAATATGTTTTTAAATTTTCATTTTTTATTTTTTTATAAATATCCGTAAATATTAAAAAATAATGCATACCAGCATTACAGATACCTAATAAATATAAAATATGGATACAAGATCGAATATTCAAATATTTATCCAAGTAAAATAAAAAAAAAGCTACTATTTGTGCTCTGTACGCCCGATAACATTCATAACCGAGACTTCATTTTCTAACGAAGAGTCTACACCTTTTTACATAACAAATAATTGATTTTGCACTAGAGAATCAGATAACTCTAGATTCGGGTGTTGATCGTAAAAGTGACTTGTCGAAAAATGAATCCAATATAAGAAATGAATATGAGTGGGTCACATCACATCGAGGCATATTGATCTTTTGGAATAATTTAATAATTTATATTCAATAGATGTGGTCCAATATATATTTTTTTCAAGTAATGTTAAACATGTATTATATTTTTGTCTTTTCTAATACTAATATCTACTCAAGAGATTAACCCATAACAACATCTTCTTTTACATCTTAGATTGGCAAAATTTGATGTATTATTTTATTTAAATATATTTAGATAAACTTCTCTACGAGTATTTATAGAAAAAAATATAAAAAGGTGTTATTTTTTATTAATTAAAATGAATTTATTTGTCAACTAATTTATTAAATTTCTTAACCACTATAATTTATTAAAAATCATTTTTTTTAACTTATGTGTTACCTGGATCTGGTTTACTTATAATATTTTTATACTTTTCATAAATGCTATTAGAAATGTTTTATTGAAACACGCGAAAGTAGAGGTGTTTCCAATACCTACATACGGTTTTCATGTGTAATTTCAGCTTCCATTTTGTTTACTCAGATAACAAAAACATAGTCATATTTTAGAGATTTAAATTCTCGGTTGTTTTTTTTTTTTTTTTTTTTTTTTTTTTTTAAAATTTTTTTTTTTTTTTTTTTTTTTTTTTTTTTTTTTTTTTTTTTTTTTTTTTTTTTTTTTTTTTTTTTTTTTTTT
>Ga0209589_1007272_pt1 | contig 17883 bp, 4 predicted proteins | sample CowpeawhiteBW_FD_187525 | JGI IMG/M metagenome (GOLD analysis project Ga0209589, IMG submission 187525) | Root nodule microbial communities of legume samples collected from California USA - Cow pea white BW (SPAdes) (version 2) | ecosystem: Host-associated > Plants > Roots > Nodule | place: USA...
TTTTTTTAAAAAAAAAAAAAAAAAAAAAAAACTCTAATGGTTTTCTAGGAATAAAATGTGTTATCTTGCAAGAAAGACTAAACTAGTAAACAAATTGGACATTTTTCCATGGCTTCGGCATATGTTCAGTAGAAGATCAATTCAACATCGTACATTTCTAATAACATTCAAACCAATCAGCTCCAAACGGTCCAAGACGACAGTGTTCTACAAATTACAACGTCTACCCCACATAATTTCTAACTGTTATATAGTATAACCCCAGTTATCAAACTTGCGAGCCAACTCCACATCCTCTAACTTAAATATCTCGCACGCATAATCATTTCTTTTTCAGCAGGCTCGTGTGAACTCGATTAAAAAACGGTTTTAGAGACGATTCAGCGAGTTCGGTTGGATTCAAGAAAAGAAAAATCAAAAAACGACAATGCATTTTCTTGTTTTTAGGTCATGATTTATGCAGAACGTACCTAGGCAAGTTTGTGTCCGTTTCGGGTGTGGATGCTGCGTCCTCCTATCGCACTAACAGATCTGTGACGCGTCTTTCTCAGGTCGTTTTGCGTTTCCACCTTCACCTGGGAAGCTTCTGCAATCTCAGGCTTTTTACTTTCTGCAACCCCAAATTTTCAAAATAATTATTTTACCCTTTCAGGTTCATGTTCCGAACCAAGCTTTTCAAATTTTTTTATCGATTAAGTATGATTTTAGTGGTTTAACTTCTTGATAATTTAAATTAATTTCTTTTAAAATCCTGATCCAATTAGTTTCTTAATTTTAAAAATACATAAATTTATTTTTTTAATTAAAGTTTATTAAAATTATTTAACATTTTAAATATGATTTATAATAATATTTAAGATATGATATAAAAATCTATTAAATCATGTAAATTAGTCAAATACAATGAATGAACTAAAGTCCTTTTGTCTAATAAAATTCACTCACCCGATATAAGAATAAAGAATTAACATTTTTCTACCCTTAGTTATTATTTATGACATGACAAGGTTAATGTAAAATTTAAGTTTGATTAAAATTTTCTTCTCTCTTCCATTAGCAACCTTTTAAGTGTATTTACAAAGATTAAAAAAATATTTATTTACAACTTACCTTTAAGGATTATTATTTTTTACTATCCATCAAAACTAACATTTTATTTGAAACCATATTACAAAAATCAATGTTCAAATAAAAGAAAAAAGAGGCAATTATAATAAGTATTGTTATAAATATGGACATGAGATGCCCACATTATCAAAAGAAAATAAAATTGAAACAAGTTAAGAAGCAAACCCAAAATTGGTGTTAAAAGTGATAATAGTAAAACCCAAAATTTTAAAAACAAGAGTTATTCTTTTCCCTAAACTATTATAAAAAATTATATTTATTTTTAAGCTAAATAGTAAAATATTTATTTTCCATGTTTTATTGAAAGTCACATAAAAACATTTTTTTCAACAACAATTTAATTTAAACACAAAAATATTACTTTTTATAATAATTTAAGAAAAAATATATTTAACTTGAAAAGAAAAGTAGTTGTAAAAAATAAGTTAAATTATTTATCTGTGAATTAAAAACCAGACAAAAACACGGTGATTCAGTGACAGAGAGAAGAGACACGGAAAAGAAAAACAAGAGGCGAAATGTCACAGGAGGGAAAGCTAATTCCATTAACACTGCCATGCTAGCCATTTTCTCTTTCATCAATTCCCGCCACTGCTCTTCAACGCTCTCTCCAAAACATGCGCTCCAAGGACAGAATCGCTTACTTCTACGACGGTGCGTTTTCCCTTCATATTCTTCAAATCGCGTTTCTTCGTTTCTTTGTTTTCTTGTTCGATTCTTCTCTCACGAAATTGAACTCGTGATGTTCGTCAACGCTCTTCGTATCACGCGATTTTCAAATTCCTAGCTCAGTTCGTTCTTGAATATCGAACCCTAGTCATGTGAGGTTTTTCGTGGGGAGATACCGAAGATTCGTTAACCGGTGCAGCAAGTTGTGAGCAATACCATATAAAAGCACCGGAACTATTTTCAACCTAAAATCAAGAAAATGAGTTTATAGTTCTTTCTATTTATATATTATTCATTTTACTTAATTTATAACTTGGAAGTTTCAACTCGCAAGTTTCCTTGACAATAAGGATATGAATTTGTCTTTAGAACTGTTTTAGGTTTCTGAATCTGCTCCATGCTTGGCTCAGTATTTTTCTGAAAATTCAGTGTAGAGAATTTTCGATAGTTGCACTTTAAAAACCTCTATTTGTCTGTGTCACTGTGAAGTTTAGTTTTACATATTTTTTTTATTATTACTCATGCTGTTCAGTAAGAAAATCAGCATCTGCAATGACAGTCGAGTTCTGTGAGGAGCTGTTCGATCTTGAATACCAATTAGTTATCGGGTTCTAGGTTTTAAATTGTGGCTACAACATCAAGGTTTTTGTGGTTTTCACAACCACATGGGGACACCAGCCACGTTTATTTGCGGTATGACGACAATTTAAAACCTTGGCTCATGTCAAGAAGTTCCTTTAGTATAAATTGAAAAGTGAAATTATTTAATGAAAGTGCAATGTTTAGTTGATTGAGAACTTAGAAAAGCTTTGCTTTTCAATTTCCATTTAATGTCTGTTTATTTTTGAATCCTTAACAGTGTCATGACAGTCGGATTAATATTTATGTTATCTGCTAGGTTTTGTTTCTTTGCATGTTTTTTGTCTACTCATGTATTTCAATGTTCATATTGCAGGCGATGTCGGTAGTGTTTACTTTGGGGCAAAGCATCCAATGAAGCCGCACCGGCTTTGCATGACACATCATCTTGTTCTCTCATATGACCTTCATAAGAAAATGGAGATTTATGTTAGTTACATATATAGGCTGTTCTGCATTTTTTTAATATGTTTGTCTTTTTGTTGCCAAGTTGTTGATTGCATAATATTGTTCTGATGGTTTCTATTTTATGTATGATCCAGCGTCCACATAAGGCTTATCCTGTTGAGCTTGCCCAGTTTCACTCGGCTGATTATGTTGAGTTTTTGCACAGGATTACGCCTGACACTCAGCACTTGTTCTTAAATGAACTGACAAAATGTATGCTATTCAGTTTTAAAGGCATTCAGATATGATTTTAAGTGTTGCGATAAAGCCCAAATACTGAATGGTAATTTGTTCTAGATGTAGCTGTCACTAAATTAGGGTTCCATGTCCAGAAACATTCGCCTGGGGAGGGGGAGGGGGGGAGAGGAGGAGGAGAATTCCATAAATGTTTTGGATGAACATTATCCAACCCTAATGTTCATGGCAGTTAAGCTTGGGGGGAAAGGATGGCTTTCGAAAGTACTGTAGAATATAGTAAATGTTTTACCTATAATTCCTGTTACTTTTCATCAAATATGTGGTTACCTCCCTAGTCCTTTCTATAAATTATTGATATTTGACTTATGAAATTAATGTTTTCCAACCACAATGGCTATATAGTTATTTTTCTTATATATTATCAACTTACTGTCTAGCTACTGGCTAAAATCACGTTTCTCTTATTTTTGTTAATCATTTGTGTCAGATAATCTTGGAGAAGACTGTCCTGTATTTGACAACTTATTTGAATTTTGTCAGATTTATGCTGGTGGAACTATAGGTATAATATGTTTATAATAGTGCTTCTCTGAGTTTTTGTTATGCCTAGTTTGCTATATGTATGCTGATTGACTTATGTGCCTGCAGATGCTGCACGTCGATTGAACAACCAACTTTGTGATATTGCTATAAACTGGGCTGGTGGACTTCACCATGCCAAGAAATGCGAGGCATCTGGGTTTTGTTACATCAATGACTTGGTTTTAGGAATCTTGGAGCTTCTTAAATATCATGCCCGTGTTTTGTATATTGATATAGATGTGCATCATGGTGATGGCGTAGAAGAAGCCTTCTACTTCACTGATAGGTCAGTTGGTTTCTAATATCATGTTAGGCTTATGAGGTGAAGCTATTAACGATTGAGAATATAGGGAGTTTAGCCATACTGCTTATGACTTCTCTACCTTGTTAAATGGTAACTTTCTCATTACAGGGTGATGACTGTCAGTTTTCATAAGTATGGAGACCTGTTCTTCCCGGGTACCGGTGATGCTAAGGTAATTTTCTTTATTCTGTTTGTATCTTTGGTTGTGCCAATTAGTCTATTCTATCACAACCTTATTTTTAAATACTCTATATAGATTGGAATGATTTGAACTGATTTTACCATATTAAAGGAAATAGGAGAAAGAGAAGGAAAGTTTTATGCCATAAATGTCCCATTGAAGGATGGAATAGATGACCTTAGCTTCACGCGACTCTTCAAAACTGTAAGTTCAATTTTTTTTTTTGTTTTGCTTTTCTTTTTCTGCCAAACTTCAACCTAATTTATAAAGCTTCTCATTTTAATATTCATTGCATTATTTCTGCTTGGTGGTAATTTGTCTGAACTTTTTTAAATACTTATGCCATAGATTATTTCCAAAGTAGTTGAAACATATCAACCTGGTGCAATAGTTCTCCAGTGTGGAGCGGATTCGCTTGCTGGAGATCGCTTGGGTTGCTTCAATCTCTCTATTGATGGTGCTTATCTACCTGTAAATTTCCTATTCTGATGAAAATATCACCATTCATTGTTAGGGATAAATCCCGGTTGTTCTTGTTTATGTTCTCAGTCTGTCTTTTCAAATATTGGTCTGTATTGCTTAGTGGATGGTTTAGCTTAATTAGATTTTTTTTTGTTTCTTTAATAGGTCACTCCGAATGTGTTAGCTTTGTGAAAAGATTCAATTTGCCATTGCTGGTGAGTTTATATCAGTTTATGTTTGCCTTCCAGTCACATGTGCTATGGATGATTTTACAAGAATGGACTTCTATCACAGGTCACTGGAGGTGGGGGATACACAAAAGAAAATGTTGCTCGATGTTGGACTGTTGAAACAGGAGTTCTTCTAGATACAGAGCTTCCTAATGGTATTAGTCAGCCTCTTTTCAAGTCTTGAATTATGACATGTTATACCAAGATTTTTTTTAACGGGATGGAACATTTATTTTGTTCAAGCTTCAAAGTGAAACTAAAACACTATTGTCATGTGAATTATCAAGTGATGGTGATTTGAACACTACAGACCTTTGATGCTATGTAAAGTCCCCCTCCAAATTCACTGAATACTGAATCTCCTCTCCATTTTTCCCACCCTTTTCACCCTCTTTGCCTATTCCTTGTTATGACCAAGACCCCTGCTCTGCCCCTTTCTCATAATTTCTATGAGCATAGGATTTCGGTAGTTGCACACAACACTTGGAATGGGTGAAAAAAATATGCAATACTAATTTTCCCTCAGGAGCATAGGAGAGTTTTCAGTACATTAATTTAGTAATTGTTGCATTATATTTATCTTGCAACATTTGCCCGGAGAATAACTTATCCCCAAAATGCTTTCTAGCTTAGTTATAATTTTCTGCTTTAGGTTTATGTCCTGATAGACAATATAATCCGCCTTAACCCTACAAGCCCCTAAATAATACCATACACATGTTGTCCAATATAGTTGATTCAGCATTCCAGATTTAAATTCTGCCTTATTGTTTTCAGAGTGAAAATGTTTCTTACTTGCTTTGTTCTTTCTTGCAGAGATTCCGGAAAATGATTATATTAAATATTTTGCACCAGAGTTCTCTTTGAAGATTCCAAATGGGCAGATAGTATGTATTTGTTTTTTGGGGTTTCTCTGCTATTGAATTTAATTTGTTTGGCGATTTGGATTTCTTTTTGACATTTAATGTCTCCGATTTCATTGGATACGATTAAATACTCCTTAGAATGTTTAATTTGCATCTAGTGCTATCTTTCCTCTTTACAATATTGCTTGTACTAATCTTTCCTTTAAATTGATCAGGAAAACCTAAATAGTAAATCATATCTTAGCACCATTAAAATGCAAGTCTTGGAAAATCTTCGTTGCATCCAACATGCTCCAAGTGTTCAAATGCAGGAGGTGAGTGTGAGTTCATCCTTGAAATAGGAGGACCCCATCTTGTAGGCAGACTCCATTACTTTATCATACAATTGTTTCTTGTGAATGTTTTGTTTTTAGTTTAGAGGTGTTATGTTGCAAGCTCTTCAACTTTCTTGTATTAAAAATCTGTTGCCAATGGTTACTAATCAATTTTTGGGAGGTATACCTTTAAGCATTTGAAGTGAAAAATATTCCTTCCTATAATGCTTCTAAATTAAGATGAGAATCGTTGGTAGATTGTGGAGAGTAGGGTGGAATTTCAGGAACATATCAACCACTGATTCAGTAAAAATGTTAAACTGAAGGAAGATGACCATTGAAATTGGGCATTTGGACTATTGAAATCTATTATTTAGGCTAAGCTTGTTAGTAAACTTGGAATCTCGCTAATAATTAATTCTTCAATGTTTCTTGTCGGTCTCCATTCTTTGTTGAATTGTTTTGGATTTGGGTTCAAACCCATTTGATGATGTCGGATCCAACTACTTTTAACAATGCATCAACTGGTAGAGTTTTCCAAACGGTGTTACTAACGTTTTGTGGATCACAGGTCCCTCCTGACTTCTACATTCCAGATTTCGATGAAGATGAGCAGAACCCTGATGAGCGTATTGATCGTAAGGAAAAAGAAATAAATTATTAATGCATTTCTGATCTCTATTTTGATCTGTGATTTTGGGGTGTCTAATTTTGATTGCTCACATTTAGTCTTCATATTTCTCTAATTGTTCAAATAAGTCTTAAACAATTTTCCATTCAATAATAGCATAAATATAATAGAGATACAACATATCATTGGTTTATATAAATTAGCCAAGAAAAATGTGTAAAATGTTTGAATAAAAATAGTATGAATGTGTATGCATCTGTACAAACACACATGTATAGGGAGAAAGAGAGAGTAGCAGATGAGATACTGTCCTTCTCAATCCTTTTTTTTTTCTGCAAGCAACTAATTTTATCAGTTAGATTGAAATGAAATTAAAGAGGGTTCAGATGGAGAGTAACTCTTAAATTACTATAGGAGTAATTCGATTTTGTGTGTGTGTGTGTGTATATATATATATATATATATATATATATATATATATATTCACACATCACATTTTTATTATACATAATTTCCATTTTTAATATTTATTATATTAATCAGTGGATAAACTTTTGGGACAAATAACTTAATGAAAAATCTTAAGGACTAAATATCCGTAATTGTTAAAATTGAATATAGACTTTACCTTGTTGCCAAATCTTGGTTTATGGATATGACAATTATCTTTTCAGAGCACACTCAAGACAAGCACATCCAGCGCGATGATGAATACTATGAAGCTGACAATGACAATGATCAAATGGATGTTTCATGAAGTTAGCTGGACCTTGATTCATTAGTCACATTTCAGAGTCAAGGGCTGCAGTCACGATATTATTTCTTTTTATCTTATTTTTAGTTTATGAAGAATGCCAGAATCTCACTTTTTAACACACTCTTCCTTGTACACCCTCTTTTATTGGTTAAAATTTATTGAAAATTATAAAATCAGAAAAGAGTCATTGAGTTACGATATTTACCAAATTTTGTAATTTTCAATAAATTTCAATCAGCGAGATTGTTCTAAAAAAGTATGTAAAGTTAAGTGAGCTCTGTAGCCATTGTCGGAGGTGTGACCATTTTAAGAGAAAGAAAATCTAATTAGAGATGGACACCTACGTGTATCATGAAAGCGGTATATTTGATAGAATTTTTGGTTTCGAAATTTTATATATTTGCTCAAAAGTTCATTATCTTTTATTTCCTTCTTTGTATTAAGGAATTTTTTTTTTATTGGAGCAACTCTGACACGATTTGAATAGCATTATTTATTTGTTCATTTTTCAGAGGAGGTTTCTCCCTCCACCTTCAAATAATCTTTTAGCATCTTCAAATGTTTTTTTTATGTCGAAGATGTCACTCTCTTTTTGTTACTATTACCTTCGTTAATATTACGTAGTAAAAGTTTTAAAAGAGTGACATTTTTTTTAATAAGAAATACTTTTGGGTACAAAGAATTCTTTGGAGGTGCGAAAAAACCTTTTTGTCAAATAAGGTGCCATTTCTTAAATAATGTTGGCACCAGTGTTGCACTTGTCTAATTACAGAAGTGATAGTATCTTCTACAAGAAACGGAAGGGAAGAAAGGGGGTTGTGATATTTGACTCAATTTATTGGAGAAAGGAAGAATACAGAAGAGAGAGAGTCTAATTTTCGATTATTTAATTTTTCCCCTCCAATATGGAGAGATTTATAAATTATTTAAAGCTTTTTGGATATATTGATCACAGTATTCTTGTTCTTTGAAACTAAAAAGAATACAAGGATATTTAGGTACTTAAAATTGCAATACAGTCTTTAAATTGGGTAAGGTGATTATTATTTCATTTGTTATATTACTTATTGTCTTCCTGAAATATAAAATTTTATGATTAATATAAAATAATAATATTATAATTAATGTAAAATAACTAAAAATTTATATTACTCGTTAATTACAATATTGTTTTATAATAACAACAATTTTTTCCACATTTTAATATGTGAAGAAAAGATTATAGTCAGATCACTTAATTAATAAAAAATTATAGTGACAAAAAATCAATTAAAATATATAAAAGTTTTGACTATTTAATAAATAAAAAAACAAACAAAATTTAATTAAAGATATAAAATTTTATGAGAGATTTATAACGTAATTAACCAAATAAATAACAAAAAAGACATTATAAATTGATATTAAAGAAAATGAATAAATTGTAATTTTAATTAAAGACATGTAAAAAAGAAAGGAGAATATTGAAAAATGTTCCCTTTCTCTTCTATGAAAACTCTTATCCTCTACACCAACCAAAACATCTAATCAATATCACCCACCATTAAAATCTTCTCTCCTCCGAAACAGACAGCCCTGACATTTTTTGAAAATCCATTTTTCAATTTTCTCCACAGTAATCAGCTTTGTGTCTACTACATGATATTCGATTCAACTTTTAAATGCATTCATCACCTCATTACTCCCAATCAATGGTAGTAGGTAAACCTTGACAAACCAAGTTAAATGAATCTGAAGTTTTGTGTTCAATGCTGTAGCATGTTACAACTAATAATAATGTGCCTCATTTCAAAAGGCTTAGAGAACTAATATTTGTTTGGCACTCTTCTTAAACTTATAAAATCACGTTCACTATGTAAAAATGCACAAGTTTTTATCCATAGCTTCTGAAAAGATGTGTAACATAACATGCCACTAAACAACCAAGTTAAATGAATCTGAATTTTAGGTTTGATTCAGTGGTTGCATCTAACAACTAATAATAACATCCATCATTTGAAAGGCCAAGACAACTAACCTGTGTTTGCTTCAAAAGTATATAATATTATGATACACCAAAGTATATAATCTTACGATATACTGATACTTCAACTTCGATTTGAACTAAGTAATATCTGTGTTGACATATTTAATACTTATCAATGAAATATTTAAACTATAAAACAATAATATTATTATGATTTTAGTAATTTATAACTTTTTTTCACAATTTTAAATACATATTATTTATAAAATAATAATAAAATATTTATCATATTTTTAATTTATACATATTTTTAATATATTTATATTACGTATCATATTTTATTATTTTTAAAATAAACGAATCAACATATCAAAATATGTCATATCCGGTGTCATTTCCGATGTACATATAGTACATGTGAATCATAGACATAATATAGCTTCTAACAAGACGTGCAAAGCATACAAGTAAACACAGAACCAAACTTGCCACAAATCAGTCCTCACCCATATAAGAATTCAAGAACATGTACGTCAACATAATAGCCACCAATATAAGAATTTAATGACATACATCTGCTATAATCTGCTGAATTTCAGCATTGAAGGTACCAGAAGAAAAACAAAGAGAGAATCGAACTTATGACTCAAATTGTTATATGACTATAGCAAAAAGTTTCCAAACAATATGTAAAAAATCGTTGCATTTAGGACAGTGAACTACTGAAACAAGAAGATATTATGATATCTGTTTTTCCAATAATCAATGGATCTATAACTTCACTACAGGATTGAATCTTCTGTACACGTTTTAGGATTCTTGTACATGTTTATTTTCTGCCAAAATGGTTTTCAGTAATGATCCACAAGCATCTTCTAGCAAATCCAACACCTGCCAGTGCCAACATGATGCTGATAACCAAAGCATCAACCAAGAGTAAAGAGTTCTACTGTAGTTCGATCATTAGTGTTTGTTATCTTTGAAAATATCAACAATTTGAGACCAGACCCATCATGCAATATTCATATTGTTTTTTCAAACAAAGATTCTGTAGTATCATCATTCAAAACTATTCCAACAAAGACAATAAGTTTATGTATCTTCATCCTTATATAGTGTTCAACTTTTTTATTTTTATATAGTGTTCAATTTTTTTATTTTTACTTCGACGTGAGACTCAGATTCACTTGGATTTCCAATAAGTACCACCATAACCAACGTGAATTTTTACCTTCTCAAAGTCTTGCGTTCCACCTTAATAGGATCCAAAACTTCACTTCCATCATGCTTCTTACAATAAGAGCACATCAACTTAGCCTCTGCATCATCACAATCCTGGTTAGACCAAAAAACATACCGAACAAAAGCCTCAAAGAAGAGCAAGACCTTGCACCAACCTTTTTATGTGCATCATCCTGTAAGGAATGTTTTCCTTTCCATCTGTTAAAAACCTTTTTAAACAATCTATAGAGTTTAAATACCATGTACTATGAAAACCTTTTTACACTGCAGATGCTTGGTATAACTTTTTAACTTTCACTGCAAAAACCAACCAATTTATCATCCATGATAACTTGTGATTGAAGATGTATTATAAATGAATGAACCAGCACAGTCCTTCATATTATATCCCGTCATTTCCACCCCCAAAGCTTTCTCAATTTCCTCTTGAATTCTATAGAAAAACGCTTCACAATTTGCTGTCATTATCAAATGCAGACTTAGAATTAGTGAAATTTTTGTTCTTCCAACAGAATTATGCATGCACTACTTATCCAAAAGTCCTCAAACATGTGTGTGTGAGAGAGAAATCCAATCACAAAATGACACAAGACATATATGATAATCCCCATCTTAAGAATTATTGCAGTGAAAATTTTGATTGGTGGGCCATATTGAGAAAATCTCAAGTCCACATTGAGTTTGTGGGTCATCTAACATATTATCCACACACTAATGGTGTATCAAAGTCACACAAATTTACCAGAACAAGGACAAAGAAAATACATAAGTGTGAAACAACACTCATCTCACCAACAAATTATTTGATGGGATTGAGTTAAACTTTACTCATATTCTAAACTACAATGTAAAAACTTTGCTCACTCCTTTTAAACCAAAGATAAACCCATCACAAATTTTCTTCTAAAAAATAATCTTTTTGGATGAAATGACATTAGGTGTTTGTTATAAGCACAACACAAACCCACCTCGTGGTAATCGATGGTGCCAGCAATTATGAACATCAAATTGAGGCTCTTTTTGTTGACTAAGTCAGTGAAGACGCCTTCGATAACGGAGCTTCTGCAGATGTTGCTGAGGCACACAGAGAACGGAAAATGGCTTTGTTTCGTTCTCAGTTATGGAGACTGAGGAGGCCATGGACGCACAAATTGGAGAAAAGAAACGATTTTTGAAAGAAATTCTCAGAGTGATGTTTGGAGTTTGCGGAGAAAGAACAATGCATAAGAAGATATTTGGTTAATGGAGGAATTTGGGAAGAGTGGCAAATGGTAAATTCATAACATTCATTTCGTTCTTTCAAAGGACAGTGTTGTCAATTTTTTTTTCTCCTATGACGTTTTTGAAGAGACCAAGAAAAGAAAAATCCTCCAATAAAAATTATATATTTTTATTCATTAATGTCTTTTATAGTGTGCCATTTTCTATTTTGTTATTTTATAAACTTTTTTAGAGATGTTTAATATGTAAACATGCATAAATGTGGTAGAACATTTGTTTCCTTCTTACAATATCTTTGCCTGTTTAGTTCTTCTTTTTGTTGGAATAAATTTTTTTTATCGATCAGTGAATTTTAACATTCGAATTTTTTTTTCATCATTTTATCATCAGTATTTTTCATTTTCACGATCTTTTTTAATTTAATTTTACAATAAAGTGACAGTGTAATATTAGAAATTTTTTTAAGATTAAATATATTTTTATTTCCTACATTTATATGTTTTATATGTGAGATTAAAATTTTATCATAAGATATATTTTAAATTTTAAACTTTAAAATGAATAAATATTGTTTTTAAACTCAACAATATTAATTTTTTTATTTGTTAAATAATAATCTAAGCTGACATTTGAATTTTGTACTCAATTTGTTACGTTCCATCTAAAAATACTTTTTTTAATATTGATAATAGAAAAAATCAAAGGAATGATGGTAAGAAAATTACTATAAAGGTTATGTATTTATATATGATTATTTATTACTGAATAGATATGTTGAAAATATTTTAACCTCGATGAAGAGAATACAAAAATGAATTAGAAGTTTCATTTTATACATATAAAAGTTTAAAGAAACTAGAAAAAGAAAGGGAAAAAAAACACAAGAACAATTATATTCTTTTTATCAGTGACAAAAAGTATATTAGTGAATTCTAACCCAAAATATTTATGTACAATAGGTATTATACATTCATAAACAAAAATATATAAATTATATCATCTACTCAATGAAAATTTTTTATTTTAAATTAATTGTAAATTAAATTATAAATCACTCACTTTAACACCACCCACTCAAGCGTTTAAAATAATCTCTTCCACTTCACAATGAAAATCAGTCAAAAAAAAAAAACTCTTAGGAATTGGGTTTAAAGTCTAACTTAATCCTACAAAATCGATTTGTAAGGTGAAAATTGCACTCACTTATATATTGTGAATTGGTCTTATCTCTAGTCGTTTTGGGATTTCCAACACACCCTCTCACGCTGACAGATATTCATCTCGCGCGTGGGACTAAAAATTAGTGAGTGGTACATTAGCGGTCCGATAAGGGGTGAAATAGAATATCCAAGAAACCTTGTTAGAATTGATTGTAACTTGACACCATGTTAGAAGTAAGTTTAAAGCTTAACTCAACCTCACAAAACTGATTTGTATTTTATGCATAATTTTTTACAAATTAATTTTGTGGAATTAGGTCAGACTTGAACTCTCATTCTAAAAAAACTTAATTATGTTTTATCCACGGAGTATCTCTCACATGCGCTGCATAATAAAAAAAAAAAAACTATGTATAATATGCATTTCATAAGAAATGGTATAAAAAATTACCTTTTTATTTTCTTTCATACCGAATAAGATTTATCTCTTTTGTTTTCATTCTCATTTCACTTTATATTATTTCACATAAACAGCCATTTTTTCACTTTGTTTTACTCTCTTTTTTTTTCATTCATTTATGATATAGACTCATACAAGAGTTTATAGATTTAATATCATCAAACTAAATTTATGAATCAAAATTAAATTATAATTTTTGTGTGTGTTATTTAACATTTTGATTAATGTAAATATATATAAAACAGATAAATAAAACAAATATCTGTTTTCAAACGAATCAAAAAACTATTTTAAAACAAATCATAGAATTATGAAAATTAAAAATTAGACAACAATATTAAAAAATATAGAATCAATCACATATAAAAACAAAGAAAAATGCGAACTCATGAATAAAATATGTTTTTTTTTTCTCTCACTACATATAAATTTCCGATAAATATGAAAGCAACATAATATTTTGACTAAAAATATTGTGTTACTTACCATATTAAATTTAGTAATAAAATAATATTATGTTTGTTTGCATTGAAAAATTTTAATTCCAATTTTCATATAATTTTGGAAAAATCTAACTACCAAACATTATCAATAGTTTTATGATAATATTATTTTTTAAAATATAAACTCAACATAAAAAAAAAATCTTAATTTCGAATTCCAAAAAAAAATATTAAACACTCCCTCCAATTATTCTAATTTAATTGAGGAAAACAACACCTCTTTGAAAAATAATGAAACACCAAAAAAATATTTTATCTTAATTATTCCTTAACTTTATTCTTTGCATAAACACACACTATAGATTTAGATTTCATTCTCACAAGTCATTATATTTTATCATTTTAGAAATATAAGTTTTCAAAATAAATTACATTTTAATCAATTCTTAAAATTTATCCCTGTGCAAATGATCATGTCCTCTTTAACACCGATTTCTACTCATCTTCATAAAAATTTGTGATGTCTTTTCTACATTTCATTTGTTTATGGAGATAGGGTAACGTGTCTCTAAAGACACTCAAAAAATAAAGCTATCAAAACCTAACAAAAGCATTGTAAATGATTAATAAATAAACAACACAATAAAAACGTCATAATAAATAAATTATATAAGTATGTATATATATTTACAAAATTTATATTATATACAAAATAAAAATGAATTAAATCTGCATTTTGCTTTGTGAATGAAAACGTTATAATGCCATTTTTTTTTTCTTCCATTGTCTTCACTATTATATACAGTTACTTTTTTGCATTGATGTTATGAGAGATGTGAAACTTAAGAACACGAGATAAACACAAAAACGTTTAAAGTTAACTGTTACTAACAATAAAACTTTTATAAAGACAAAACATAAATGAACCTGAAATCTGAAGATACATTTTGATGGTGCTTCTTCATGCACGTGAGAACAGTGAATGAGAATGCATTGCATGCAGAGCTTATTTACTTCATGTTTTAACGCTCACCTAACCTTTACAGTTGTATCAAACATCCAACATCAATGGTTTTAAATTTTTTCATTTTCATAATACTATAATATTATAATATTCTCATACTTTTCGTAACATAAAATTTTATGCTAGATCTATGCGACATTTTTTAGAGAACATATTGAAGATATTTAAAATTACTACTTTCGTTTCTTTAAATTGATCTTGAGGTAAATAAACAACATCTGAGACAGTACTTAGTATTTTAAAAACGCATATATTAAGACTATACTATAGTTGTCAAAATGGGTAACTCAGTCCGACTCGATCCACAATGGGTTGATCACTTAGTGAGTCAACTTAACTTGGCTCATTTATTAGCGAGCCAAAGAAATTTGAACTCAATCCGACTCATTACGGGTTGGTGGATTAAACGGGTGGACTCACGGACTCACTTAATTAAAAAAACAACAGTTTTTTTTTTCAGTCAAAACTAAATTATAATTATAATTAAATCTAAATAAACTTCAATACATCCAAATATACAAACTAAAATAAAAAAATACCAAATTATTTATGTGTTGTTCTAAGTAAGCCGGATCAAAAATCAACCCGTATTCAAATTTATAAAAAAATTTCAACCCAACCTGGTCCAAACCCGTGGTGGGCCGGGTTGGCTCATAGGTTCCAATCCATTTTGACAGCTCTAGATTATACCCCCAAACACTACTTACCAAATTTATACAATAAGTTTTATGTTGCTTAGCAATCGAGGTCAACCGCAATTTAAATATTATCTCCCTTCTATCATTTGATTGTTCTTTGATACACCTTTTAAAATCAACATTATGACAGAGTTTCATGTTTTAAAATGATGTGGTCGGTGGTTTTTCTTGTAAATTTTTTTTTAAATGAAAATAAAATTACTTTTTAAAATCAAAATTATAAATCAATGATTTAAAAGAAATTAGAGACGTATTTAAACTTTTAAAGCAGGAGACATTTATAGGAAGTGAATATAATGTTATAATAATATCTGAAGTAAAAAGAAAAATATAAACTTAATATAATATTTATAAAGTTAACACCTTAAAAGATGATTTTGACATGTGTTTTAAGGATTAAAACAAAAAGTTATTAAGTTTACAAAAACTTGTTTGATATTTGAGTAATTTATTTTGACTTTTTTCAAAATTTAGGTATTTTTATTATAGTGTTTGAAGGTGGGCCAAGCCCAGATTCTCGGCCCAACCCTTTTGAGATAGAAAGCCGCGTGTGGCTCTGGAAAATAAAAAAAGGAAAGGATCGAACCGACAATTACCCTCTTTCTCTGATCACAACCTCTCTCTTTCTCACACGCACACTCTCAAACACTTCAACTTCGTCTTCTTCTTCTTCATCATCTTCTTCTTCTTCTTCTTCTTCCATTCTCATCTTCATTTCCATTCCCAAACACAAACCATGGACGCAGAGGATCTAGCCGACGACCTTCACAGTCTCAGCTTCGCTTCCACCAACACCACCAAACGCAGCACAAGTTTCAGCTCCGAAACAACCACCGTCACGCCCTCCACCTCCTCTCACTTCCTCCACGCGCCACTCCCTAACGCCAAGCCGCACGCGCCATCCTCCGACCCCTGCGCCTCTTTCATCCACCGTACGAGGCCTCTCGCCCTCTCGCACCTCCGCTTCACGCGCCGCCTCGGCTCCGGCGACATGAGTGCCGTCTATTTGGCGGAGCCCAAAGAAGAAGGTGGCGGTGCCGTGTTCGCGGCGAAGGTGATGGAGAAGGAGGACTTGGCGAGGAGGAACAAGGAAGGCAGAGCGAGGACAGAGAGGGAAATTCTGGAAATGTTGGATCACCCTTTCTTGCCCACGCTGTACGCGTCCATCCACGCGCCCAAATGGCTCTGCTTCTTAACGCCCTTCTGCCCCGGCGGTGACTTGCACGTCCTCCGCCAGCGCTTCCCCAACAAACGCTTCCTCGAATCCGCCGTCAGGTGCGCCCGCCGTTTCCTTCCAGTGAAATCATTGCAATCTTTTTTTTTTTGTTTTTTGTTCTGGAGGGAAGAATCCTCAGGTTAAAATATTCATTCACTAATAATATCAATTAATAATTATAATATTATTTTGTATAAATTATAAATAAATTCTAAATTCTAAATAACATTAAAGTATTTTGATAATATTGGTTTTATGAATGGGTTTCCACTTCAATTAAGCAAAATTACGCGCTTTTCCTCAAAAGCCATTCCCTTTGGAGACGGTAGAAAGCTTTCGGGTGAAAATAGAATTTTTTCTTTCTCAATCGACACACAAGGAATTAGCACGGAATTAAGGAATTGATTATGCATTTTAATTTTTTAATCTGGTGTTTTTTCATTTATTAAAATATTAAAGTTTCACTTTTACAACTTAACTAACCAAACAAACAATAACTTACAAAAACTGTTTTGTGAAGAAGTGTGGATTAACTTTAAACAAAGAACACTGAGAGTAATATTGGACTGGGTTTAGGAAATTAAGAATACGATGATGACGTTTTGAAGAAGTGATTTCAAAATGGCGGCACGTGATGGTGCGATTGCCTATGCATTCTATGTAAAATTACTTTCAAAGTCAAAACGACAACGCACTCTGCTAGTTCAAATTTTTTGTCATAAACTTTGTGGTACCATAAAATGCGCATGATCACCCTTTGAGGTCGTGGATAAATTTCACTCCATCTTTTATTTTTTTAATGTAAATTTTACAGGTTTGTGGGGACTACGCAGAGTTTTTTAACCTGAAAAAGTTCATAGCTTTTTTTCTTAGGGGAGAATCTACCCCTGTTGACGAATCTTCTTGCTTTTTTTTTTTGCTTTTTTTTCTCTCTCTGTATATACGTAGGGGATAAGATAAAACATTTTAAACTTGATTCCATAATTTTTGCGGGATTTCTGCGTTTTATTTCTTAAAATTAGTAAACTGATTGAGAGCCAAATCT
>Ga0209589_1007274_pt1 | contig 17882 bp, 9 predicted proteins | sample CowpeawhiteBW_FD_187525 | JGI IMG/M metagenome (GOLD analysis project Ga0209589, IMG submission 187525) | Root nodule microbial communities of legume samples collected from California USA - Cow pea white BW (SPAdes) (version 2) | ecosystem: Host-associated > Plants > Roots > Nodule | place: USA...
TAAAAATACATAAAGATATATTAACATAATATTATAAATTTTAATAAAATATAGTCATAAAGTAATTTAACTACATAATTACCTTGGATTTAAAGAATGAGCAAGGCAATGAAGAGATGTGTTACTCTTAGTCAAACGATCAATCAATATTGAATTTACTACCTCAAAAAAGGATGAATCTTCAACTTCTGTCTTCCTTTTATGTTAGTATATGATCTTTCTAACATTTTCAATCATTGATTCCCATATTTCATATACCAAGTGAAGAGTAGCCGTATTTGTATCTATTTTTCTGAGAACATCATAAATAGGAACAATAAAAGCAAGTATGTAATCAACCTTCATCCACCAATTACCAGTCAATAAAATTTCTTTCAGAAATTGTGCACTGTTCACATTGTCCTCATTATAAGAAGACCAATAATCACTAATAACCATCTCTTGGAGTCCTTTCTTCAAACGTTGAAACCTTTTGAGCATGATAATGGTGGAACCAAATCTTGTTGAAGCAATAGAAAGCAACTTCAATGAGTTGAAGGTATTGAACATTGACAATCTCATAGAGTGACTCATAATAAATTTTTTAATAAATGTAGCATCATCAACAATTTGTGTGATCCAAGAACATTATTCATAAGTATCACTATTTCTTTCACAATGTTTTGCTGCACAAATATTTTTCAATGCAAGATTCAATGTATGCACTATACAAGAAGTCCATTGGATTGAAGGAAATTTTGCTTCTATAAGCATACTTGCTACCTTACATACAGATGCATTATCAGTTATAATTTGTACCACATTTTTTTGTCCAACCTCCATAATTGCATTTCTCATGTGTTTACCAATAAAATCGTTGTCCTTTATCTCACCAGATCAATCTATTGACCTAAAAAACATTGGACCACGCTCATTGACAACCATAAATTTATAAGTGGTTTTCTTTGAGGATTAGTCCACCCATCACTAACAATTATCACACCTTTATCATTCCATGAATCTCTTATGGGTTGTAGAAGATTTTCTACGTGACTTCTTTCTTTTGAAAGTAAAAGACCTCTCAATTTATTATATGTTGGTGGTACATATCCACTTAGAAGTATTGGCAACATAAGAAAATGCACTCCTGTAGTGAGGATTTTTTGCTAGATGAAATGATAGTCCTGAAGAATAAAACATCCTTGCAATTTCACAATCAAGAGTATCTGTAACTTGAATATTGAAAGAAGCTTCTAAAGGACCTATGTGTTTTGGATTAACACTGTTATTCATCTGCTTTCCTTCATTACATACAGAGGGTAGAGAGACCTTTTTCGTCTTTGAATTTTCTATTTTTAATGTTGCTTCATTGTCTAATCTTCTAAACTCAACAAGTTTTAACATAGTCACGTTTGGACAAATTCTAACTCCTACTCTCGTAGTTTTTAGCAATTGAGATCTTACTTGAGTATAAGATCCATTGAATGATAAATCATATAAACTGCATTTAATCATATTATTTCCACCACTAGGAACTTTTCTTAACTTTATAACTTATCTCCACAAAGTTTTGTTTCATCTTCTTTTTTTATGGCTTGACTAGGTATACTCATCTTAATTTCCTATAATAAAATAAATTTTCTATTAGATTAATTTATTTGAATATAAAAAGTAATAATATCACAAATTAAAAAGAAATTATATAATTCAAATAAAAGGACATACAATATAACAATAATTATATTATTATAAAAAACTAATATTTTAATTTAAATGGGACAAATATTAAAAAACATATAATTCAAATAAAAAAAATTTAAATATAAACACGTTGATATTTTGCTATTTATTTTTATTTCCGTTTTACTTTAAACTTGTTTTTTTCATTTGAATTTATATCTTAACATTATATAAAAAGGTGTTTTAAATAAAAAAAACATAGCAATAAAAAGCTTGAAAACAATGTTATTTTTCTTCTAGTTAATTTGATCTGATAAATTTCAACAATAAATATATTGTTCTATTTAAGGTGCAATTATACAATTAATTACATAATTTTAAATTTAATATAATAAATAAATGATAAAATACAATAAAACATTAAATACTAACAATGTTAATAAAAAAAATCATTCACAAATGCAAATGTACACCGTATAAGAAAAACTACAGTAAGTTATTTTTACATAAAAAAATATGAAGGATATTTATTTAAATTATAAAAAGTAAAGTTTATAAAGTTACTTTTTCATAACCTTTTCTCCACTTTTTCAGATGTTCTTTCTCATTCCCTTCGTTCTACAACTGTAACAGGTTTTCCAATTGTGTTTCCTCTCAACTAAAGAGCTCTCAATCCCGATTCTTTCTTCTGTTTTTTGTTACTTGTGATTGTAGTGTCTCATGTTACTCTAATTTATAGAACAATTTGTTCTTGTTGATTTTATTTTTGTTCTTCATCTTGATTTTATTTTATTTTAATAAAAGATATGTAAGATTATTTTTATCCTGATTTCCTTTTTTATTTTAAATTTTTTGGGTTTCCCTTTATTTTGTGAGAAATACCAATCTTTTCTCTAAAATTTTGGATTCAAAAATATTTTTCCAAAATGCGTATCAGATTCCCGTGTCCAAATACAAGGAGGTGTCCTCCTGCACGTGTCGCACAGCTGGGTCGTGTCTAACCTATGGAAAAGCTCCTGACACCGTGTCGTGTAGGTGTTCGCCTCGCCTCCGCGTCCATGTCCGCTTCGGGAGTGGGAAGCGTGCTCCAAACGTTGTGTCGGAGCATCATAGATTGGTATGATACCACAATATGCTCTTTATGACAAAAAATGTAGAATACCTTGGTGTTGGTAGATGGAGAAATCTTGAATTAGATGTGAGTTTATATAATAGATTACAAAGAAGATTAAGTTAATACATGAAATATAGAATACCTCTTTGAGAAGCAAAACTTGTACGCATAAATGAAAAGACTTTTAGAGTTCTTCATAGGAGATCTTGTGTCTCGGAGAGTTTCTCCCTACACTAGTTTAGGATGGAGTATTAGGTCAAGGAAGCCCATAAAATTATGAGATTCACAGTCTAGTTCACTTAACGAATTTTGTAATTTTTTTCTTTCTTTTCTTTTTGATTTTTTTTAATATGGATTTGGCTTTTGTGATTAATCAAATTGATAAAATTATTGCGGAAAAAAGAATAAGGACTAACATTTAGTCATTGTCACGGTTATGATAGAATCCTTTAATGTGTTTTTTAGTTCAAATCCTTACTTTCTAAAATTTGATGGTATAATATAATGTAGAAGATAGCAAATTTGATGACCAAAAGCACAAATCACATGTGAAGTTTATAGAGCTATGCCCATCACATAGTAATAACAGTAATAAATTATTGTCAATTATATGAGATTACCATATCAAAATCTTTAGCTTTTAAAAAGGTAGTGGTGATATCCTTTTTGCTAAGAGGAACATTGTATTTTGTTGTCAAAATCAGAAGAGGGTTACACGAGTTTAAGAGAAATGCTAAAAATTAAAATGGTGAAAGGGAGATCAGTTAGCAATCCCGGCCACTTTGTGCCCGTGATCAACCAAATTGAACTACTCACACACTAAGGGACAATTCAATATCTGAATCCCACTTTATGCTCATCAAATATGGAAAACCCTCTTATAGTGCACTCTCTCTCCCTCGCGTAAGGACCTTGAACCCTAGCTCAAAATTTCTCTTGTTCTCGCACTACTAAGGGCGCCTAACAAAACCTAAAAGTTGCCCTTTTAAACCCCTCACAGATGCAAATCAGAAATGCATAAAACCTAACCCATCTTGCTTCCTCAACCCGAATCTGAACCTAAATCGTGGATCTCGCATCCATTTTCATTACGCCCTTGGATCAACCTTGGTTTCTCCTTGTTCGTTCACCACAGATCTGCCACGATCTCTCTCAACATCTTGATCACGCATTAGCTCGAATCAACTCCCTTGGATGGAATCCACGCATCAGCTCGCGCTTCCTTTTGGGTTTGATTTTGCATGTTAGATTCGCGTAACAGATCCTCCATTTTGCTCGTTCGTTACAGTGGTGCAGAGTTACGATGCATGTTTTTGCTTCTTATGCCTCCTTTCACCAAAGCTAATTATGGGTCAACCACACTTTTAGTCAAATAGTTTTGGTTTCTCAAAGGCTGGTCCAACATGGACTTTTCTGTAATAACACAAAGTTATCTAAAGGGTAGAGAACTAACATAGTAAAATTGAAAGGCATCCTGGCAAAACTAAATTATTTTACTAAAATAACCTTTTTATCACATTTTTATAAATAACCCTATTTTTCTAAACACTCAACAAAAACTAATCAATTAAAGACAAACTAATATTTATTTAATCTAAAAAGAGAGTTTTAAAAAGGAAAAATACTGAAAAATGGAGTGCTAACACATACCCATGCCTATATACGAGAACCTCACTACCTCGCTACCACTTGTAAAAGGTTAAATACTTTGAGAATTTTTCTTATAATGGTCGTACAAGTGTGCTTCTCTTTTCTGGAACCTTGGTTCAAGTGGCAACAACTACCACTCATTCTGGGTTGGACCATCCCCCTAAGTGGCGCGCCCCCTTCCTACTCCTTATCTTTTTCTTATCTCTTCATCCTTTACTTCTTGTTACTTTAAGTTTATGTTCTTATACTCCATTGTTCCCACCATTTATGCTTATCTTCTTGTTCTTGTATTTATTTCATTTTTCTAATTGAATACTTTATTCTTCCTATTTGAGTTCTTGTAAAGTGAACCCCCACACTTATAACCTAAGGGATTATCTTCATATCCATTAGGAATCTTTCTTGTGACTTTCTTAATCTCATAAGCATAAACACCCTACAATCTAAAACTATAAGATGAACCCACATCACAAACCATGTTCCCCTCCACTCCAAATTCCATTTCCATCTATTATCTCTCTAATTAAATAGTTATATTTGTAGGATACGAAAAACTTTAAATATAAAAATAATCATAATTTAAATATAATTTAAAACATTGCAAGCTTAATAGAAATGAGGTGTCATATGTATATTGATTTTCACTATTCATGAAATAAAAGATATTGAGGCTCTCTAAATTTTGCAATATAACCTAGGTCGAATCTCAAAGCACACATGCTAATTGTATTTAATGTACTCTTCATGTACAAATTAAATTGGTAGTTTAGGGATTGGAAAAGTTAAATCCAAATTGAAGAAAACAAAACATAAATCAAATGCAAAAATTAAGAAAATCAAATTAGATCAATTCACAAACTCAAGAAGTAAACAATCCTCTTATCATAGTTCTCTAGTGTGTTTGGATGAGGCAATTCAAGAGGGTAATTCATTTATTTGGAGTATTTGAAATTCTTTGCAATGAAATGCTTTGTTTGGATAGAAAAATTAAAAAGCATTTAAAATGCATGCATTTTTTTGAAGTATTTCAATTAGCTAAATTAAAAGAAATTCAAATACCCTAAAAAAATGTGAAATTTGAAATTCTTCTCACTCAACCTCACACTCTAGACTCAACCCCAAATGGACCCAACAAACTCGACAACCATGATAGGTTGGGCTGGCTAGACGATCCAGACATATTAGACCAACCTGACAACACAAACGGGTCGAGCGGGCCCGACGATCCAGACAGATCAGGCGGGTCCGACGACCCCTGACAAACGGAGTGACTTGATGACACATATGGGTCGGACGAACTTGACAACTCAAACAGGTTGGTCAAGCCCGACAACCCACACCGCCCAAGTAGGCTTGACGACCCAGACATGTCGGGCATGCTCAATGACCTAGACGGACTCGTTGACCTAACAAACCTGACTGGCCCGTTTTCAAATTTATCATGAACTCAAAGCATAATTAAGCCTAAAATAAATATTGATAAAATGAAATTTTATCTCACAAGAAATTCAATTATTTTATCCAAACAAGAAATTGAAATGTAAGATATTTAAATTTCTTTATCCAAACAAGTTATTTAGAAAATGAAGGGAATTAATTGCAAACAATTCAAATATAATGCATTTCAATTTCTCAGCATTGTTGAAATGTTTCATCCAAACACAAGGTAAAGATTTAGATCCAAGTTTAAACAATTAACCAATTAAATTAATCAACTAAATTGATAATACAAATTAAATCTCAATTTCAACCTATTCAGTTAGCAAATCAAGATTCAATTGATTCCTAATTTGAATTCTAATCTCAAAAACACAATTTGATATCACAAAGAGTAACACTGAAATTAGATAAAAGAATAACAAAATCATAGTAAAGAAAGATTGATGCAAAAGTCAATTTCACTTGTTTGATCTTTATTATGTAAATTGATTTTCAGAGATTTAGTCCCTCATTGTTAAGAAAAAAAAAACACAAAACAAAAGAATATGAAAAGATAAAATCAGAAAAGAGAGAAAAGGAGAAAATCAAAATCTTTGTTTTTTGGCCAATGATTTTTGTATGCTTGTTTTTAGCGTATTTAAGCCTTATACAAACTTTGAACTTTGAAAATGTGGTCTACAAGATCAATTACAAAAGTTTAAGATAATAGTGCACACAAAGCTAATGAAAGGGTTTTTACAAAATTTCTCAACTTCTAAATTTCATCAGAAATAATAAAGGACTCCATATCTAAAATATATATCCATTCTGAAGTTATGAAAATTTAGAATCTAATATAACTAGAATGATAAAAAAATAATAATTACCAAAAAAAATATACTCAAAACAGTAAGTAAATATTGTATAAATTAAAAATCCAAAAGTAAAATAATTTTAATTTATAATTATTAAAAGATACTTGAAAAGTTGAAAACAAGACATATAGAATGTTCTGATCTATTAAAGATCAAATAGATAATGATAAAAGTCAAACTAAATCTCTAGTGGGAAGACACGAGATCGGAGAAAAATAGAATGTTCTGATCTATTAAAGATGAAGAGGGTAATTTACTCTAAAAATATTATCACGTCAACGTTAAAGGGACAATGATTAGTCTTTCTATCATATTTGATAAGATGATAAAACGACTGAATGAATATCTCTTCAAATAAATAAAAAATCCCATGTTCTTTTTATAAATGTTTACCGTGAATGAGTATATAACTGCCTTATGCTTATGTGTAGAGATGACAACGGACGGGCTGACACAAGTTTTATTTTTATTTTCATATTCAAACTCAATGGATATTAATCTTTTGTCTCATCCTCATTTTTATCGGATAATGGATATAATCTCATACTCATATCCATTTTTTTATTACTTCAATATTAATTTTAATTAATTTTTATAAAATAATAAAAAAATTATAGTAAAGGAAATATAATATTATCAAATATTCAATATTAGAAGGATGATTATTTCTTCGATATCAAATACTTTAAAATAAATTATAATTTTTTACATTTTAGATTATAATACCAAATAAAATTTCATGAGAACCAACACATTTATTAAATTTGCAAACATTAATGAAACCTAGTTGATAAAATTTAAAAATACTTTTTAAAAAATATAAAAGGAAAAAAATATTCAAATTAAAATATGTTTTAAATGTTTGTTTACTTCAATCTTTTAAATTCTAATGAATCTCTTTTTTATACACTAATAAAAGTTATAATACATCACTTGATCAAAATGATACAAAGAACAAATAGTAATCATAATAATAAAATTTTAACATAGATCTTGTATCTTTTGAACTTCAATTATGTTGGATGGTGATAAAAGAAATATTCATGACAATTACAATAAATTTTTATATCGTAGTAAATAAAAGTTATTTATACAATTATAGTGAAAAAATTACAGTATGATTGATAATGAGTTAGAAAATAAAAAATAATTAGATAAAATATATCGAAATAATATTCTACATAATGAAAATAAACAACAAATAAAAATATTAAAAAATTAACAAATGTTTAGAAACAATTTGAGAGACTATTGAAAGAAATCTCACAAAGGAAAATAAATGTATAATTAAGGGTATCTTAAGTTGAAAAATATCTTAGAAATCTAAGAAAACTTTTTAAATATCAACATATATATTCAATGGTTGAGAAATAACAAAAAATGAATATTTTAACTAAACAAAAGAGTTATTCAAATGAAACAAAAACTAATAATAATAATTAAAAGATTTTTTTTATATTACCTAGTAAACGAAAGGTTTGTGCTATTAAATACTTACATTGAGAGTATTAAATATTCTCATATAAAAAGAAAATATACAATAAATAAAAATATTAAAAATAATAGGCATACATCTTTTTAACATAATTACATAAAAATTATGATAAGATGGAAAATATAATTGAGATGCAAAGAGTTTCATGACAAACCAAATAATGAGAAGAAAAAAAAAATAATATATATATATATATATATATATATGGTTACTTAATTAATTGTGAATATTTTTATAATTTAAACGAGAACGGGTATTATGGCGGGGGTATGTACATCCTCATATCCATCCCATATCCAATTAAAAAGTCGGGAATTTTCCATACGATATCCATACACATATCCAATTAATGCGGAGATTTTCTGTTAAGGGTAATATTCACGAGGACAGATTTATTTACCATCTCTACCCTGTACCATTTAGCATGAGGATTAAATCTGACGATAAGAAGTCAAAGACTACGTTTTCTGATGTTTCATCTCTCTTGTAATCTTCTCTGATTGATGGAATACTTATTCTTCGTAAAGTCGATTTATCTCTTTTTATCAATTTGTTTTCTTCTCCCTTATTCTTGCCCTCGCATCTTATTCTCTTCATCCACTTAATCAAATCTTTCTAAATTTAAATATAAGGTAAAATAATACGAAGGAGCATGTTCAATTTTGTGGATTGGATACTATATTAATTTTGATTGAATTATTGTACTTATACTAATTATCACAACTCATCACAGTGGAGGTTCTGTATTGGAGTCAAACCAAAGTGTGTTCTGCCACACTTTCCATGACCACAATATTCTTTTTTATTCATAGGATCACTTAGTTCCATCTTGGATTTATCATATGAAAAAATTCCTAAATACACATAAATTAAAATATTAAGAAAAATAAAGAGGAATAATCTTTTATTCTTTCGGACATTATACATTAAGAAAAATCTTCGCTCAGAAACCAATTCTAAAAATAAAAAATATTTAGTGACTATAATCATCAATTTAGATATCAATTTAAAAAATTAAAAATTATTTATTATTAAAATGCTCACTATTTTAAATAAAAATTTATAGTTGGTTATTAATTAATTAGAGACTAATTTAAAAAGTAATATATTTTGATAACTAAAACCTAGGTAACAAATTTTTAGTGAATAATTTCTTTTGGTAGTCAAAATCATGATAGCTAATTTTAAAGACTAATTTACTAATTAATTATAATTTTTTATTTATAATAGTTACTATTTTAGTAATTAATAATTTTTAGTTTTGTAAATTAATATCTAAATTAATCACTATAATTACTGATAATTATTAGTCACTAAAATTAGTCACTATCTAAAAGTTTTTTTAATGATATTATATATATATATATATATATATATATATATATATATATATATATATATATATATATATATATATATATATGTTAACTCATCGTTTTTATATAAGCTTACTTTAGACTAAAAATAATGATGGATTATAGTTTTGATACTAAGATAAATAAAAAGTTTTATATAAGTTATTATCTTACGTTAATATATATTGATATTTGGTCTAACAAATTATGGCAGTGGAGTTGTTTTCACGGGAAAAGGGATTCAAAATTAGTGTCAAAAGATTTTGACATATCTCACGTATAGTCGTCTCTACTACAGTCTCCACCACTAACAAAACTTGTCTTCATCAACCTATTTTCCTCTACCTAATCTAAAATCTATGTGTCCCCTTTCTCTCGTTTAACATTTTTTATTTTCAAAATTTTCCAACTTTAAAACCTTGGTTATTTTATAATATTTTACTTTTTTTTATATACCAATTAAAATATCATTTTATAGAATTATAAGTTAACAACATTTTTCTTAAAAATTATACCTAAAGAATAAAAATGTGTGATGCTTTAGAATATATACGTGCTGCCTAACAAAAGCTTTCAAAATAATGCAAGTGAATGTGAAATTCTCTTGTATGTGATAGATAATAATAGAGAATAGTTAAATCCATTTTTTGTTGAATAAAAGGACATTCTACGATAAAGTTGTGAAGAAAGAGACCCACTGAAGTACAATACCAATAAAATGAATGTATTGAAACAATTTTATCCTATGATAAGTATTGTTACTATTGTAATTGTCATGGTCAATATCAAACCCTAAAGTGGATTTTACATAGTGGAGAAGAATGAAAGGTGAAAGCAATGTAGTGCATTTTCCATCATCCACTAACGTTTGATCAAAAGCAGCCAAGAAGACCATCAATCATATTTTCAAAGATGAAAGAAGATCGATGAAAAGGCGTGTAGTTATAGAGAACAAACAACGTGATTGATTTCATAATCTTGCAAGGACTTAACCATTATATGTTGGAACAAATACTAATTCGCATGCTCATCTCTTCTTCATCTTCACCTCATGTATTGTTTTGGAACTGTTGCTTGTTGTTGGGGATGAGGATCCTCCTCATTTATAAAATAACTTTCATTAAATAATTTACATACAATCAATTTCTTTCATACAAAACTAGAAAAAAAATTAAAATTTTCAACTTTTAGACTATAAATAGAAAAACCACAAATTAAAATAAATAATACTCAATATCTTATCGTTAAATAAAAGTTAATTTTAGGGTCAATCATAATCTTATGTAAATAACTAAGTCGATACTAAGTTGTGTTTAATATTGGTATTACGTCCATGTAAGAGTGGATTGGAGTTTTTTCTTACATTTGATATCTTCCACATTTTGTGTTTTGTTAATTGTTTAGTGAAGATTGTTGGAAATGGTCTTACATAAGCTTGAACATTACATCACATGCTTAAATGATGCTAAAGTCGTTGTTATTAGGTTGACCCTATGATTCATAAAATTAATAATTTAAGATAGTTAGTCTTGATCTAGACTATGTTAAATGAGATATTATTTTGGATTTAGGGTGTATTTGCATTCATCTAGCCTAAACTTGACGATGGTCAAGAAGGAATTTTTCTTTGATGTATTTCATTTCCAAATTGCAGATCAAATTCCAATTTCAATGTAGCACTTGCTAATCAATTTCAATTTCAAATGAAATTTAAATTCCAAAGTGAAACACAATTCAATATATACCACATGCTTATGAATTGCAATTTGAATATAGCACTTCCCAATCAATTTTATCAAATCCAAATGAAATTATTATGTAATTCAAAATAGAATTCCAACATATCACCTACTAAAATTTTGAATTGAAATTTCAATTTCAATATATGACAATTGTCTTTACTTAACATAGTCTATTATTTTGAAAAATATATAAAAATAAAATAGACTAAAACTATAGAATTAAATGAACAGGCATTTGATTAACAAAATATAGTATTCATCATTGATAAGAAAAATCTAATTGTTTAATTAGAAAGTATGGTAACCTAAAAAAATTTAATAAAAGGTGTAATAAAAAGTGTATGAAAATGTAATACAATATTACAACTAAGAAGGAAAATATAGTTGCATTTAAAATGTTCAAAAGGTTGGCTAAAAAAAAGATCAAAGTGCATGGTCAATTTGAAATACTTCTAAAAATGATGATATCATGGATGAAACCTCTCAGGGGATCATAAAGGATATTTGAAGCTAGAATACAATTTAGTTATTTATTTATTTTGTTGTTATTTTTTGTTTGGATCATATAATTTTTTCTACTTATTTATGTTAGGTCTTATATTTCTTGTAATTAGAGACTTTTAGACTCCAACTTTTAAGAGGTTTATATGATAGACCTTAGTAGTATAGGAGTTCATGAGTACAAGGTCTATATATAAGGATTTTTTACATAAGGATTCATGTCAAATTCAAATAATTTTCTTTAGTGATAATTCTTAATGGAAACCATTCAGTCACAAAAACATTGATTAAGAAGATAAAAGAAGATGAACCCTCGTGAGGAAAGACTCTACATTTGAATAAAATACAAGGATTTTTCTTCCTTCTTCTTAGCCTTGTAAATAAATGTATAAGAGTTTTCTTTCTTAGTATTATTTAAAAAAGGTAGACACTTGTATATGTATACTTTTCTCTTTGTAAAATTTATAGAAACATAAGTGGGCTTATAATTGGGTCTCATCTAGATTGAGTGGTATGATCCAAAATCATATGGTCAGCTATGACAAAAACTACTCTCCACACAACCAAGGGCACTCCTCACAAGGCCACATCTCATCTACAATGGCTTGTGCTAATAAACACGAAAGCTTTGCAAGATTTGCTTGATGTAGGACATTTCCAAGAGGAGACGCTAAACTGATAGTGCAGTTGAAGGATTTGTGATTTTAGTCACATTAGCCCTCTTCATTAGAGAAGTCAAAATCCTAATTGATACACAACCACCGTACACACCCACTCGACTACATAAAAAGCATCCAAGATAAAGCACTTATAAAGGCTTAAAAAGAACAAGTTTTGTAGATGTGAGACTTGCTAAGAGAAGGCATTGAGTTCTTTTTTATTCAGTTGCACTTGAGTCTTTTAGTCCCACATCCCTTGAATTGTGTGTCAGTTTTCTAGTTCTTTGAAGTCACTTAATTTTAGAGTTTTTTTGTTAGGCTCACTACCAAGGATCCTTCCTTGAAAGTGAGGGCCTTTAGTGTCGAGTTTAGTGTCGAGTTTCACACTTGAAACTTGGGAAGAGTTTTATGTTTCTCTTAAAAAAAAATTTCATCGCATTGGAGCCTCGGAAAGCCTTCTATCATTTTGGTATCAAAGTTCTATCATTTCCTTCTTATTTAAATTTCCTTCTTTTTTGGCATGCTTCCTTGGTGTTTAGGTTAGTTTAATTTCCTTGCTTAATCCATGTTTAGTTTCCTTCTTAGTTGGTTCAAATTCTTGTTCCAATTGCCTTGAATCAATGTTATGTTTAGGAATTCTATTGCATGTTTTTGTGTAGTTTGAATTTGTCTTTCATTGTCATTGCTTACTTTATTTTTCTAAATCTTTCAGGTATGTTTAAAGTCTTTTTTTAGTCCTTTACATGTTCATAATTCCTTAAAATTAGTCCTACAATTTTGTGCAATCCTATGTCTAAACATGAAAATATATGTTATAGTTTTTTTGTTGTTGTTGAATTCTTCATTTTCTATTAGATCATTAGAAGAATTCAAAAAACATTTTTCTCAATTTCTAGGTGCAGGTTGAGAGGTCTATATCACTTTTCTTCTAAATGATTAAATATGCTCTTTATTCATTGTTGAAAACGCGTGTAATTGATTACAAAACACTATAAGAAAATTGCATAATAGCAAAAATTCATCATTAATTTGAGTTTACCAACAAAACAAATCATCAGATACATTATCGGCAAAAATATCCATCGGTAATGCAAACTATAATTTACCAATCAATCTTACCAACACTACGAGAAAATTCCTAAATATTGACCAATTTTAATGACAAAAAATAATTAGTCATTATAGTGACTAATTTTGTACGACCCTCATTTTATTTCTGCCCTAAAGTTAGTGGGCTGCCCTTGTAAGTGGGCCTAAGGCCGGCCCAACGTATAAAGTCCTTAGGTCTGCCCTAAACTTAACGTACCTTACCATTTTCAGAAAAACTTTGCCCTTGCCTTGAGCTGCAGCCGTCACCCCCTCCGCTAGGGTTTCGTTCGACTGTCACGTAAGCTAAAGGGACTTCTACTCCATGTAAGTGCCTCTCCCAGCCGTACTGATTCCCTTTTCGCTATCTTGTTTCGTATTTTCAGTTAAAAGCCTCTGTTGACTCAGTTTCCCTGGTTCTTTTTCGCTGTCCTGCCAGTTCTGTGAGCCATCCTTGAGTTGGTGCACCCCGAGGTCCCGTGTCGAAGCTCCGTTAGCCCTCTTCCAGGTACGGGAAGTTAGAGTTTTTAGTTTTGAGTCATCCTTCTGAACCGTGTATGAGTTAGGTGCTGATTTTATGGTGTGATATTTCGTCCTGATGCGTGAGAGTATATTGCATGAATTGTTTGGGTGGAGAACATGGCTGCTACAGGTGAAACAGTGGCGAGACCTGTTAATCTCGCTCAGGCGGGCCAGTCTTGCCTAGGTGAGACAAACAGGGGCTAGCCTAGACCAGCTTACGCGAGTGGTCGCCCAGGCGACCCACTTTTTATTTTGAGCGAGCGAGCATCTCGCCCAGGCGAGAGGGGTCTCGCCTAAGCGAGATCCCGCATTGCTTCCTAAAGCTCTTTTTGAGCCCTCGCCTAGGTGAAGGGGACTCGCCTGAGCGAGACCCTTCAGCCTGAGCGAGGGATTTGGGCGAGACAGTGTGGTGTGGGTTGTGTATTTACTCACTTATGATTGAAATTGTTTGGGTATGACTGCCATGATGAGATGCATGTACAAGTGTATGGATATATGCCTAATGGTTGCTATATATGTGTGACATGATTCATAAATGATGAATGATGGGTGTTAGGGGAAACTTGGCATGTGAAATGAATGTGTGGTTTGAAACTAAAGGAACATGGTATTGACATGAGATGAGACCCTAGACTCATGGGATGGTGATGATCAGATGTATGGATTCAAAATGTGATGCGTATGAGGAATAAATCTCATGGATGGGTATGGAATTGTAAACATGATTTTGATGTTCTCCTACTGCTGTTTTATGAATGTTGGTCCGTGTCAGCGTGTAATTCCTTGGGGTCTCTAGGTGAGACCTCCGGGGCTACGCTTCAGTGGTCGGGACGTAATCTCATGGCCCCTGTTAGTGGGTGTCCATGGTGATGCCCCATCTGTATAACTAGGTAAGGATTCAAGGTAAGGTTGCATCCTGACACTGTGAGGAGCCAGTTAGTCTCACCTAGAGCGGACTGACTCCTGTGGTGAGGGTAGCAGGAGGCTTGAAATCCATTAAGGGCTAACCTTGTGGTGAGAGAAATTTGATTCATCGTAACATTTGTAACACATAGCTCATGATCGAGCAGCTTAGGGTCGGTAGAGGTATCCACCACAAGTGCAAGCATCCGCTGAATCCGACCAAGTTATACGTATCCGGATGAGTCGAGTTGAGTCGTAGTGTATTGAATGAAGAGTCATAACATGTTTGGTTGTTATATGGATATGAGATGATGAAAATATATTTGACTGTATGATGAATATGTTGTTGGCTCTAGCTTACCCATTTTGTTGCATGGTTGTGTTGTATGTGGTTGTTCTTCCTTGCGATGATCATCAACTTGGTTGATGGGAGCATATGGGCGAGGTTCTCATGGTCAACAAGGGAATGACGATTCCGCTACTTAGCCATCTGGGCTGGATCTTATACTTCTTTCCTTCATGCTTTCTTTAGGGCCATGACCCCTGTATTCGTGGTTATTAGATTGTAAACTTTTAGTTAAACCGTTATCCTGCTTTTGTTGGCATCGTGGTGTGCCTAGTTTTGTAGGGGTGATGTTGAGAACCCCGGGACTGCGTTGTTATACTATCTTATGTGTGGCGTTTCCTTTAATTGCGTGTATAAATTAAATGGGACGTTACAAATTTATATACCAATATATAAACTAAAAATTATTGGTAACTAAAATAGTTTCTAAATTGATCATTATAATGAATTGGTCTCTAAATTAATCACTAACATTAATTATCAAAGTTTTGGTTACCAATTCAATTTCTTTGGTAATCAAAACCTTGTTATAGTTAATGTTAGTGACCAATTTAGAAACTATTTTAATTACCAGTAATTTTTAGTTTATAAAGTGGTATCTAAATTAATTACTACGATGATTAATTATTATTTTTTACTAAAATTTGTCAATACTTAAGAATTTTCTTGTAGGGAAATGAATATTATTAACAGATCGATTACTACCGACAAAAGTATTTGTTAGTAGTTTAAATTTAAAAATCTATAGATAAGTTTGTGTTTACCAACAAATTTATTTTTGTCAATAAAAATTTATCGGTAATTAAATTTTTTTAATAAAATAGTGTAATTAATTATCATTTCGAGAACTCTCAAAACACTTAAAATCATGTCAATAAAGACTTTCTTTACTAAATTATGATGAATGACCTTAAGTAGAATATAATTAATTATGATATGTATTTTAATGTTTTTGAGATACAGAAAAATGGTAATCGACTACGAAGCCTATATTTTTTGTAATAAAAGTAAAACAATAATAACAAAAAATAAATGCACTATTTTTCAGTTGTTTGAAATTAGTAGGGGCCATTACACCTATCTATTTAATGATGTAATGATTGGCTTATTGTATATTTGAGGCATAATAAGGCATAGGAAAAAGAAAAACACAAAGTTAGGGACTAGTGCGAAAGAAACACATCGGACAACAATATTGGTGAAGTCAAAGTGCACATGGATAGAAGGGAAGACCAACAGATTGAGGTTGAGATTAAGGTTTAGGTTATGGTTAAGGTACAAAGGTTGATAGTGATTCAATTATTCCCTCTCACACTCCACTACTTCTTACCTATGTCTTTCTTTCCATCGACCTATTTCTATCTTTTATATTCGTAAGTCAACTCATCTATTTTATGTGTGAAAAATTATCCAATAATAATAATAATAATCATATTTTCTATCACCATTGATTTTAATTGTTATTAAATATTTAATTTAATAATTAAAACGCTTTACAAAATTTATAAAAGTAGCATGTGACACATTTTATATTTTTTTAACTTATTTTTTGTTGCAATAAGCTTAGGAATAATAGCGAATTTTATAAAGCATTTATGCAAGGGGCTTGCTTTTGGGGATGAAGAATGCTAAATTGAAAATCATGAAAAGAAGCAATCATGTTTTGTAACCAAATCATAAGAATCATGTTTCTTAATTTTGTCCAAAATCTTGTACACTGAGATCATCACAAATATGACCTCGTTAAATGTTCTTGTACTGTGGTCATTGCAAATGAATTTCAAGTCTACATTCACGAGAGCTGCACCATCCCTTATATAAATTCATTATTCATTTTGGGTAACATGACTTAATCCATGCAATTCAAGGTTGGTTTTGATGCATTCAAATGTTGGTATTAAATTCAAGATATTGTTATGTTTTAAGCCTCACAATTCGATTTAAGTTACGCTCAGCGAAGATAGTTGAAAATTTAAAAATTAGCTTAAAGTTGGTAGCTCATAACATAAAGTCGTTAAATTTGCTTATCCTATTGTAATGTATGAAAAAAATATTTGAAGTAGATAATAACTAATACAAAATTGTAGCAAGTACATACGCTAATTTTAATTTTTTATAACTTTTTATTTATAAATCAATCAATTTAATTATATATGTTATTTTAATTTTAAATAGAAAGAATGACTTTTAATTTAAACCTTTTATTTAGTCTCAAATATATTAATTAATAATAATTAGGTTAATTTTGTTTCTCTCTCATGAAATAAACTACATTTTCTGTAAACGCGTGTTTCATGAAGAACATATTGCATTTCAATTTTCTCTATTCTCTTCTCGTTAATAAACCCACTTATAGGGTATGATAGAAATAAACAGGGAAGAGAATAAAGCATAAAACAGCATAAAACGTCACAACATGAATAAGTATATGTTGCATTTCTCATTCTCCTCATTTTATATATATATATATATATATATATATATATATATTTATATATATATATATAAATATATATATATATATATATATATTTATTTATTTATTTATTTGAAAGC
>Ga0209589_1007277_pt1 | contig 17879 bp, 10 predicted proteins | sample CowpeawhiteBW_FD_187525 | JGI IMG/M metagenome (GOLD analysis project Ga0209589, IMG submission 187525) | Root nodule microbial communities of legume samples collected from California USA - Cow pea white BW (SPAdes) (version 2) | ecosystem: Host-associated > Plants > Roots > Nodule | place: USA...
CACGAGTGGTCTAAGTCCCGCTATCATGCCATTCTAATCCAATTTCAAGTTAGCATCACATACAATCAGGTCAGCAAAATATGATTTCAGAAATCACAATGACCTTTCGCACAACAACATCAAAAAATTAGACAAAGAATTTCTCCATATTGAATCCTTATGATAGTGTATACACTAAAATACCACCAGTAAGAATTTCTCCTTGAAATTCTTTCACCAACATCCTCATACATACTCACAATCATATATTTAATTCAATTTATATCAATAAGAACTAAATAATTTAGTTCAAGCATACACAGAACCTCAAAAGTAACCAAAATAGCAAAATAGGAAAATAGGACATTTGACGCTCACGCCATCTTGCCTTATAAAAATCGACGTTCAACGCCATATGACATCGCTCAACGTTTGAAGCTAAAATACTCCTAGACATGCAACGGTCCCAAATGTTCAGCACCACTGGTAGCGCTCAACGCCTATCAATTCGTATTTTGTGATGCTCAACGGTGAAGTATACCACTCAACGTCACACCAGATATCAACACTTTGGTTTTTTGGTTTTTGGAGCAATCTAGACCCGATTCATAATTCAAATTGGTAAATTTGTACTTCTACTTCAGATAATGGTCCAAAACAGATTTAAAATAGTAGTAGATGATATCAATTTGATTAATGACTCAAATTCTATTTGTTCTCAATTACCAAAAGCCAAACAAGTAAACATGATTCAAATAATCAAACCAAATTTCACATACAATCAACATGCATACCAAAAAATTTATCACAACAACACAACTTACTCATCAAAAAACCAAAATCAGCCACACCATGCAAAATTAAACCCATTCACGCTAAAACCACTAGCTTCCCTTACCAAGATCTTAGAACAACAGACTCCCTTCAACTCATAGGATGTTCTATCTAAACATAGAAACATCACAAACATGATCAAATCATATCATCATTATCATTGATCCTTAGAGACTCAAGAAGAAGACTAGAACCTCACATGCAACCCTATAAGAGTCACATGCAGACCATAACACATAAGACATCAGAAGAGGCAAAAAAAATACTAACTTACCTAAAATACAGAAATTGATTGGTTGATCTTGATCATCTTCTCACAAGGAGAAATCCTATGCTTCAAAAGGACAAACGGGCGATGAGATAGCTTAGAGGGAAGAGAGAGAATTCTTAGAAAGGTGTTTTTAGAGAGATTAAGTGTTTTCTAAGTAACGAGATCCTTTTATGAAATTTCTATTTATACGCAAGCTTTTTTTTATTAAAATAATCGAGTCTCATTATTTAAAACACAGTAACTCCTAAAACAAAATTTTTTAGGGTCTCACAAGAAGAATTTACTCTAATATTTTCATCTAATAACGCATAATAAGTCTAATACTCAATCAATTGATTGAGTTTTATTATGCAGACAATTGTCGTAAATCAATTGTTTGAGTTTCACTATGCAAGTTATTTACAAGTTTCAAATCAAGTATTCTTAACGTAGTCGCTTTTGGTTAACTCGTCAATTATTATTTTATAATATAACTACTCTTGGCTAATGATGACTGTTTTACAACAACCATTTTCCAACAAGATGTACTGGTACGTAGTAGTATCAACAAGTGTCGTATCCACAGGGATTTAGCAAGTATATTGGTAGTTTGATTTTTTTTGTTTTTGATTGATAGAGAGTGCAAGTAAATAAAATTAGTACTGATTTGATAGATTGAGTGGAGTAGGGGCTATGAACTGATTTCATCTTATCTTTTTCTACTACACCACAACCATCTTGTTTACTTACTTTGCAAATCATTTAATGTCCTGGGAGTACTCTTTCTATGTAGATATAGGTTCATCTTTGATACACTAGAACCTAAGGACTCCAAACCCTAGTGTGATCTCTCAACTCCTAGTGGAATGAGTCCTTGCTTTAATGTGCAATACTCTCTCCTCCAACATCCACTCTGGTATGCCATGAAGCATCCAATACATGTATGATGGTTTGATTGGACCATATTTTGAGACTAGTTTCTCAATTCAAAATCCAAACCAGTTAAATAGACGAGTGATCAAGTAATCATTAAGCATAAATCAAACCACAAACAATTGAATGAAAGCAAAGATAAATACCCAAAAAGTATAAGCAAATAAAGTCAAAATTGATTACATCAAACCTAGACACGAGGGAGTTCAGTTACTCATAGAATATTACAATGCAATTCCAGCAACATCTACACTTAAGATCTACACTAAAAGCACCTCTCTCGTGCCTCACAGACCCTATTCTACCCTACTCAGCTTGACCCTTTATCCTGGTTCTTAACACATGACCTTTCCTTCTTGGAAGGCTCTTCTTGGCTGCTCAGCCTCATGGATTTGGGCTCTAGGTTTCCTTGCAAAGAGGGTTTCCTCACGAGGCTCAACTCCATTTCTTGTGCTCAACCAGAAAGTCCAAATATGTTGTCATGTCTTTTCTACTTCCATGGCTCAACTCCAGTACTATGGCTCAACTACATACTTGATATTTTCTTTTATTTTTACTACAAAACAACAAAATATCATTATAATTCATAAAACTCTATTTCTCAATATCTCATTCTATATCTTAAGTTAAAGAGGTTTATTTTATACACAAATAACACCATTTGATACATAATAAGTGTAAATTTCAAATAAAAAACTTGCTTATTCTTAACACTTATCAGCTAACATGTGTAGTATTGTTTCACTATGCATTCTATTGCCTCAAGTTACAAATGAGCATTCTTTTGGCTCACCCATTAACTATTATTTTTTGAACATAACCACTCTTAATTAACATGTGTAGTATTATTTCAAAACATAGTCACTCATGGTTAACCCGTTAAGTATTCTTTAAACACTTAGTCATTTATGGCTAACTTGTTTAATATTATTTAGAAAGTAATCACTAATAGCTAACACAATGAGTTTTTTTTATAACGAAAGCAGTCCCAACTAAGGCAATGATTTGTCTAAAAATGTGATATAAAATATCACAGGGTTTGTTCACTATAAAAGGTAGCATCTTATGATGTATACAAGGTTTAAAGAGTGTACTAGTTTGATAAATGAAAAGAACAATGTTGTTACAAAGCTTTCTATGACACAAAAAAAGTAGTGTTTCAACACTTTGCAAATCGTAGCTCGATTGTTGTGTATTTCTTGTTAAAGAGTTGTTGCACATTGAGCATATTTAACTCATATGAGATATCTTCCTTTGTTTGTGATTAACTTGAACATAAAGGATGTATTAATGCATTCAATACATTAGTGTTTTTCTCCTCTTTAAGCAACATCTTAATAACTAGTAGTACTTATTTGTCCTTGGTTAGTGTCTGTGCTTGAAATTTTGTAAAGCACTAAACCATACAGGTCATATGTCTTTTCCCAAAGTTGAAAAAACAAGCATTAGGGAGTTGCTGAAGCATAAGAGTTTTAACTCCTTTCATAAAAGATATTTGTTGTTGACATATATGCTTTTTACGAATAATCTTAACAAATGAAAGAAATGAATACCCCCTCAACATAGAGCAAAACATTACTTAACAAATGAAAAAGAGACTCCCAAAATTGATATATTTTGTTACACGAAATACTTGTGTTTTACGTGATATACATATTGTTAGCATAGGCCCATGTTTTAGGCCCATTTACGTGTGACTTCTAAGGGTAGCTTTGTGTGTATATATAACACACCTCTTGTAACATTTTATACACAATCAATACTACATAATCCCCTTCTTCATATATTTCTTTGTTTTCTAGCCCAAAACGATCCATGATTGAGAAGAGATTTTTATAGTAGTTCCTCTTTCCTAAACCCTAAGCCTTAAGCCCTAAGCCTCTTTTGCAAATTTTATAATTGAGAACGGATTCTTGTTGTAGTTCCTCTTTCCTAAGCCTTAAGCCTTACGCCAGTTCTGACACTACTGGAAGAACTAAATTGGATTCCTAAAGCTTAAAATGTGTTTTCCTTGGTTATAAATCAGGAACAAAAGGATGTGTTTTGTATGATCTTCACTCTAAGTCTATTTTTGTGACTAGGATTGTTAACTTTAATGAAAATATTTTTCCTTACTCACCCTCTTTGCCATCTGATAACTTTCTTGCTTCAATTGATGATTCTCATTACTATGATATTAGTATTATGATTTTTCAGTTGTACCTATTTCACATGTCACTAACCTTACTACGAACATGCTACTAGTCTTGTTTCCAATAATGTTGAAGTTACTGATCCTAATCTTATAACTTCTCATAGAGTGAAAAACAAGCCTCGGTACTTAAAATAATATTATTATGGTGCCGCTTCCACTTCATGCTTTACTTTTTTCACCCTTATCCAATGCATTTATTTGTTTCTTATGATAATTGTTCTTTTGACCATACTGCCTTTTGTCATAATATTTCTGCCCAAGTTGAACCTTTCTCCCTCAAAGAAGTTGCTCAACATGACTGTTGGAAACAAGCTATGGATGCTGAATTACATGCTCTTGACAGAAACCAGACTTGGACTTTAGTTCCTCTTCCTTTTGGCATTAAGCCAATTGGTTACCGTCGGGTTTACAAACTCAAACATAAACCAGATGGCATAGTTGATAGGTTTAAAGCATGGTTATGGCTAAGGGTTTTACTCAAATCGAGGGGCTTAATTATTTTGAAACCTTCTCCCTTGTTGTCAAACTTGTTATAAGTCTCACACCGACTATAGATAAGGCAATTTCATAGTATATAAGTGGGTGCAAACCTCACCTTACAAGCCGATTTTGTGGGGTTGAGTTAGGCTTAAAGTCCACTTCTAACATGGTATCAGAGCCATAGTTAAAGCATATCGTAGCAAGATTTGTTTCTTGGGCATATAGTTCCACCTGCTATTGACCCGCTATTGGACCATCCATTAATGTCTAGTCCCCCATGTACGGGAGGGGTGTTGGAAGTCTCACATCAACTAGAGATAAAACAATTTTATAGTATATAAGTGGGTGCAAACTTCACCTTACAAGTTGATTTTATGGGTTGAGTTAACAAAACTTACTAGTGTACGCATCCTTTTAACCTTGGCCACTACTAGATACTGTTTTATTCATCAGTTGGATGTTGACAATGCTTTCCTCTATGGAGACTTACATGAATATATCTATATGATGCCTCCACTTGGTTTTTCTCTTCCCCAACCAAATCTTGTTTGTAAGCTTAACAAGTCTTTATCAATTTAAAACAAGCTAGTCATAATTGGAAAAAAATAACTTCAAAGTTACTTCTTCTTGGTTACACACACAACTTTGTTGACCACTTTCTCTTTGTGAAGAAATTTGCTTATGTTATTATTGTTTTATTGGTTTATGTCAATGATGTGGTTCCCACTGGTAATAGCATTGTTGAAATCAATGTTTTAGAAGCTCATCCTCATTCTATATTTCATATTAAAGATCTTGACCCTCTCAAATAAGGCCTTGAAGTTACTCATTTTCTTGATGGATTAGTTTTGAACCAAAGGAAATACTATTTGGATCTCATTTCAGAGGTAGAGATGCTTGGATGTAAACCTGCACCAACGCCATCTGATCCTTCTATCAAACTTCTTGTAGATGAAGAAGCTTTTCTACCAGATCCTTCTTTCTTTCGGCATATGATTGAATGATAACTTTACTTGACTAATACCAGGCCCTAATATTAGTTTTGTTATCCAACAACACTGCCAGTTTGTTTCTTCTTTGCGTGAACCACATATGTAGTAGGCTTTACGGATCATGCTTCTAGATATGGCCTTTTGTATAAGTTATGCATTTTTTGATTTTGATTCAGTAACATGTCACTACCATAAGCTCTCTTTGTGTTTGGATATTATGTTTTCTTAGGCACCTCCTTGATTGTTTGAAAGTCTAATAAACAAACAACTATTTCACTATCTTCTTTTGAGGTCGAGTGTCGTACCTTGGCATCCCTGACATGTGAACTATAATTGATTCAATATCTTCTTAAAGATTTGCATTTTTCTGTTCCCATTCCATACACTGTCTTTTGTGACAATAATTATGCTATTCACATTGCCGAGAATTCCACTCTTCATGAGAGAACTAAACATATAGAACTTGATTGTCACATTATCCGACAAAAGCTTGTTGATGACCTTATCCACCTTCTCCATGTTTCTTCTACAAGTCAACTTGCTGATATGTTTACTAAGTTATTGCATCCTTATACTTTTTGGGTTATTACTTCCAAGTTGGACCTTTACAATGTTCATGCCCACTTTGAAAGAGGTGATAAAAATATCATATATCTTATAGTTTTTATTTTATTAATAGAGATATCATATATTTTTATTCTCTTTTATTATTATTAAATATCCTGTTTTACGATGATATATATTAGGTTTTCCTTCTCCCCTTATATCATGAGATTTTATACTCTATATATTGGACATGTTTCTAATGAATCAGAAGACAAATTCTCTTTGAGGTGTTTTTTACCAAACACCTTTTGTGCGTATTTGTACACGTTTTTGTACGCATCCTTACTTCTCATGGATTATACATATCTAACAAATCCTTCTCGGACCTTTCATACTATGATTTATTTCTTTCTCTATTTTTCTTTTAAAATGCATTAGCTCACCTTTGTGTTTTTTATTGGTATGTTGCTTTTGTTCTTTTTCTACAATGATAATATATTAATATATTAATATATGAACAGTGAAATGAACATATAAGACTAGTAGCTCTAGAGTTGGGTTTGGGTCTTGAAGATTAATCCGTATTAGTTTAATTAGGAGTGTTTCTAGATTTTTATAGATGAATGTATCTAAGTAAAACTCCATCTTCTTACAAACACTAGACTGCTAGTGCATTTAGTTGTAATGATCTTAAATGAGAGACACGAATTATATGTATTTCAGAAGTTATATAACATGTTAAACATATCTACCTTTGTTTAATGAGATTGTAAGGATGTTACAATAAATTTTGATGGTTATATGGGATTGGAGATAAAAAAGAAGAAAATACCAAAACTAGTTTTAGGTAAATAAAATAAAATCATGATATATTTAATTTGTAATAATTATCACATGTATTTATAAAAAAGAAAAATGATAATTTTTATTTTTTACATTTTTTTATAAATTGAAAATATTTAGGAGAAGCTTTTACTCTTTATTTTTTTTAAATGGAAAATTCTGAGGGAGCTCTGTAATTCTTTGCTCCTTATACTGTAAATTTAGAATCATTTAGTGAAATTTTTTAATATTTGTTTCTTATTTTTTAAATTTAAAATCTTTCAAGATGAATTTCATGTTAATTTAAATTTTGATTTTTTTAATAAAAGATTGAATACGTGCTCACTGTCTCAATCTATAATAAAATTCAAACAAAATTTAAGATTATAATTTTTTTCTTATTATCAAACTAAATAAATTATTTATCTTATTTTTATATATTTAAAAAATATTTTTTTCATTTATTTACATAATTTATATTTATATTTTTTTCCTTAATTATATTTTAACATTAGAAAGTGTAACATCCCATTTAATAGTTTTCACACTACTAAATCAAACATTATATTATGATCAAGCAAAACAGGTAGTAGGATATAACTGACATATAATTTATATGTATGAATATAAAGTTAGTACAGTCATCCAAAAGCCACATGAAAACACTCATGATAAGAGTAGGTACAAGAAAATGCTAAACTGCACAACTCCAAAACTTTACAGCATCAAACCTAAAAACTACAGCGGAAACTCTCAGTAAAGCGTCAACTCCTGCTCAAAAGGGGGTATCTTCATCTGGTTTTTGCTCTGCTCACACCAACCATAGGTGATCATTGCAAAGGATAATATACAAGAGCAAGCAAACACAAACAAGAAGGGTAAGCTAACTGAAATGAGAGACACTGATACACTTCACAATTAGAAATATCATTCATAGCACATAATTCAATTATAAATTTCTAGACTCGATATACGGATTGTGTAAGCGACATTGGAGCTCTTGGTGGCTTGCGCCTGTAACGGTTCCCAGACTCTGCAGAGTCTGGACACATGGAGTATTCACCCGACCGTTCCCAAGGTAAGTCCCCTTCGCGTTTAGGACTGGATCAAGTCCAATGACTAGGACCTCCTGCTACTCCTCACGACATAATCCATTCTACTCTATCTGAGCGTGAATGATTATTGGAGTTTCAAGATACCAACCAATATGGATTCCTCATGTCCTTACACACACTACAAATTCACTTGAATTTCCCTTGAAATTCTATTTCAACCACAACTCCTCATAATTTATATTCATCCAATTTCGTCATGCAGTACATCAATAATGACATTTCAACCATACAAGGTCTGATTTGCACAAAGCTACATTAAAACATGCATTATCACTAATGAAAACAGAAACTAAAGCACCCATACTATAGTGGCTCTTGCTCAAGCTAGAAAATCTAGCCCAGGCGAGAGGCCATCTCGCTCAGGCGAGCCAGTCTCGCCTAGGCGAGACCCTAACAGTGGCAAAATAAGAAACCTAGGCGAACTCTCGCTCATGCTAGACTAGTTCGCTTAGACGAGCTCTCGCTCATGCTAGACTAGTTCGCTTAGACGAGATCGTCTCTCGCTCAAGCGACCCTAGCTCGCCTAGGTGAGACTTCACACAGGAACAGAGATGTGTTTCCTAGTGTTTTCGCTCAGGCGAGAGTCACTCGCCTAGGCGAAAATACCAGGTCACGAACCTGTTCCCACATGCAATAGCCCAATTTTCCTCATACACAATTCAATCACTCACCAATTCATACAATTCAAACATCAATTCAACAATTAAACATACAATTCAGACCCATCAACGGATTTTCTATGCAATTTGAGTAAAAGGGGTTAGCTTCCCTTACCTTCTCAATAATCACAAGCAAATTCAACTCTCAACTGGAAGATGGTTTGATTTCAGCACTTAAGGAGCTGGAAAGGAAATTTCTAGACGTGAGTATGATTCCTAATTCAACCCAAAAGATTGAAGGACCCAAAATTCAGAAAATTTGAAGGTAAACTGAGAAATTGGAATCAACTTACGCGTAGGGATGGATTGAACAACTTGGGGAGGAGATTCTATGCTAGCCTCAGGTTGGATTTTTGTTACAGGAGGAAGAAAGCAGAATTTAGAAACTGAATTGGAGCCCAAAGCCCTTTGTTTGTTAGAGAGAAGGAGGAGAAAATGGTGAGGAAGAGAGGTGCAAGGTGAGTGGAGTGTTGCTTCTGTGTGAGTGCTAGCAAAGAGAGAGAGTACATAGAAAGGGAAAACAAAAGGGGTTCTCACAAGAAAGAATGAAAATGAAATATTCAAGTACTAAAAGAACTCAATATTAGGGCTGGGAAAATAAACCAAATTGCACTGCACTACCAAAAACTGCACTGAACTAAAAAATAGTTCGCATGAACTGCACTGAACTGTAAAACAGTTCAGACGAACTGAACTAAATTGTTTTTCTTAAAAATAAATTGGACTAAACTGCACTGCATTGAACTGCGCTGCACTATAATATGAACTGAACTGTTTTATGAACTACACTACGTCAGAACTGAACTACACTATTTTTGAACTGGACTGCACTAATTTTTAACTTAACTACACTATTTTTGAACCGTTTTTGAACCGAATTGCACTTATTTTGAATAAACTTCAATATTTTTGAACTAAATTGTACTATTTTTAAACCGGATTGCATTGATTTTGAACTGAATTGCACTATTTTTGAACTGAATTATACTATTTTGAATCGAATTGCACTAATTACATATGATTGTACTACGCAATAATAATCTAAAGTTTATAATTTGAAACTGTTTAGGAAATAATACTTGAAATATGCATCATACTTCAATACACCAAAATCAAAATATTAATACATCTTAAAACATAGGTTCTCCCATAAACAACATCAAAATATTCATATATCTTAATACATCTTCAATCATCTAAATTAATTGCACTTGAAGGGCCCACTTCTTCTTGACAAGTTATATCTACAAAAAAAAAATATTTCATCATTTTTGAAAACTTAAAATCAATTTAAAAATATCAACTATAAAAATATCATCATTTGTTGTAGCATTATCCATAGTGACACTAAGGACGCGCTTCAACTCCCAATTATTCAAACAAGCCTCAACATGTTTAGCTATGAGCTCCCCTGAATGAGCTGTTGTTTGAGAAAAATTCAAAATTTAATTATTAGATAGCAAAGTGAACTTGAATCTTACGTCGTCAATGGAACAAAGAGCAGCAACGGAGAACAGAGAACGTGGTGGACAGCGAGACAATGGTCAATTGTGAATTGGGCAGAGTTTCTATTATTAGATAGCAGTTTCTAAACAGTTAACTGAACTTAATTTTTAGGGGTTCAATTTTTTAAAATTGAACAATATAATAGTTTAGTTCAGATTTTATTACATATGGTTCAATTATTTTAGTTTCATTTAGTACAAATAATCTAAAGTTCAGTACAATTTAATTAACTATGTCCAGCCCTATGTACCATATGTTGAGTGGGTTTGTCATTTTTTGGTAAAAATTCACATTTAAATTTTCAGTTACTAAATCCATTGCTATACATGATGGATCTACGTAGAAAAATTTTATCCTAATTATACATAAAATTGATTTTCACTATTAAAGTGTCCTTGTCTTTTCCTTCAATCATCAACCTGGATTTAGAAAAGATTATAATATAATATTTCATTTAATTAGAAAATTTCCGCTGAACTTTGGATTCCAATACACCAATACAGAGGAATAGTTAATATATTTAAAATGAACGAAGTTTAAGTGCAAGAATGAAATAAAAAATTGTATAACTAAAAAGATTAAATTAAAACTTGAAATTGAATATAAAATTATGTTGATTTTTATTATATATAAGTTATTTTGTGATGAAAAAATATATAATATATAGGGAAATGAAGCACCTGCAAGAGAAGATGAGAAAAAGAGAGTTCTAGACCAATGAGTTTGTGAGAGGCAATCAATTTGTAGAGGAACCGGTCTTTGAAGAGTTTTGGAGCACACTCAAAATAATATTCATTCAAAGCAGTTTCGAGAAGTGAACTAAACTGCACTATTAGTGGTTTAGCTTCTTAAAATTGAATTATTCAATAATTTAGTTTAATTTTTTTTTTTCAAATAGTTCGGTAAATTTAGTTTAAAGTAGTACGGTTAATTTGGAGCGGTTCAATTAATTCTGCCCGGTCCTACTCAATATATTACAAATTACTCTGTATGAGATCTATGTTCTACAAATTACTTAATAACTTTTATGTAGTCATTATTATTAATTTTAATTTCTTTAAAAGAATTATGAAAGACAAAGTATCTCTTCTATATACGTAATTATAAAATAGATTAGATTTTAAATAATTGCCGATAAAGTGGCAGTTCATTATAATTTTAAAAATCCATAGTAATTAATAAAAATGATATTTTTAACTGTTTTTTTTTCACATTTTCTTATAATTATTGCAATTAATTGGTATATACATTTATTTTATAATTTTACCCGTAAAACTGTGATAAGTGTCTCACTTGTTAAAATAAAAGATAATCTATAATTCCTTGTACATTTTATATTTCCAGTAATTATATTTTCAAATTTCAATATTTATTATATTGTATCCAACAATAAATAGAAAAGATTGGGGAGATAAACTACACAACATTGCTCCACATTATAATTAAGTTTTCAACATTGCTCCACGTTATAATTAAGTTTGTTTTTTTCTCTTTCGTACAAATTCCTATTCTATATTACTCTCGAAATATCATGTTTATTGAAATTATAGATTATTATAATAATACTTCTTATTTTTGAGATTAAAACGATTGTTTATTCAATTAAAAATCAAATTCAAATTCAGTCTAAATACAAGAAACATAACTTTTTTTAAATTAGTTTTGAAAATTAGTCTAAAGTGGGAGGATTAGAAAGAAGCACTACTAGCACTATCGGGTCATGTACCCTTTCCACTCACACACACCTTGTTAACCTCCAAACTCAATCCCCTATAAATACAGAGTCATACTCTATTCTCAGTAACCATCTTCTAGGGTTTTAGAATTCACCCAAAAACCTCTCTCATGGCAGAAGGGGCTACACCCGAAGTGGCCGATCCCAACGCCGCCGTAGACATGGATGTCGAGAACGCAGGTGACAACGGCGGTGAGACTAACCAGAAGCGTACCAGGGAGGACGAGGAGCCCCTGGCGGGTGAAGATTCGAAGAAGCAGAAGGTGGATGAGGAGAAGTCCGTAGAGGAACAACGACTGGAGAATAGCAGCGATCAAGAAGGAAAAGGGAAGGAAACAGAGGAAGATAAAATGGCCGAAGCAGAAGCAGAAGGAAAAGAAGAGAATGCAGCAAGTGTTTTCGTGAAGTTGGGATATAAGAGCTTCGGTTCTTCCTCGGAGATGTTCCATTACTTCTACAACATACTTCATACCTGGCCTCAATATGTCAATGTTAATAAGGTATTTTTAATAACCAATGCCTCTCCTTTTTTTCTTTTCTTCTCTTTTTTTGAAATTTTTCTATGTCTATTAGGTACTTTTTGTGTCCCTTGAGTGCTAAGAATGCAACTAATTGAATTTCTGATTCCCCTTTTGTAACCTACCTAGTTTTACTAACTTATGTCGATTGTTGATTTTTGATTTTCTATGATTGTGATTTCATAACCCCTTGATCTCATTGTGTGTGCGAATGATTGACATTTCATTTTTTGTGATTATAATTTCACAAACCTGTCTTCTCATTTGGGAATTATTGATACTTTGGTTTGATTATGATTTCATAAACCCCTTGTTTTGCACGGAAAATATTGATATTTGGGTTTTTATGATTATGGTTTCATGAATCCCCTGTCTGGAGATTATTGATATTTGATTTTTGTTATGATTTCAATAATCCCTTATCTAATGTGTATTGATTGACGTTTTCTTTTCTATGATCGTGAATTCATTTAAGTTTATAACTTTGGTGGTGCTTTCTTGTTGGGTGCAGAACATGTGCAGGCCATCTTAAGTGCAATACACATTGCTATCAATAATATATAGTTTTGTTGCAAAGGCTTTCAAAACTGCATTAAGATTAGCTGTTTTAATGTGGTTCTTAATCACTTTTCAGTGCCACCAAAGTATTTTATGACACTCTTTTGCTGGCATATTGGCTTGCTCCGATTGAAGTATTGAATCGTGTAATAAAACTCACTGTTAATTGCAAAATGCCTTCAAATGTTTAAATGAGATTTGACACAGTTCTACCTTAGTATCTTTTCATTTTTCTGTAGCCTGTTTCTGTCTTGGTGTTGCAATAACTGCAATCAGAATTTTCTTACTCTGAATCCGTATTGATTTGTGTTGTATCGCAGTATGAACATGTAATGTTGTTGGAGTTGCTTAAGAACGGCCATGCAGAGCCTGACAAAAAGATCGGTGGAGGGGTTCGCGCTTTCCAAGTTCGCAAGCATCCTACCTACAAAAGTAGGTGCTTTTTCCTCATCAGGGAAGATGACTCTGCTGATGATTTTAGCTTCAGGAAGTGTGTCGATCACATTCTTCCCTTACCAGATGAGAAGTATTTAAAATCTGGCGCGAATAAGGAATTTGGTGGTGATCGTGGTTATGGTGGTGGAGGAGGAAAGGGTGGCAGAGGTGGGCGTGGTGGAAAAGGGGGCAGAGGTGGGCGTGGTGGAAAGGGTGGGTTTGGCGGAAGAGGTGGGCGGCGGTAGAGGTGGAGATGGCGGAAAACGTGGGCCTGGCGGAAGAGGTGGGCCTGGTGGTCATGGGTGAGGAGGAGAGTGGAGATATTGAATATGATGGTTTTTAACCAAAATGTGGTTTTTTTTTGTATGCTTGGTCCGCGTAATTTCGTGTTTCTTGTTATTCAGATTTTGATGTTATTGAGCCATATCAGGCAGGACTTATCTTGGTTATGTACAGAACCAAAATAGAACTGAATGTTTAGTTTGGTTTGACTTACAAGAAAAAAAGTATATTTTTCATATGGAGACGGGTTTTAACTTGAACGTGTGTTGAATCAGTAGGTACCATTTTTAGTAAGGATGTTTTATAAGAAATTGTTAAATAATCTGGTTCAGATCATTTTTAAGAAGTTTTATATTTAGTCATGTTCAATGATAACAAAATTTCCATAAATTTAAAAAATTCATTATTATTTTGTTTAATCGTCTCAAATAAATGTTAGGAATATCTTTAGTTTTTACTTAAAATGTCTTTTTGTTCTGAATTAACTAACTAACGAAACCCTGTGCTGTCTAAGATCTCTTTTTGATAGTAGATTATTTTGAGATTTGATTTTGTTTCTTATTTAGCATTTACGGGGTTTGGTGCTGAAAATGGAGTATTAATTTACGGGGTTAGAATATTAATCGTTCAGTTTGCTAGTTTGGCATGTTATTATTGTATTCGATAAGTGGTGTGGGAGGTATATATACTCTTTGAATTGTAGTTATACCTTACATTTTCTTTATGGTTTTGAGTTTATATGAAATTCCTTGTGCAAGAAACAAGCGGAAAACTACTAAATTAAAAACATACTAATCGATGATCAAATTATTCTTGATGATGTTGATGGCTTATGAATATAAGAACAGGTCCTGCATTTTTACAATTATATCTCACTTGATTTTGATGCTGAGTACGCATGAGTTACAATTGGTTAAAAAAATGTAGTGATTATGTAAGGAGTATGTTCCTATGGCGAGTGAAAGAGATATGACAATCAACAATGCATAAGAAATTGTTGGAGCATCCAAGAAAATTTTAAAGGCAGTGAAATATTTGACTGCTAAGCTCATTGCAACAAACAAGGTCCCAAAGTTCTCATGAAAACTCTGAAGAAAAACAATAAAGATTAGAAGTTGTTGATGAAGAGACTCACAAATTTAGGTCTGGAACATAATCAACTGCAAGAGGAGCTCCAAAGATTTAATGATAAATTTTTGCGAGGCTTCTTAAATCTAAATTGGAATTAGCTGCCTCTTTAATACTTGATTTGAAAGTTGAAATGGCAACATGTATGGAATCAAAGGAGAATCAAAATTCTTGTAAATTTTCCTCTTGCTGAAGAATCACAAATTTTTTATTTTATGATATTTTCTTATGTTTAACATCCACCAAATCGACACAAATATTATACATAATAAAAATTAATTATAATACATTTACGGTTTTTAAGTTATTAAAAATAATTTTTAATCTCTTATGTCATTGTAAAGTTGACTAAACCGACATTAATTACATCCCATTCAAACTAAAATTTAGAAGTTAATTATTCTCTTCTTGTAGTGCTATGAGTTTTGGGCTATAAAAATGAACACTTTGTTTACCTTGGTTGCTCTAGAGTTCATATAAATACGATATGATAAGAATCAGGAATATAAACAAATCACCTATGAAAGAATTTTTAGAATGATTTATAAAGGAGTTTCATCAGTCATATTTTTAACGATTATTAACAGAAAAAAAAAAGTCTTATTACTAAAAACAAAGTTTACATTATTTATAATTATTTATATTGTTGTTAGAATCAATGTAGATGATATTAATGTAGTAAGATATCTTTAACATCCGTTTAGCAATGTAAAATCAAGTAATATTATATCGATTATAACTAAAATCGATGTAATATTTGTCCTATAACTCAATCAAATGTTTATTAAAGGACATACTACATCACGAATGTTCTAAAAAACCAATATAAAAACTATGTTTTTTAAGTGATATGGTTTATGTGTACATCAACCTACAACTACAAATAAATAACAGCCAACTATATTAGATAGTAAAAAAGTAGAATTCAATATTGGTCTAGCATGATAAATATTAAAATTTTGTTTAAACTTCAACATTTACTTAAATTCACCAAAAACATCATATAGCAAACTATATATGTAAAGTAGTCACTATTAGTAAAAACTAAATTATAATTAGATAAAAACACATTGTCTAAATAACACAATATTTCAAACACAACTGTAATTTGGTAAAATTTCTAAGGAATATCTTTGTAATTTGTTCTCTTGTTACTTTTATTATTTTAAAAAAATATCATAAACTTAACTATTATAAGAACTGAAGGATTAATAATATAGTTTATAGCTACCTTATTTTATGAGAACGAAATAACTGTCTTATCTCTTTGATAGTTTCAATAGTTATTTTAACAATTTTATCAAAAATATGAAAAGTAAATTTAAAGATAATTTACTCACTGTTTTAATAACATTAAATGCTACTTAATGTAATTAAGTTAATTAAATTTAATTAAGTCTGATCATATGGCTATAGAAGAATCACGTATCTACGAACGGTGATAAATTTTACAATATATAATAAATATAAGATTATGCAGAGTTAATAACCAGGTATATCTTGGTAATTGAATTCATCTTGTAACTCATAGTAGCGCACACGTTAAACAATAAATCATTCGGCGCGCACATTCTTCTAAAATTAATTACCACACTACTTTCATTCATTCATCATCATCATTACCATCAAATTCGAATATATATTTCCAATTTCTCTGCTCATTTCACACTGTACTATGGTGTCAGCGAAGACATGGAGAATCAGCAACTCACGTTTTGGAATTCTAATTATGAAATTGATGAAAACTCATTTGCACCTACGTGCCAGTTTTCTTCATATGATTATTTAAGGTTAAGAAACTTCTCTGCTTTCCCTTAGTTTATTTCTCTACACATTTCGGTTTCCATGTACGAAAAAGTTACCATGTTAGCATCTTTATGCAGAGGTAATGCCATTGGCAGTGATGGGTTTCATTGGCCCTATGAATTTCCTCTGCAAGATAGCTATTTTGATGTTGTCCCATTCATGAAGTGTTATTATCCCCATGACATTTTATACGAAACTATGCCGCTTGAACCAACCCCACTAAGTTTTCAAGGTTGTAAGTATCAGCATCATGAGTTTTTTGAATCCTTTGTTCTTGTCCTTGTTTTTGATTTATTATATCTTCTGAGTTGCTGTTGCAGACTACGACTTCAGTGATGTTAAAAACGTGCTTTCTGCATGGAACGAAGTTGACGGTTCGGATCATAGACCTGCGTTTTCATCAAGCAACGATGGTGGAAGTGTGAATGAGATGAGGGATGAAGTGAAGGGTAAACAACGCAGAGAAGAGAGAATTAGTAGCAGTGCGAGAATGCTATCGAGGAAAACCGTTTCTCAGTACTTCTACATGCCTATATCACAGGCTGCGAAAGAGCTTAACGTTGGTCTCACACACTTGAAGAAAAGGTGCAGGGAATTAGGTATTCAAAGGTGGCCACATAGGAAGCTAATGAGTCTTCAAACCCTAATAAAGAACATGCAAGTAAGTTCTCAGTGTTTGAATTCCTAATAACTGCAAGGTTTTAAGCTATTTTTCTGCAATACTTGTTGATTATAAAGTCAAAGTTCGTTATTATAGTGAATTGGGGGGGTGATGCAGGAGCAAGGAGAGGCTGAAGGACCTGAAAATGATGAAAAAATAAGGATTGCTATTGAAATGTTGGAGAAAGAAAAGAGCATGGTGGAAGAAAGACCAGATTTGGAACTTGAAGATAAAACAAGAAGGCTTAGACAAGCTTGTTTCAAGGCTAACTACAAGAAGAGGAAACTCATGAGCATGAGGTTCATGGAACACAATCTTCCCTTGGTGCCCTATCCCACAAGTATTGACAAAAGGGGTGAATAAAATTATCATCAACCATATATATATATATATATATATATATATATATATATATATATATATATATATATATATATATATATATA
>Ga0209589_1007278_pt1 | contig 17877 bp, 8 predicted proteins | sample CowpeawhiteBW_FD_187525 | JGI IMG/M metagenome (GOLD analysis project Ga0209589, IMG submission 187525) | Root nodule microbial communities of legume samples collected from California USA - Cow pea white BW (SPAdes) (version 2) | ecosystem: Host-associated > Plants > Roots > Nodule | place: USA...
GCAGATGATTTGACAGGTGAGCTAGGAGACGCTTAGACTCGGAGCGTGGACTAGCTTGGGATTTTTGTACATATATTTATTATTTTAGTTTTGAGATAATTATGTAATCATTTCGGGAGCCATTGAATTTTAATTCAGTTTTATTATTATGGACTCCTGGTTTATGACAGTTATATTAAAGTTTTAAATTTCCCGTGTTTTTGGGAAATAGTTTTATTAAATGCGGACTTTAATTTAATTTGGAATTATTTATTAAATATTCGTAATGTTCCTCAGAGATGTTAGAAAAAGTCACATAGAGATAAAAAGATAAAAAATAAAATAAAATCTAGATTGATTATAAAAGAATAAGGATAACTAATCATTCTTTCTCTCGTAAAAGAAAATATAATTTACTAAATAAAGGTTTTACCTCATTAATTATCATTTTTAATACGAATAAAAATTACTCTCATAAACCCTATAGAAAAAGGACTCTTAGAAAATAAGGAAGTAACGACAGGCAAAAGTCGCACATAGAGACAAAATGATAAAAAAATAAATAAAATCTAGATTGATTATAAAATAATAAAGATAACTAAGCATTGTCTTTTTCGTAAAAAAAATTATAATTTACTCAATAAAGGATTTAGCTCATTAATTATCATTTTTAATATCAATAAAAATTAACAAACACTAATAATAAATTAATTAAATTTTATTTTCAAACATCAACCTATAATGAATTTAATAAAGTCATATTCGTAATAAAATAAGTTTTTGAGGCTTTTTTTTCTTAAAAATAGTTTTATAATTAATTTAATAGAAGTATATTAGTACAAAAAAAATAGAGGCCTTTTTTCTTAAACATAATTTTATAATAAATTTAATTTTTAGGTAAAAAATTTTTTTGAGGTCTTCTTTTTCTAGAAGTTTAAAGCGGGTGCTTTACTTGCTTTACCCTTGAGTCAGCCTTGGCCAAAGCTAATTCAACCATTTTAGAATAAATTGGCACCATGGGAACATGTTCAACTATAATTTCTTTAGGTTCAACATGCAAAATGTCTAAAACATAAAAATCAGATTGAATCTCATGTAAACCAGTTGGAACATCAAATTCCTTGAAACTCTGGATTAGCTCACCAAAACTTGATTAGTTAAGTGAGCAACACCAATGTGAGTAGCAGAATTAGTAGAGGTGTAATCACTATGGGCCTCAAAATCAATGGATAAATTTACAGAATTCACTGCCCTAAGATCTCCACAAAACTAAAATATCACAATCTTAACCTCAGAGGTAGTCTTGCCCATGAGTGAACCACCACTGGCTGCATCTATCCTAATCCTATCAATACCATTTGAGCCATCACAAAAATATAGGATCAACGAATCCTCACTAATTTGATGATTTGGACATGAAGCAAACTATTTGTTGAACCTCTTCCAATACTCACACAAACTTTCTCCTTCCAATTGACCAATAGAATTATTTCCCTTATTTTGGAGATTCTTGAAATTGCACCTTACTATTTTAGTGCAGTACAATTAAGGATGACAAAAATACTCGCGTCTGCGAGTATCCGCGTATAAAATCTACGGCGGATAGTTAGTGCTCACGGGTATTTATTATTCACAGGTAATGGGTAGCTGATATTTTAATACCCACTTATAAACGTCAATTGATAAACCTCTTACCGTGTAGATATTTAATCGATACTCAATTTCCTCACTAAACCAAGTATATGTCTATGCATGAACTAACAATGCAACTATCCTAAATTCAATCTAAGTATGCATAATTCTAATATGTCTATGTGTATGTGTGTAAATTCCTAGCCGGATATTACTTATTTAAATAAAATTAATGAAAAAAAACATAAAGACTGCATTTATTCAACACAGCTTCCCAAAACGCAGGAAAAAAATTTAACTTTATTATAAAAGCCAAAATGTCAAAAATATAAATTAAACTCAAGTTTACATCTCCAAATTCGATAAGAAATCCATATTACAAAACATAGCAGTAATGAACTGTAGAAATAAAACTCCCTAGTTGCCCGCTTTGACGCTAAGTCTCACCGGCACCTCCTGCCACATCATTTGCTCCCATGTAACGAGTTACATGATCATCGTCAAACACACACAGATAGGGTGAGCTTAATAGAATAAAAAAATGCATTACAACGTACAATAAAATAACAATTCAATATTGCAAACACTCATGATAACCTCAAACAACACACCCAAGTCTTCACCACTTCCTTTGGACGCCTCTTGATCCTACACCCTTTGATGATTACATTGGTCAATACTTGTTGCCACGAGTGTCTACTCGCCCCTCCGACTACAAGCCACCACCTGCAGTCCACACGTGGGAATGATATTGTTACGAACTACAATCTGCAACACCAAGTGAAATTTTCCAATATGAACCATAATCTGCATTTGTCTTAAGACTACCAAACTCGTCAGCTAACACCGATGAGGGTAATCTTCTGAGACCCATCCGTACGAGCCATGATCTGGCACACTCCACTGGACTTCCAAAACCACCAGGCTACAACCTCAAGTAGTCATGTGTTACCCCAATACAAGCTCCACTCGTAACTGGACTTCCAGCAATTCATCGCCTCAAGACCTCCATCCAAAGTTGTGTAGAATTCTCCATGCAATTCAACTATACACCCAAACCGCCTAGCGCTTCACACACCTCTCATGTTTTGGTAGTGCACAAAGCAAGTGCACAACCAATTCAACCAATTCATGTTTTGGTATAATTCTTACACATATACTATTTTATTATCACTCACAACAATCACGCATATTATTAAAAGCAGTAAACAATTAAATTAACACTGTAATGGCATACATGGGACTCAAACCCAAGTCTCAACATGACCAAGTACTCTCAACGACTTGAGCTAGTACTATTCCACATCATAAACTCCATCATTAAATGCCACAAAGATTCTCATTACCCGCATTTATTAAATAATTATTTATTTAATTGTTTAAATTTCTCGGGTCTTACAATGTGTGTGTGTGTGTATTTATTGATTCATTATTCTACTTATTTCATTTTAATTTATGCGTATGAATTTTCATATCAATTCTATTAGGTTATTTACTATTTGTTATATTCCCTTAAGTTATTTACTATTTACAATCTCATTCATAATCTCTTTCCTCCAAATGCTTGAAGGCTACTATATGAGGGAGAAATTGTAAATAAATAATACTCCTTTGTCTCCTAGTGTAGAAAATATAATATGTATCAAATGATGTAAATTTAATATACATACAGTATTGTAATATATATATATATATATATATATATGTGTGTGTGTGTGTGTGTGTGTGTGTGTGTGTGTTTGTGTTTGGGGTATTTTAAGTATGTTATATGTTGTTGTAGAATTATATGTCAAAATTTTATAAGAAAATAATATTAATAATAATCTTTAACTGTGACATAATAATAATAAATAAATAGTGATTTTTTTTAAGGTCGTCACACTCAACGCCCAATAATTCGTAAAAAGTGGTGCTCAACAGTACATCTCACCGCTCTACGCCCTAGAGCCAAGATGTTCAACACCTAAAACACCTAATTGGTGCTCAATGGCACCCAACTGTCACTGAACGTTGCACTAAATCAAAATAGATGAAATTTCATGATTTTGGGGAATATAATCCTGCTCCACAACAGTAAACATTGGAGCTGGTCCCAATTTGATAAATGACTCAGAATTCTAATATCTCCCAATTACCACAAAATCAAACAACAACATTTCATAATTGATAAAATAATCCAAAATATAGCAATCATACATACCAACTAGATTCACCATACAACTCAATTTTCTATCATCACAATACAATCAATCACAGACATGCAAAACATCATTTTCTATCAAACTCACGTCACACAGATGACAACTAGCTTCCCTTACCTTGACAAATCAACCCAAAAGCTCTAGGATAACAACCATACCTTTCAACTCACTGGATGTTCTATCTACACGTAGAATCATGACAAACATGATCAAACCATACCATTATGATCACTAATCAGTGGAGACTAAAAAAGAAGATTAAAACCTCACATGCAACCAGGACAAAGGTCACATGCAAGTCAAAATAGAAAAGACTCACAAGAAAATGAGCATAAAAACAACTTACACGATTGAATAAATTGATTAGACAAAAACGTAGAACTTGCCAAAAGGATCACCCTAGCAGTATCTGATCTTCAATCAAACAAACAAGGAGTAAGATCTCTTAGAGAGATGGAAAAGAACTCTTAAAGAAGAGTTTTTAGAGAGATAAAGACTTTTAAGGTAATAAGATCTCTTTATAAAATTTCTATTTATACTTAAGGGTTTTATTACTAAAATAATAGCATTTCATTATTTTAAAATAATATCACTCCTAAAATACAATTATCTAGGTTCTCATAAATTATATTGATATTTTTATTAAAATTAATATTTTTTTAATAGAATTAAATTTATATATTTCACATTGAACTTTATTTAAATTTTGTTTTAAAATTTTAAATGTATTTGTACTTATATTTTATTACATCATACTTTAGTATTATTATTTTTATTTGAATTTATATTTCAAATAATTGACAATAAATTTATATAGATTTATAAATTAATATTTCAAATATATGTATAGATTTCCACTCAATTATAAATAAATTGTCGTATTAATATATATATATATATATATATATATATATATATATATATATATATATATATATATATATATATATTTCATACATATACTTTTAATATAACTATAAATATAAACAAAAATAAAATAAAGAGTATAAGTGTTCCTTTATTAATAGAAAGAGATGAAAATGAATTTTAAGATTATATAGATTTATAAATTTATATTTAAAATATTTAAAATTAGAGAGGATAGGGTTGTTTTATTCACAGACGTATGATGGAAAATTTCATATGTTAATTGTCTCAAGGTGAGTATTAGTGGTGTATCTAGAGGTGTCCTGTTTTTGCTTCATGTGTTGATAGTTTTAAAGGAAGTTGGGTTGAATATGTGAGTAATTTTTCAACATTTTCAGGGGTGCAAACTTCTATTTATGCTGAGTTTATGGTGGTCATTTCTAATTTGGAGCATGCTTGGAAGAAGTGTTTTCATAGGCTTTGATTGGAGAGTGATTCTTCTTTCGTTTGTCATGGTGTTTTAGACCTACGAGTGGATCTTTGGAGTCTTAGAGAGATATGACGTTGGTGCTTGCATTTTTGTAAGCATGTGTAGTTCAAATTTTCTTTTCATGAGGAAAATCATTTTGTCAGTAAGTTAGATAATTTAGCTTTGATTCACAGAGAACAATATAAGTAGTATAATGTTTTCCCCATATATTTATTTAGTTTCATTTCATAATAGATATATTTTGTCTATGTTTCAGGAAGTGTAAATTTTATCTTATATTTTTGTGTGGTCCACCATGCTTTGTACTCTCTTATTTATTTTCTTTTTAATAAATTTTTATGAGATGGCAAATAATTAATGGGCATTGGGATGTCAACATATATGAGATGTCAAAGTTTATAAGTTCACAATGATGCCTAACACTACAAGAAAACTCTTAAGTAATAACCAATTTTAGTGGCAAAAAATTGTTAGTCACTATAGTAACCAATTTATATACCAATTTATAAAATAGGAAAATTATAATTAGTCGCTAAATTAATCATTAATTAATTAGAGTCTAATTTAGAAACTAATTCCTTTTGTAGAAAAAACATTGGTAGCTAATGTTTAGTAACCAATTTATAAACTAATTTTTTTGATAGCCAAAACCTTGGTAGCTAAATTTTAGAGACCAATTTAGAGTCCAATTATAAAATTTTATTACTATTTTTGTAACCAATAATTTTTTATTTTGTAAATTTGTATCTAAATTTGTCAATATAGTGGCTAACAAGTTTTTGTCACTAAAAATTGGTTAATAGGAAATTTTCTTGTAGTGTAACGTAGCCTTAGAAGAAGTTTTAAAGTTTACAACGATAAAATATTCTAAATAAGTAAAAAAAAATGTTATAAAATAAAACTTATAATTGATAATAATAATAATAATAATAATAATAATAATAATAATAATAATAATAATAATAATAATAATAAAGAAAAGAAGAAAAGGAAGAACAGAGAATAAGAGAGAGAATGGGGAGCAACTTTTCTGTGTATTATTATTGATAGGAAGAGTCCTATTTATATATCCAACATGTAATCCATAAAGGAAACAAATCAACTTAGTTAATACAAATATTTACGTAAATAGTAAAAGAGTAATGAATCATATGAGTATTAATCATATCAAATCATATGAGTAAATGTATCAAATCAATGGACAATCATTAATTCATAACACTCCCCTTGGAGTGTCCATTGATAAGAGAATGTGTCTCGTTAAAACCTTACTAGAAAAACCCTTTGGGATAAAAAACCTAAAGAAGGAAAAAGAGTACAACATTCTATATTCTTTAATACAATATTGTTCATCACATATTCTATTTTTCCTCCTCATGTAAACTTACATCATTAACGTGACATAGTCCGAACTTGTGAATCATTTGCTCAAAAGTTCTTCTTGGCAAAAAAATCATAAATAAATTTGCCATATTTTCACGTGAATAAATTTTTGAATATCTATATCATCCTTTAAATTGAACAATACATTATTGTCTTCATATATGGTTGTTGATTCCATCTTTGTCAAGGATAGTCACAAGTTTCTTGCAAATGTTGAATTATAGACCTTAACCAAACATATTCACAACTTTCCTCGTAATTTTGTATGATTAGATGATGTTGCTACTATGGTTTGTTTCGTATACCATCATGAAACCATTGTGCTACCACATGTGAACAAACATCTTGTTTGTGATCAACCATTGTGACATTGTGAGAATATGTAAAATAACATGCATATACATAACCCATTGGTCTGAATCTGAATCATTTGGATGGAATAAGCTCATATTCGTAGTACCCTTAAAGTAATGAAGTATATATTTTACTCTAAACCATTTTCTTCTTGTAGTTGAAGAACTATATCTTGCTTAACAAATTTACAGCAAATGCAATATTAGATCGAGTATACTTAGAAAGATACATCAGTGTTTCTATGACACTAAGATATGGTGTTTCTGGACCAAGAAGATCTTCATCATTTTCTTGAGGTCTAAGAAGAGTCTTTAACAACATCTAACGACCTCACAACTATTGGAGTGCATAATGGACATGACTAGTCCATTTAGAACATTTTAAGCACCTTAATTATATAAATAAGCTTTTTGACATATAAAAATACTTTTATTTAAATACTCAATTTCAAATTTCAAATAAGACTTTGTCCTTCAAAGATCATTCATCTCAAATTATTTCTTTGAGTAATTAATTGCCTTTGTGAGCTCATGTGGATCTTTTCATATAAATATAAGAACAAATAGGATCATTTCTATATCCTTCTTTTAATATATACTCAATAAGACGGTTATGCCACACACGTCCTGATTGCTTTAATCAATAAAAGAGCATGTTCAATTTTATTGAATAACCATATTTATAATTTGTCTTGTTGGGCAAATAAAATCCTTCAGAGATTTTCATATAAATATGATTCTCAAAAGAACCGTACAAATAGATTGTAACATCATCCATTAGATGTAAATGCAAACCTTGTTGTGCAACTAGGATAATAAAATATTGTAATATTGTTGTATCCAATACTAGTGAATATGTTTTTTCACAAATCAATACAAGGTTTTGGGAACAACCTTGAGCAACCAATTGTGCTTTGTATCTAACAATTTTATCATTCTTAATTTGATTTTTGTGCAAAAATCCATACGTACAAAACGGGTTTCACAATTTCAGGTATGCCAACTATACGTCCAAAAATCTTTCGTTTAGCAAGCAAATATAATTTTGCTTCTTTGCATATTTTTTTAAGACCTGAGGAATTTAAATAATTAAATAAATTATTATTTGATAAATGCGGGTAGTGGAAGCCTTTATGGTAATTAGTGCTAACCATCATGATGTGGAAAAGTACTAGCTTAAGTGGTTAAGAGTACTTAATTGTGTGAGAGGACTTGAGTTTGAGTCCTATGTATGTCAATTGTGTGTTATTCAATTTTTATTATTTTTTGATGATGTGTTGGTGCATGATAAGTAAGTAGATAGTTTTAAATGTATAAATATTATCATGAAATGCAATTTCGTTGAGTTGGTTGTGAACTTGAATTTCAATTGTGTGGTAGTGGGTTCAAACCTTGGCTTGAACAAAATAAACTTTTTTTTTTGTTAAAACCTATTTTGGCAAGGATGTGAAGAGGCCTAGAAAACCTAGGAGGTAGGCAAGGTGGGCTGTAAAAACAACTCCTAATGAGCCTTGAAAGCCAATTTTAATGCTAATTTCGTTTTTGAACCATAACCCATCAATTGGCCAAGTGAGTGGAAAACAAGTGTGGGAAGGAGGAGTTCGTGTGGACTGTGTAAGGGAGAGTTCTGAGCATAAAATTTAACCTAAAGAGAGTGGGTGAGTCTGATTGGGTGAAGACAAGGGCTTGGATTCAAATTGGAATCATAAAAGGGCTTTGGAAGAGCAATTGCACGAGAAAAATCAATGTTAGAGGAGTTCTTGTTGGTTGTTTAATTTTGAATTGTATGTAATTTGTAATGTGCCAAGGGTTTGGGATTGTATATTCTGATTTTCTCTGAGTTTTAGTCGCGTTTCTGGAATTTCCAAAAACCGCTTGGGGGTCACACGCGACCCGCTAGGCGACAGAAGCTTCAGACCCAGTTTTCTAGGTTTTCTTCATGAACTGCTTAGCGGTAGAGGATGATCCACTAGGCGATGCGAGCTTGGGTTGATCAATTTTGGCTTGCTCTGGGTTTTTTTGTTATCTGTGATGTTGTTGTGATTATCTATATGCGTGAATATGAATTATTATGGATGAATTTGACTGCGTTAATATTTATATGTTGAATGTAAGAGTATCGCATGAAATTGGGGAAAATAGGGTTCTAGTTGGGGTTGAGAATGAATAAGAATGTATGATTGGCGCACTATTTTACGTGAAAAGATATAAAACGAATGAAGTATGAATTTTATATGATGTGTGCACTTCAAACTATATCAATGTGATGGTGGATGTTGTAATTGGAATTACTCAGGTTATGACTGGTGTAGATAAACCTGGGCAGAAACCAAATTTTCACGCACCGCCTGGCGGCTCGGAGGCTGTCGCCAGGCGACCCATCAGTACAGCAGAAAATGGGTTTTTGGACCATGTTGATGTCATGGGGGCGATTATTTGGGTCGTCTTTAAATGAGTTGTGGTATGTGATAAACAGTGATCTAGTATGTATGTTATTTTGTAATAATGATGAGATTAATCAGTATGAGAGGAATGGATTGGATGTTGTCTTATATATTGGTTGTTGCAATGGTATGTTTGTTATTCAAGTAGATATGCAATATTAGTAATTGAGGTGGTATGAGATATCTGAGTATTTAGTTGCTGGATTATGAGACTTGTATCATTGAGTGGGATAAGGCATGTTTTAAGTAGCACATGAAAGAGAATATGGCATGTATAATGAGAGTAATTGGATTATTAACTTGATTAAAATGTGTGCATTGAGATTGAGTCAGCTTAGTATAATTGGAAAAATGTATTTGTATTGTGATTGAGTGTAATGTGTGATTTGAGGTCCCTCAAGACATGTTTAATATGCTAAAAACCAGTAGCATTGTGCTACTGGTATGGCACCTGGTGGCGCGGGGTGACCCGCCAGGCGAAGGGGTTCCTAAAACAATGGCAGTGGCCATTTTACGCGGGTGGCGCCTGGCGGCAGGGTTAATTCCGCCAGGCAGAAGGATGTAGCAAAAGGCCTGAAAGGTGTTTGGCGCCTAGCGGCCGAGATGGGTGCGCCAGGCGGTGATGGAGCAGTGAGGCTCCTGTTTGGCGCTTAGCGCCTGGTAGTTTCAGATGCCCACTAGGCAGTCTCGAACCAGATTTTGTCTAGCGGCGTGTGAGGCGCGCCAGGTAGTTTTGGTGCAAAGTTGGTGCGCGAGGAAGGGTTTCTACACAGCTTTAGGTGATATTTATGATGTGATGCTTTGGCTGGGGGCCTAGATACGAGTGCATCTTGTATTGGGGTAACACGTGGCCACTCTAGGTTTTAGACTGGTGGTTTAGGAAGTCCAGTCGAGTGTGCGAGATCGTGTGTCGTACAACGAGGTTTCGGATTATTGCTCTCTTTAGTGCATCTGATAGAGTTTCGGTAGTCTGGGAACAACTACGGACTTATGTTCATTTTGGGGAACTCCACTTGGTTTTGCGGTGAGAGGTCATGGCAAAGTTATTCCCACGTGTGGACTATCAAGTGGTGGGCTGTAGTCGAAGGGGTGAGTAGACACTCGTTCAGCAAGGATTAATCATTGATCTCACCTAAAAGGTATAGAAATAATAGACGACTAATGCAAGATAATGTAAGATAATGATAATATATTCATTCCAACCAATATTCATTCCAACCAAGATAATGGGTTCTCAAAGACGATTGGGCGAGTAGACGACTAATGTAAGATAATGATAATTCATTCCAACCAATATTCTTTTCCAATTGTTTTCTTTCTCCCCCTAATGTTTGAAAAACTTATTCATCAAAGTGATAGTTGAAAAGTTGAACTGTAAATGAGTCTCTTATTGGTAGTTCAAGATATTTTATTGTTAAGGGAGAATCATATCCAACATATATTCCCAATCGTCTTTGAGAACCCATCATAGTCCTTTTTAGTGGGGAAATTGAAACATATACACCACACTAAAAAAATTCTTACATGAGAATATTAGGTCACTGACCAAAAACCAACTGCATAATAGAGTATTTGTGATAACTTGTTAGCTTGATGCGAATCAATAATGCAACATGCAAAATTGCATATCTCCAAGTAGCCATTGGAAGATTAGCTCTCATAAGTAATGGTCATGCAACCAGTTTTAGACGTTTTAGTAATGATTCCGCAAGTCTATTTTGAGTATGAACATGTGCTACTGGATGCTCAACTTTAATTCCAATTGATATACAATACTCATGAAAGACATGAGATTTAATTTCACCAGTATTATCAAAACAAATTTTCTTAATCGGATAATCTGGGAAGTGAGGTCTTAACTGTACTAATAACTTTACAAATACTTTATTGCGAGTTGATAATAAAAAAAATATGTCACCATCTAGTTAATGCATCAATTAAAACCATGAAATTAATAAATGATCCACATGGTGGGTGTATTGGACCACAAATATCACCCTGTATTTGTTGAAAATGAGATTGACTCATTTCTAATTTTTCTGGTGATGATCTTATTATCAATTTTTATGAACGTAAAGTACATGAGAACTCATTGGTCTAAAGAAGTTTCTTGACTCTTAAGTGGGTGTCCACATGAGTTTTTTTTTTTCAAATTTTTTTTGTTTCGCATCATAATAGATCTAGGATGACCTAACTGATCATACCAAACAAGGAAATCATTTTGATTCGTAAACTTTTAGTTTACCAGGACATGCATTTTAATTGTACTAATATATGCGTAGTACAAATCATCCAACTGATCATGTCAAACAAGGCATCCATTTCGATTCGTAAACTTCTGGTTTACCATGACATGCATTTCAATTGTACTAATAAGCGTGTAGTACAAACTATAAGAGAATGTTGATAATTTCTCAATACATTTTTTTTCAACTCAATTGTAGATATATAAAGATATTTCATATCTTTTTCATTGTTTGTCTCAATAAGTTTTTTTTTCAACTTCTTGGTAGAAGTATAATAGTTCTTCCAGAGCCTTCAAATATATTTGTAGTAGTATAAATAATACTAACATTGATGTCCCGCATTATCAAACAAGACATATATCCTTTGGTAGTAGTGCAAACATTTGCTCTTCATATAAACGTAAATATCAATATGAGATTTTTTTTAACACTCTCATAACCAATTAGGTGATCAATGCTTCCATTTGATTTAGCAAAGAAAATAATAATATCAAGATGAGTAGCATCTATATGGCCATAATCAGAATCACCATCTTCAAAAGAAAAATGTGTTTCTATGTTCTTCTCATTATTTGTAAGATGCTTTGGTGTAAAATAAGTACAACTCAAATGGCCTTTACCACCGTAATGATAATATATATTTTCATATTTTTTGTCAATATTTTCACATTTTCCTTTTCCCTTGTTCACATTATTGTGCCACTTCTGGTGACAAAATGTGTCTTTAAAATTTCCTTTATAACCATGTCCATAATCAATATCACGATCACGATCATGATCATGAAAATATAAATCAAATCTTGCTACATTCACTTCTGGGAATGGATTAGAACTAATTGGACAAGTTTCATGATTTTCTATCAAAAGCTCATTGCTTTGTTCAACCATACAAAGGCATGAAATAAATTCATAACATTTATTGTTGCATTCACTTCTAGGAATGGAGCAGATTAGGCGAATCTCATGATTTTTCTTCAAAAGCTTTATTTCTTTGTCCAACCATAAATAGACATGAAATAAATTCATAATATTTGTGAAATCTCTTTTCACAATATTTTTGTAGCATGAGCAAATTAGTTGCTTAGATGCCTTATTTCTTTCTTTAATGGTATCCCAAGATCCATTGCATCTAAATGTATTTCAACATTTAAAATCCAATATAAGGAATTCTTCCTTGTAATATCAAGATGATAAATTCAAAATTTGTAAAATTTGACATGTTTAAAATTAGTATAATAATAGTAATAATCACCATAAAAAAATAATAATCACCATCATAATAAATAAAAATAATAAGATGGAGATGAGATTTGATAAAGTCAAACAATTTTTATCAAAGAAAAAGAATATAAGGTAAAATTGTAAATGGAGAAAGGATTAGGAAAAGCCTGGATTGAGACACGCAGAACACTATCATTAGAGAGAAAAAACTTCCACTAGTCCTCAGAGTTCTCAGTTGGTTGGAGCATGTGCTGATAACGTGTTATAAAATAAAACTAATAATAGATAATAATAGAGAGAAGAAGGGAAGGAAGAACATAGAATAAGAGAGAGAATGGGGAGCAACTTTTCTATGTATTATTATTAATAGGCAGAGTCATATTTATAAATACAACATGTAATCCATAAAGAAAACAAATCAACTTAATAAAAATAGAAATATGTCTTTTTTATTAATTCAACTTAATAAAAATACAAATCAACTTAGTTAATACAAATATTTACATAAAGAGTAAAAGAGTAATGAATCCAATCATATCAAATCATATGAGTAAATATATCAAATCAATAGATAATTATTAATTCATAACAAAATTGTTTTATTTTCTACATAACCTTATGCCTTTTAAAATACTAAAATATTCGGCATTCATTTAATTTAAACTTTTTTTAACTTATAAAATGAATCCTTGTATCTTGTTTGTAATAAAATTTAAATTGATACCTCATGTATGAAAATTTTCACTCCAAATATCTTGCAAGAACTTTAATTAGAATAAATACCAAATTAATACGTAATGTTATAAATATATATGAATGCGAGTATTTTTAACTTGTGATTCTTTTTAGAAACTAAATATGTATCTACTATGAATAAAAAAGATCTACTTACACATTAATTTCTTTTTTAATTTTACATTTTTATAACTTCCTTCTTAAATTCAAATCAAAAGTTATCTTTTAATTTTATTTTTTTACTATCTACTTTTTGAATTTAAATAATTATTTCATAATAGAAAAATCATTTATATAATAAAAAATTACAAAAAATATTTATTTTTATAATTATTTTTTAATAAAATATTTTATAATATATTAATATTTTTATTTTAATAATTAAAAATTATTTTATAGTTTAATAAAATTTTTGCTATAATAAAAAAAGTTAACAAACATAACATGCATGCATTTCTACTGATTTATATTATATTACATCTTTATTTATATAATGTGCCAATTAAATAGATAAATCCAATTTGATAAAACACCACATACATAAATATCTAGAAAGTACGGAAATTGGTATATGAAGGTACATAGTACCCCAAACCTATTCATAACAAAGAAAAGAGGCACCACACTACCTAACATAAGTACAATAGTTCAAAAGCAGCACAAGTTCTTGTCCAGAACAAGAGAAAATCTAACTAAAAAAAACTCCTTCAGCCGCGGGCCCCATAGTGAGCCCAATACCCGTCCATAACCATCAAGTTGCAGCATCCCTATTGTCATTACCACTGCCAAGGGTTCTCACATCTGCTCATCAATGAAATCGATGATCAATCCAAAGGAAAAGAAACCCACACACAAACATACAAGCAAGCAGAAGGGTAAGCTAGTGTAAAAGATTCTTATATGATAACACTCAACATTCAATCACATAGTCAAGCATAAATAACGGGAAACCACACATGAGATACCAAACCATTTAAGACTCCAAGACTAGACTATCCGGATACGCATAATGAGGCACCACCACGAGATCGTGGAATTATGTCCTAGTAGTGAGGCATCACCACGAGGCCTTCGCGGAATTACATCCTTACATGAGGTACCACCACGAGGCCTTCGTGGAATTACGTCCTGACCTTGAGGCACCACCACGTTACCCTCGTGGAATTACGTTCTAATGTTGAGGCACTACCATGAACTTTCATCTCGAGGATTCATGGAATTAAGTCCAATAGATGAGGCACCACCTGGGACACCCATTAGAAGGGTCCATGGGATTACGTCCATTAGATGAGGCACCATCAAGGACACCCATTAGAAGGGTCTATGGGATTACGTCCATTAGATGAGGCACCACCATGAGCATTCATTATGAAAGTCAAGGGATTATGTCCTACCCATACCTTATCCATGTTTCACCAACCACTCATAGAGTTCTCATACACATCAATCTCATGCCAATATGTGTGTGTGTGTGTATATATATATATATATATATATATATATATATATATATATATACTCAACTAATCAAGCGTATATCACACCAAGTTCATGCCAAACACATCAACTTCCAGCCCCAATATAACATACAGAGTACATATAGCATCATGCTTTGAACTGGTTAAGTACCTATCAACCAAGCATGTGAAACATATATTTATACTCTTAACTTTGTCAATCTCGCTCAAGCTAAAGAGCCATCGCTCAGGCGAGAGGGACCCCTCGCTCAAGCTACCTGCTCTCGCCTGGGCGAGACTGAAACAGGAAGCTTGTGGAGGTGTCGCTCAAGCTGGCCCAACTCACTCAGGCGAGACTACTCTCGCTCAGGCGAATGGCCTTCGCTTAGGCGAGCCCTCGAAACAGAGAGGGGGTGAGCTGTTGTTGTTCTCGCTCAGGCGAGAGCTCTTCGCTTAAGCGAGAGCTTTCGTTTTGAGCGACCAACCCGCTCGCCTGGGCGAGTTCAGTAGAGCTCACTACTCTCTCTCGCGTAGAAACTTATTCGCATCATCATAGCAGTACAATCCACGCATTTTCACACAACCAATGACATATATTAACCACCCAGTACGTAAAATCAACCAAACAGGCATCTGAAACTTGAAAACAACAAAGCCCTAGTTTCCCTTACCTGGAAAGGGTTTAGTAGAGGATTCTGACACCACAGTAGTGAGTATAGCAGCTCCAAGAACAATTTAGGGAGCTGGAAAATAGTGGAACCATTTAAAATGGGCTACCAAGGTGAACCCTAGTTAGACTCAAGACTATAAAGTTGAAAACAAAGAAGACACGGGGAAAAATTACTTACGTGAGCAGAAACAATGGAGTTGCGTGAGCTCGAAGAGGGAAATGTCCAAACCCTAGCAGAGCTTATGTTAGAAGGGAAAGAGTATTTGAGAAAGGGAACGTTTGCAAATGAGTGCAGAATGGGAAACCTGACTGCTTTAGGGACCTTGGCACCCTATGGATCAGCCTTTAAGCCCATCTGCTTAGGATAGATCTTAAAATAAGACCGGAAACAGGTCTTACAATCTAACCATTAATATCTAAATATGCCGTGTTCAAAAGTAGTATTTAACCGTTTATGTATCACACTTGATCCAAGGAAAAAAAAATCTTAAAATAACATTTAGGAGGATAAAGCAATGCCAAGCACGTGTGTAATGTTTTTAATCTTAAGGATGATTACGTTAGGTAGTGGCATTAGTTAGAATCTCAATTTTTAAAATATTACTGTACGAGAATATGCTATTTTTGATATATTTAAAAATAAGATGATTAACGTTAAATAAGAATATAAAATGAAATTGAAGTAGAACCTGCAGTATGGTTTGATTGATAAAGAATGTAAATTTTTCCTAATTTGTAGTACGAGAACTAAAAGAGAAAACGAAAAATCAAATTACTAAAAGGATAAATTTAATTTTTGTATCTCTCTTTTCACTCTTTAAATATATATTTAAATAAACTCACGTTTTAAATTAATTTAAATCAGAACTGTTAAAGAAACCTATATATCAAAGCCAACTCAAGTCACTTTTTCATGAGCAAGTAAAAAATATATTAAAAAAGAGCATTATTCAAGTAGCGCAAGCGTACAAGAAAGTCTAATATCACTTATTTTAATGTACGTACAATCTTAAAAAGAAAATGTTACAATCATTTTCGTGAATTTTTTATTGCTGACACGAGTAAATAGTTTCTGAAGAAATCAAACACAATGTGTAAGACCCTAGAAAATGGCGTTTTAAAAGTGATAGTGGTTTAAAAATAGTGAGACTCGATTATTTTTAATATTAAAAGATTTTAGTATAAATAGAATTGTTATAAACGAGTTTCATTATTTTAAAACACACCATCCTCTAGAAACCACTTTTCTAGAGTTCTCTGACTTCTCTCTAGAGGTTCTGTCTCTCTGGTCGTCTGATTGAAGAACCGAGACCGTAGGATTGATCCTCTCGGCGAGCTCTTTAAATTGGACCGATCAGTTTCTCCGTTCGCGTAAGTTGAGTTTTCGCTCTTTATTTTAGTCTTTTTCTGTTTTCTATTGCATGCAGGCCCTCTTCCGCTTGCATGCAACGTTTTAATCATCAGTATGAGTCTCTGCTGATCAGTGATCATAACGGTATGTCCTGATCGTTCTTGTGATGTTTCTATGTGTAGATAGAGCATCCTGTGGAGTTAGAGGTGTTGACGTTTTTAAGGCGTTGACGTTTATAAAGTTGTCTAAACAGGATAACAGGTAAGGGAAGCTAACTGTTTTACTTGAATTTCATCTAGAAATCATTCTGATGACTTTGAATTGCATGATTGATTGTTGTATGAGTGCTTGAATTGTGTAATTGAGTGTATGCTTGGATTGTGCTAGATTTCTTTACTGTTGCATGTGAGAACAGATTGGGAATCTGGTATTTTCGCCTAAGCGAGCAGCTCTCGCCTGAGCGAAAACACCAGAAACTCATCCCCTGTTTTTGCGCGAGATCTCGCCTAGGCGAGCCAGTCTCGCTTGAGCGAGAGTCACTCTCGTCTAAGCGAGACAACTTAGCCTGAGCGAGAATTCGCCCAGAGTTTGGGTTGTTCTTTGTTTTGAGCCTCGCTCAGGCGAGAATGACTCGCCTAAGCGAGAGAGCCTTTTTGCCTAGGCGAGACCTTCTAGCTTGGGCGAGAAACCCTGCAGTTGAGTGTTATTTCTTTGTTTCTAATGGATGAAGCTATGTTTGAATGTTAAAATATGAACTTAGTTATGATATGCATGAATTGTTATGACTGGTAATATGTGCGGTGAAATTGCATGAAGTTGGAATATGAGAAGAAGTGGTTGAACTAGGA
>Ga0209589_1007279_pt1 | contig 17877 bp, 6 predicted proteins | sample CowpeawhiteBW_FD_187525 | JGI IMG/M metagenome (GOLD analysis project Ga0209589, IMG submission 187525) | Root nodule microbial communities of legume samples collected from California USA - Cow pea white BW (SPAdes) (version 2) | ecosystem: Host-associated > Plants > Roots > Nodule | place: USA...
ATAAAAATAAATATAAGAATTAAAAAATAAATATAGAAATATATATATATATATATATATATATATATATATAAGTGAACACAGATGAACATAATATATATGTTTTCAAAATAAATATATATATATATAAATATTTAATAAAAGTATTATTATTGTTATTATTATTATACAAGTAAATTTACATATTTTTTATATTTCAATGATTTTTGTTTTCTTTAAATAAACTTTTATTGTAAATAGTTATTTTAGTTTAAAAGAATAATTAAGTTTTAAAGAGAAAAAAAAAACGGTTAATTGAAAAAAAAAAGTTAAACTTTAAATAAAAAAATGGTAAAATAATTACTTTTAAAAAAGTAAAATTATACACAAAATATATATAAAAAAAATAGAAAACTCCTTTCTATATAATAGATTGAATTACAGAACAATATTACTATTTTTATTATTAGTCTTGTCCTGAATTTATAAAATATCATTATTTTATAATATTAATACACTAATTACCAATATCTTAATTAATAAATATACTTTAACATCCAATTTTAATAACATAAACATGGTGAAATAAAATATTTTATTATAGATATTCATAAAATATATTATCACAATATATCTTATATAAGTACAAAATATAAAATTATAATAATATAAGACAAAAACATCTCAATCTTCTATTTTATGTTTTTGTTCTAAAACTATATCAAGCTTATCTAATATTGTCTCACAATTCAAATAATTGACTATTTATCCACAAGACTTACATTTACATTTGCATATTTATCTGGTCACATTGATGTGATTATTGCCAAACAAATAGACCACAATCGACAAGAGAAACAAACACAAGAGATGAGTTCATTTGCAAAAGAAACGTCACAAACTAATGAAACATGTTATCTCACGGTACGGTGCATTCTAAACAAACATACAAATATATAAACTGCATAATCAAATATTTATTCAAATTCAATTATCATAATGCATACATTGATATTAGACTCACTGAAGATATGTGCACTTGTGGTGACCTCTAGTACTTTGCAAAGTCGTTGTCAATGAGTTTCACCCTACCATATACAAGATTAGTCATTTGCCTGTCTTGTGCCAAAGCAAAGTCCCTAAACCTTCTAATACTCTCACCATAGAACATATAACTCATCGTACTCTATATGAGTGTAAATAATTATTAGACTGTCAATATATTGCCTTGCTTGAACTCATACATCAATACACACACTAAAGAAACATACATGAAAATGATTTCCTCCATAGAATCCCCTACATTCTCACCAATTCATATTGCCAACATGCATACCTTACACTTCATATCACATTCTCTCAAATATATTGCACAACATCTTAATAACACAAATACCAAATGTTTGGGATTTTTAAAATAAAATTGCAGCTTCCACAAAACTCTTAAAAATGTTTTCTTACATTTAAATTAAAGCTAATAGAATCAAGAAGACAATGCAAAAATAATCAATCAATTGGGTAATTGTGAAAATGTTATGCACCAAATAAATAACAGAAGTCAAAGTTGTAAATAACCTAAAGTACAGGAGTCTTACGCGAAAAACTAGTCTAACTACAAAGCTTAAACTGAAGACTCAAATGGTTAAAGTAAAAAACAATATGTCTAGGATCAATTATCAAAATTTCAGCTTAATTCAATAGTTAACGAAGTGAAAACTCAATTTTTTTATATGACTTGGAACATAAAAATTCAACTCGCCAAACAAAAAAAACTCAATGTCAATTTTGATTTTATTATCATTCGGTTAGCTCTTTGCTCACCTAGTGAGTATGCATACCACATATAACAAAAATCATAGTCATACTAATAATTGAATCCATGAGTCCAATCTCGTATTATTTAACAAATTTTAAAAATATACTCCCATTGCACAATTATTAAAGCAAATTGACCATTTGATAAATAAAATCGTTGTGCTCCCATAGACCCATAGACTCATGTCTATGTACATGTTGATAACATATTTTTATATAAATACATAACTCCAAACTTCAAAATTCTATAATTTAAAAAAAATATATTAAAAAGACATTTTTATAATAAAATAACAAATGAACATTCATATTATATTTATAAACCTTTTACTTTTATCTATCGCTTCACTTTTTCTTATTTCCTTTGTTATTTCTGGAACAGAAATACCTGGCACAGAAATTCCGTTGCAACAAAGATTGAATATTACACTGAGACAAATTATTTGGAGTTCATCAAGCAACAAATATACGGGTGTTTCTTCTTGGTAATTAAAAAATATCCTTTATTAAAATTATAATAAAAATCCCTACACTTATTTATTTTATAACTTTTTGAATTGAATGTTTCGAAAGATCCTTTTAGATCTGGTGAATGTTTTTCGAGCACTTAATCCAGAAAGTATACAAAATATTTAATGTTGGATGTTCTGAATAATATTTCCACATTTGAAAATATGTTTCAAAATACTAGAATATTTGTTACACAATTTCTTTCTATATTTTATAATAATAATAACCGTTTTGGAAGGTATTTCCCGATTCCAATTTTTTTTTAACATCAAATCCAAAATATACAAATATGTTACCTAAACCTAGATGCATTATGGATTTGGCAATTCAACACATATTTGAAATTCAAAAAAATTTCGCATCATATTATTTCCCTCACAAACACACCTAACGAAACAGGTAATGGAAGCAAACATTGAAGCTTACTTCTTCGTGTTACCGCTAAACTTTCATCTTCACAACCACGCCTGCGATGAGTTGTATGGAGGTGTAGATCGTTGCACCTACCAACAATGGAGGTGCAGGGAGTTGTGAATTCCGCCAATAGAGGTGCAGTGTATTACCGGTTTAATGGAGTATACCTTTCGGTAAGGAATGTCAAAAATATTTTTACTCGCGAGTATTCATGGATAAAACTCTTAATGGATAATAAATGAATATTAAAAATATATACTTGCCATCCGCAGGTATGAATATTTAATACCTACATGTTAACAGAAGAGTTCGAGTATCATAGTATTCGTATCTGTGGATACCCGTACCCGTTAAACTTTAATTCACAAAAATACCTTTATATATATATATATTAGTAAAAATATTCTAATCTAATTTTTGTTGAGCTGCACATCATATATTGTCTTCTGTCTTCATTCTTCGAGCTTAAGTATGGGTGCGTTGTCTTTTTTTAAGTACCCCTGACATTTTTCTCTTTCCATTCTTTGACATTGGATATATACATCAAATCTTATATAGACAGTGACGTTTATGGTATGTTTATTGTCAAATGATAGAATCAAAATAAGAATACTTGGATGTGACAATTGAGTTTTATTATTTGATTATTTTTCAGGAATTAATCAGAAAAAGTGAACTTATTGATCAAAACATTAATTAAAGAATTTTCATTGTGTGAACGTCATTTTATTTAGACTTGTATGGACTTGAGTTTGTTTAACTTTTATTTAAAATTGATGACAATAATGTATTTTATTTTATTTTATTTGAATTTATGATTAAATATTTATTTTTTAAATAATTTTATAAATATCCTCATGTACCATTGGATACTCGTGGATATGAAAAGAATAGACGAATACTCGCATAATAAATACACCCAATCGAATATGAGTACGAGTACGAAACAAATATTATCTCGTGAGTAGAGAAAGGGAGAGCTACTACCCGTACGTACCCTATACGTCTCGTTGACATCCTACTTCCGGCATCGGAGGTGCACTACTATTGTGATGAGTGGGAGAATGTTATATATTTTAATATTTTTTAATCAAAGGTACTGAGGTCATTTTGATAGAGCTACTGGGGTGCAGGAAGAAATTAGGGCTGTAAGAAGAAGGAACTATCACAACTTGTAAGAATTTTGTTTGGGTCAAGGGGATCCAACTTAGGAAGATGTGGCCCAATAGTCCATTCCGTACTACTACGTTGATAAGATGGAAAGGAGACGAAGACCATCGTCAATGACGCGATGACAATGGCAATGGCCGCTTCCTCATTGTTTTCACCTGTTCTCCCCCACACCAAATTCTTACCAACTCTGCACTTCACCGAATCTAGAAATTCCATCTTTTCTCTTTCATGCTCTTCTCCCAGAAGCATTCCGGTGACGGAGCAGCAAGTGCTCCAAGCCATAGCGGACTCCGACGGCAAGAATCTCCCATGCGTCAGAACCTACGAAAACGACCTGTCTCAGCTCACTCTCGTCGGAACCGTCGACTTCCAGCAAGCTTTGACTGCGTCGGCCGCCGACGGCGGACAGGTTGCCTCCGACCACATTGACGCCGGCATGGAGGCCATGGTCGTTGAAACCGTGTTCCCTGTTCCTTCAAGCGACCGCGCCACTGTCTCCACTCGGCTGGTTCGTTCAATCTTATTTTCTGCGCTTCGTTTCGTGAAATTTGAAAAGGGGAGCGATAAATGTTGTCAGAAAGAAATGAACAGTGGTTTCTGTCAAAGCACACTGTTATGTTCTTTTGGATTTTATTAATAGATTTACGTTTTAAAAAACTGTGTATTACGTCTGTTTCGTGCAATTGGTGCGCGTAGGAGAGAGCATGACTGAATTGGAAATGAAACTCTTTTCGTTACAGCATAATGTGATGGTTGTACTTAGGTTCTGTGACTTGGTCATAATGTGATAATTGTCTACAAAAGAGAAAAGAAAAGAAGAATGCAATACTAATAATCTATCGCCCAAGGTAAAATCAACTTATGTAGTTCAACTTGTCGAAAAGTTAGACGAGATAACGTCTACATAGGTTAAGTGGAAAGTTGATTTGAGTCTGGTTGGATAAATTTCTCTACAAACACTTATGGAGAGAAAGATCAGAAGAAAAAAATGAAATGAGTTTTTTCATAAGTTAAAATTAGGTTATGCTTTAGTCGAAAATGAGAAGTTAAAGAAGTTATATGGGAGGGCTTCTACAAATTAACCAATACATAAGATAATTTTAGTTTATGGAGAGAGAAACGTTTCATTTTTTCTTTTTATATTTTCTCCCAGAAGTGCTTTTGGAGAAATTTGTTCAAACACTCATTTTACATTCTTATTTTATTCTTCTACAAGTAATTAAGGAAAACTTTATCTAGGAATAGACTATAATTTTTTATATATCGAGCTACGAGTTCATTAGGGATGAAACCAGGCCTATGTTATATCACCAAAGTAAAGCACAGTTGGTAGATTCACTAGAGGTTTCTTAAGCATGCAGATTCTATGTATAGCAAAACTTTTGTTTGGAGATGTAGTAGAACCCAATTCAGTGATCTCTCTACCTCTTGGGGAATTAGTCTCATAGATTGTGGCTTTGGAGATACCTTTCTTTAAGCAAAAAAAGTGGTATATGATGTAACCAGGAAACTGTGATGTGGACATGTTTGAGGTGCTTATATGTTAAGCTTCAATTGCGGGATATGTTTGTAATTTCGTGTTTTGAAATGTATTGGTGTGAATTATGTATGTTGTCTTTGGTGGGAGCTTGTGGGAATGAAATTTGAAGATTGAATTTCAAAGCTTGTTGTTTTGACAGTTCTTACCTGCTAGGAAAGTCAAAGAAAAAGCTGCTAAGCTCAGGAAGTCTTTCCCTAGAGATGTATTTTCTGGCTCTGCGTCTAAGAATATACTTGCTATGACCTTTCGGCAAGTAGTTTTGCAGCAGATTTGGAGCTATGACCTGAATGTCTTTCAACCAGGAGAGGAACGGAAGATGGAGGATCTTGAAACACCAAGAGAGGTTTGTAAATTTTCGTTTCTTTGGAATCTTTTGTGAGTTTTGGTATCTCTGTTCCTTTTGTAAATTGTAATGTCATATTATAATGTCTTTACTGCAGGTGGACCTGATACTGATGCGTTGAGTTCTTTTATGCATTTCATATGAGCAGGTTCCTGCATCTTTTTCTCTCAGCTCATCTGATGACTACCTTATCTCTGTGCTTGCGGAAGCTATTTGCATGTCTGCACTTCAAAGCACTCAATCACAATTTCTTGATAAAACACAAGGTGGTAATAGAAGGGGCTTCATTCACTGGTTTCGAAAGCCTGAAAGTGTACAATCAAAAGATTCAGCAGTTATTTTATCCAAATTATTTGAAGACGAGATAGTTGAAAATGCGGGGAGTCTATTGGATAATTATAATTCAATGAAGGATGGCTTCAAGGCTGTGAAAATTAAGTCGGGGCATTGGTGGAGGCCATCGTGTTATGAAAAGTTAGAGAAAATTGGTGGTTCTGATTTCAGTGCTTGGGCAAGTGAGTATGTACCTGCATATCGGTTAGAAATTGACACCAAGATAATGGGAGATGCCAAAATTGAAGGCTGGAAGAAGTCTGTTGGAGGGAATAGTTGGGAATTTGTTTTGACCCACTCCCAAATGGTATTGTTTCTTTTCCTTATTTTTAGCGTTCATTTTTATTTTTAAATATAGGGACTTGTGTCTGCCATTTAAGAAAAGTTTAGCAGTGGGCTTTATTTTTTCTTCAGTTTTATTAAAAAGACGGGAAAATAAGATTGTAACATCTTTCGCTCTATATACTTGTTTGAGTGGTGGGTAGCCTCCTCGCATCTCGCTTCAAGTTGTTAGATAGACAAAGGATAGTATGTCTTTTAACCACTTAAAACCAGGCCGTAGGCTAAAATTGGACCCAGGGCTCAAAGTAAGTTCTTCCAATATATCACATAAAAACCATTAAAACCTAAGTATAACTTCATCTGAATTTTCCCTTTAAATTATTATATTTTTAAACCCAGTTGCAACAATTTGTTGGGAATAGAAAAGTAATAGGCAAATAAACACAAGGAAAGAATTATACATAGTTAAAATTAAATATTGGTGAAAAATTGAAAAGAGTGAAAGGGAGGCACACCGAGAACCCGTAGGTCTCTTTACAACTAACAACATTTGATTCTTTAAGATTTAGTTGGTATATATATATAAGAGGAACATGGACAATTAGTTGATCCTTGTTTGCACTTTTAAATTATATAAAGGGATTTCTAATGAGGCATGGACAAAAAAATTCTAAATATACAGTGCCCTTTACTTCTGCTAATTTCTGTTTTGTTTGGTAAGTTTGAGTATGGTGTCCTTAGTTCAATACTTATTATCACTGTTTATTGCATATACATCTACAATATAGAAAGGGTTGTTCTTGGGTGGTTTGAAGTTTGTCATAACTGTGTCATTAATATCATATATAAATGTCATCAGTTATAATTTGAACAAAATTGCAGGTTCAGTTGGCTGAAACTCTAGATATCTACTATGTAGATCCATATTCACTACCTGATAAGCAATTATCCGGTGGTATGGCTGCTAAGTTTGCCAATGTGCCCAATAAAACGGTAATCTATTGTACCTTTTTCTTCTTAAAGTTCACTAATTTATCATTTTACAAGACTTGGTCTTTTTGTGTTATGTTAAAATCTATTGGAACTGTCTGGGTTTTGTCTCTGCTAAACTTGCCAAAGGGTTTAATAAAAGGGTAACAAATTGTTGGAGAGTAAAAAGAAACTACATGATATTGTCTTTCTATATATAAAATTAGTCTTCCAATAACATCCATGTTCAACAAGATCATGCAGAATGTTCCAATTGTGAACCGGAGAAAATATTGTTTTCCAATTCCTGTATTCTTTTAGAAAAAGAACCATATTTAGTGGCTTCCATTTTTGAGGACCTAGAGGGAAATGTCATGTTTTCTTTACAGGAAGAACTGTTGAAACTTAACCAGTTAATGATGCTTAGATATATGCCGAAGATGTAGTTTTCTTGTACTCATATATAAACAAGGATAGTTCACTTTGATTTATTTATTTATTTTTCTGTTAGTTATATTTTATGCTTACTAATTGGTTTTTTTGAATGATTGTCAAACAGAGTACACTATTTAATTGATTTTTATTTGTTTATTTTTGTGTAGGGGAATTCTTTTCTTAAATTGTTGTCAGTCACCCTTGCAAGCGGTATATTTCTTGTAGCAATTAGTGCTCTTGGTCAATTTTGTTTGCCTTGGTTATGCAAGGAAAGGAAACAATCAGTAGAACATAGATCTCTCCCATCATCTGATGTCAAGGTTTCAGTGCATGACTTTTTGGATGCAACAAAGGTGTGCAATCTGTCATTTTTTTTTTCTTTTATTATTTTATGTATTTATAATGACTGCTAGTATTATAGCCAGCATACCATGTTTGACAGAATAAAAACACAGTATGGAAAAAGACTTGTCATTGAAAATGGATTGGTCACTATAAGTTATAATATTGAAAAGCCGTCCGTCGGCATTTTTCCACTGGTTTTGTGCCTATATGTGAAACTGTTTACTTTCCAGTATTGCAACACTGAATCTTTAGTACAAAGGTTATAGGTAATTATTTTATCTTTTTCTGAGTTTCTCGTAGCATATTGGTATTGTTTATACATCTTTCTAAGAATCCCTTCTTTGGATCTCTTTCATGGATAGTTGGGAGAGTATTGCGAGTTAGCTATTACCAAGGTAAAAAACACTTTTGGCTGGTCGGATGAAATCAAGGTTGAAGATGATTTTGGTGTATGGATTGGAGAATTGCCAGCTTACTTGAGAGTTGAAGGTGTTGATACTCTTTCTACTTCTTCAGAGAACATAAACGCAGATGCAAAAGTGTCCATACAGGACATTGCCAGTTACCAGGTACCCCAGAATTTCTGAATATTATAATTAATAAGCTTCCCCTTTGGTTTGCATGCTTTTTAGTTGCAATTTGCAAAGGCATGACTAATGATTAGAATTTATTTTCATTAACTACTGGAGTTTCCTGAACACGGATGAATAATTGCGTTATTGTCATGTTTGGTTTGTATTATTCAATCTAGTCTTGATATTTGCAATTTTGTCTAGCGACCCTTAATACTGCATTTTTTGATGTTTTTTCCCATGCAATTGTTTGAAATTTAGGTGGTTTTCTCAAGCGAGGGGAAGATAGTTGGTTTTCAACCTTTGAGCCGGGTGGCTGTCAATCATTGGGCTGCTAATCCTTTAGCAAAGGAGCTGTATCGAGGAAAAAAGCTTTCCCCAAGTAAATATTAGTCGCTCTTCTTACTTTATATTTAAGCGTAACCTGCTATTGAAGCTGCTAACCGTTCTCCTGGATTTTCCGAAGCAGGTATCATTGAACCAGGTCTCAAGGTGTCCCTCCCAGAAAAGGTTATCGTAGTAGAGTTATTGATGTCAATAAATCCAGATGCATATTTTGCTCTAGCCAGGCCATTTCGGTGATCCTTTCTTGGTGTAATGGTAAGTTAGCTAAGTAGGCCTACTGGTTGACTAACCGATCCGAAATTATTGTAGTTAACGTTATATTTCCCAATGTGAAAATTTTGAGGCACTAGAATCTGTGCCGTGGGTTTTTTTAATTAGACATTCTGAATATTTAGGCATTTTGTTTGTGATAGATTGAAAATAAACCCCACCACGTTTCAAAATAGTGCATAAACCCTTTCTGAATATGAATATACTTGGCTTAATATTTGTGCATTGTTTGGCTGATAGAAGACATAAGCAAATATGATAGAAAATAAGTGGTGAAGATATTAAAGAAAATCAGAAAGTGAACCCATTGTTTGGATGAGCGGAAATGATTGGTAAAAATTGAAAAAAACTGCTTGGTTAATTTCACATTAACTATAATAATTCTTTTTAAATGTATTAATAATGAAAGCAAGTTTGGTCTCCATACACAGGAGTTAATTGAAACGTTTTAGGATTTGGAATAATAATTTAAGAGAAAAAAAAAACTAAGGTGTTATTAAGTGTATTATTTATATCCTTAAAACTATAAAACTTTGAAAAGAATAATAAAATAATATTAAAAATTCCATGTTAAATAAAGTGCAATATAAACATCGTGTCTGAATTTTCTCATGGTGGAGTGGTGCACAATCCGTTGCAGGTCATGTTCAATATGGAAAAAATTGTATCTATACTTACATTATTATAGTTAGGTGAAATTTTATATACAGAATCTTTTATTTTCAATCAAATCACTCTCATGAGATGGAGATCACTAGAAATATGAATTCTGAAAAAAAAAGGTTATAAAATGGTATTATTTAATAAAAATATTAGTGGTCAATTATTTAATAATTTTATAGTTAATAATTACTTCTTTATAACAATATTAATAAAAATATGTGAAAAATACTTGCAGTCATGGCAAAACTAGAGGACAGAGAAACTTTGCCATGATCCAACTGGCCTCGAATCAGTTCAATTTCACCAAAAGAATGTATGAAAAGCTACTGTGCTGGTTCTGTGGTGAATTTTGTACTCCTTAGATTTTACTTTTTCTTTAGATGAAAATAATAGTACTTGGGAGACCAAATTGTTTTTCTTTTTCTTGAAAAATAATCATATTTGAGTATGGTTGGAGATAAAATTTAACACTTCTATCAGACATTTTCATTTTAATTCACCTCTAAAAAGCCAGGTACACTCTGACGCTGATGAATTAACGTTTGAAACCAAAGCACAGCAAAACCTTGATTTCAAAGAGACTGTAATCGATAATAGATAACTCGACTTTTCGCAGTTTACTACATATTTGGTTGGTTCCTCCCTTGTGCAAGATTAAAGCATTGTAGCATAAGAATGTTCTCGTACTTCTAAAACTTGTAAACAGACACAAATAATGCAGATAGTAGAGAGCCGATCAAACGTATGAACAAATTAAAATAGGCATATTGCAGATGGTTGTTTCAGACAATATTTACTAACCAACTAAACAATCATAGATACCGCTGTTCAATTCAAACTAGTAACTTGAGCCTTCAACATAAACATCAGGGTAACCTAGTGCCCAACAATAAATTTCCACTCTCAGTAATATCCAGAACAGTCGACAAAGATCTCCAGCTTGAATTTGCATTAATAAACGCACAAGCAAATATCAATTGCTAAAGACATCACTTAATATGAACTAAAAAAGAACATTTGTGCAGTTTAACTACACACATATTGAATGCTACAAAAGACCCTGATTGAGAGTATACCACCAATATACCTGTTATTCTCTTCCAAAATGAAAAGCCAAAGTTCCTTCTACCCACTGATTTTGTTATTTTTCATTGGCCGCTTGATTTTCTAGACCAAAGCGGCGTCTGAACTTGGCAATCTGTCCTAAACTCTCGGCCATTTGACGCTTAGCCCGGAAGTGGTAGACTTTTCCAACAGGGTGTATCTTTGTCATCATCACATGCATCAACCTACCCGTTTGTGTAACGTAGGATATCCATTGCTTCTGTGGATGAACACCCTTTTTCATCTTCTTCCAATCTGCAACCTCACCGCCTGCAAACACATTTCATCAAACATTTTATATGCAAAGGTCAGATAACTGAAATTCATTCTGAGCACCTATGAATGTAAAATAGACAATAACTTACGGGTAAAATAACAGAACTCTAAAATGTCAGCAATTTTTTTGGCAACCACCACCCCCTTCAAATTTAAAAACACAAATTTCCCCCTTTTCACGTAAAATTACAATTAAACAAAAAAAACTGAACTTTTTAATCAATTTAAAGAGAAAACTTTGTGCACTTACTGGAGCTAAAGAAATTCAATTCAATTCCCGAGCTTCGATGCTTGTTGGATTCGATTCACTGATAGAGTCGCAGAAAGAGAGAAGAAGGGGGATTTAGGTTTAGGTTGAAGATCATGGTTCTGTAGCTATTGGGCCAAAATGACCCATTTCGATTAGCCCAAAAAAAAATACTGTCATTGGGTCAACTCTTATATTTTCTCCAAAAAAAATAAAATTACGGACCCTAAAAATAAGGCAAGCGGACAAAAATAAAAATAAAAATAAAAAGTCAATAGTTTAAATTCGTGTGTTTAATATATAATATTAATATATAATATATAATATATATAATATCTTCCATAATTTATGTGGAGTTTAACTAGGGTTTTTGGAATTTGGAATAAAGGGGAAGAGAGTGCATCTTCCTTTTGTTGCTGTCAAACTTTAATCTCATAAGATAGCAGAAGGAAGAAGAATTTGATTCGAAAATTGTAGCGTAGCGTTGGTGCAATTGAACGATAAGATGGGAAGAGGAAAATACAAAAGCAAGCCCACCGGTCGCCGCCAGTTCTCCACCCCGGAAGATCTCCGTGAGTCCCTTTTCCCATTTCCTGCGAAAAGATTACGTATTTGGCCTTTAAAGTGTTATAGCCTTTTCTTTGTGTTCATCTTTTGGTTTTCTTTCCTGAACTTATGACCTTGATGAAATAGTTCTTTTTTGTTGTGAAATATGCTTGTGAGCTATTAGGGGTTATGTTCTTGTTGTTTTTTGTGTAGAGCGGGATGTGGGTGGTGCATGAATGTTTTGATGGAAATGGAATTTGTTGTGATTGTTAGATCTGGAGTGACTACCCGGTTGGGGACTCTGGATATCTGTTTTTGTTTAAAATGAATTTCTATCAGTGTTCATTTATTCGGATTAATAACTTTTGAGTACCGTGCTGGTTTGTTTGATTTCTCCCCATAAGCTCTGAAGTGACTACAGCTGTAAATAGACACGACACGAGTCAGGGCCTGTTGATGATCAGGGAAAATTGTATGTTCTTATGGTGGAGAGGGAACGGTAACCACTGTTTCATGAACGCTATTGGAGAAACTAAGTGCTAATGACCGTCTTAATTTGCTGAGATTGTCATTTTGGTGTGCTTCAGTGAGTTTATATTTGGGCCACCCCAAATGAGGAAACTCCTTATTGTGGACTATAACTTACATATATCTTTGTGGAATTGTTTTGAGATTTCGTTTTCTTTTTCTTTTCTAGAGTTTGTTGAATTTACATTTATAAAATGAATGATGTGAAGAAAAGGTTTGGATCGTCGATGTGTGACTGAGACATCGGGTAGATAAAGGAATTTATTTGAAAAAGCTCTAGGATTTTACACTTTTTGTAGGATTGACATGGGATAATCGCAGAGGAAGAAATTGATTTTTTTTTTGTTGAACCCTGTGATTGCTTGTAAAGTAATATCTTAGTTCAATACCAGACGCGTTTTGTTTCTAGTATCTTTTTTGTATGAGCTAGTCACATTATCACATACTGGGAAATTAAATGCTTTTTTGTTGTGATTTACTGTCATTATAGTTATGGTCCAGTATGCTAATATTTTATGGAGGGATCACTTGTTTTTAAATTCTATGCCAATTCCTTTATTTTGAAACTTTGCTGAAAATATTCTTGTTGATGCCACCACTCTTTTCGCCCCCTACCTCTCATAAGGAAAGAAAAATAAAAATGATATTTCGTAATGATGGAATAAAAAAGCACTTTCAAAAGCTTAAATTTTGTTTTTGCCTACTGCAGTTGCTGGAACCTCTAACCGGCCTCGAACTTTTAAACAGGTTTTCTTCTGCATTCATTCCTCTTCATTTTGCTCCTCTCTCACTCATAGCACAGTCACATGTGATCACTTGCACACTAATGTTTTTCTTTCCATAGACAATTAATGAACATGTGATCACTTGCAACAATTAATTTTTATATACAATGAACATGATATGAATGAGTTTGTTCTCCATATTCTTTATAACTTTTTTTTTTTCATAATTTTTACAACTTATTAGAAAGAAGCTGAACACGTAGAGGAAGAATCTGAGGAAGCATCTGGGGATGAATCTGGAGAAGAATCTGAAGAAGAATCTTCGGTTAGCATTTTGCGGCAATTACTAATATAAATGGATTGAATTTTTAATTTTTTAGTGAGGATTTATTTCTTTATATGATCTTCCGCCATCCTAACTATGTTTACTTCATCGGTATGTAATGGATACAGAAGAAAAAAGGAACCCAAGGGATTATTGAGATTGAAAATCCTAACTTGGTAAAGCCAAAGAGTGTGAAGGCCAGAGATGTTGATGTGAGTTCAATTTTCCGTTTTCAGTCTTCATATAGACATCTTTTTAGAAGTTGGAAGGATAATGCTATTTTCTTGTGGATACAGGTAGGAAAAACAACAGAACTTTCAAGGCGTGAAAGGTTAGCTACTTTTTTATTTGCTTTTTGTTTGAAATTGGGCCCCGGGAGGTGTTGGAGTTTGAGATCCTATCTAGCATTTGAAAATTAACATATAAGTCAAAAGCTACATATAGTTAGTATTAAGTTGAAGGGATTGGGTTTTGCCTAACTGGCTGGTCATTAACCCACAATGTATAAGCCAAACTTATTATGACATAAAGCCACAAGACGAATACTCCCATATGGCAACACAAACATCTGAAGCCTCCATCATTGATCTTTAACGGGGCTCCAACAGATAACCTCCCTAAGCCACCACCCCAAGTGAAATAAGAGATAATAATGAAGATAGTATTTCAGAGGTATAGTTGTTAAACAGAATAGTGATGAGCTTGAACTGAAAGCCCAATTCACTGAGAGAGCAGAGTAAATGCTTCCCTTGAAGTCGAACACAACAAGAAAGAAAACACAGAGATATGGATTTAAAATGAAGTAGAAGTATTGGAGAAAAGGCATTACCATGATGTGGAGAGTAGATTTGGGGCACTCACTCCTAACCCACTTTCTCACTTCCACATTGTAGAACCTGACCTGCAGGGCAGTTTGCAGAATATCTGGAATTTCTCGATTTCATAATCTTCCTTGGTGAGCCTACGAATCCACAATTGCACCACCCTGTATGTAATGGAACACAGATGGGAGACAAAACTTGTAGTATTGTATAACTTGTAATATTATCATTGAGCGAGGAGGTTTACGCAATAATGCACTCAAAATGAGTGTATTCTTATTGTTAAACAGGGTGCAGAACATTCTTACATCTAATTGTTTCAATTCCTATCTTTGTGGGAATGTAGAAAGTGAAACTTCTGAAACATTTTTTCTTAACATACTTAAATTTCACATCTGTTTGCAGAGAGGAGCTGGAGAAACAGAGAGCCCATGAGCGCTACATGAGGCTGCAAGAGCAAGGGAAAACAGAACAAGCAAAGAAAGATTTAGGTACCAGTAGCATTTGAAACAGTTTCTGAAATTATATGCTTTTAAGTTTCGTTCGTTCTTTTCTGTTGATGTTATTATTTATTTTATTTATACTTATGTAAACTATTGATTGATATGGTGCGTTGTAAGCTGTATGAGTTCTGTAAAATAAAATATACTTTGCAGATTGAAGTGGTTGTGTTGTGAGGGCTATTGTATTGTTTCCCAATGATTAATGGTTAGTTTGCTTGTCTTGTAGAACGTTTAGCTCTTATACGTCAGCAAAGGGCAGAGGCTGCTAAAAAGAGAGAAGAAGAGAAAGCTGGTTAGCTCTTAAGTCTCTGAATACTGTTTCTTCTACCATCTCTATTTCGATAACCAAAAGCTTGAAACTAATAAGTAAATTTGTTTCAGCTAAAGAGCAGAAGAAGGCTGAAGCGCGCAAGTAGAGAATGTAATGAGGCCAACTTTACTCCAATTAGTAGGAGGAATATGTGCTCTTGCTACACTTCAACATTATGTCCATTTACCTTTTTATATTGTGCTATTACCATACCAATCTGGTAACATGTAATGCAATTATTTTCCTATTCTGTGGTTTAAAATCGTGATTATACATATATAAACTTTTTAAATGTTATCTAATCACAGCTGAGTTAATTACTTTTTTGTTGCATTTTTTTAGTCCTAACAACACTTATATTACAACACTTGAGCTTTTCATCAATCACACAGACCTGTGGTTTTACTCAATCACGCATATAGACCTAACCCTCAGAAAAGCCTTCATTCACCGTCCTCTTTTATGTTTTTTATTTTTGAGCTGCCAACTAAAATGTACTTTTAAAATAAAAATGAATCAAAACGCAAAGGTGTACGGTCAGTTGAAGCAATTTTTTGTAAGGATATAATAAGTTTCCTCTCTTCTTAATTTGACCAGTCTTTGGGGTGCGGAGAAAAAAATGGGCCATAAACTTTTCAGCATTCATTGGAAAAAAATATAATCACTCTCGTCTCTTCTATCTATATTCTTAGTTCCATGCCCTGCTGCATATTACATCAATGGTAACATGTAATGCATTTGCTTGCTTGTAATGATACGGTTCTGCAAGTACGGGAGAATTCCGTGAAAGAGCACATGAATTCATGAACAACCTTCTTCTCAATCTAAGGTGATTTGTTAATTCAAACTCCGATATTATTATTCATCTATTGTCATGGCTTCGGCTTCTTTACCACTTTGCTAACCAAGATACTTACCAACTAACATTTATTTGTTCCAATTTTAATAACTTGTTTTCGTTATAAGAGTCATTACTTTTCGAATATTTTTTACGATGATATTATTCATTGCAGAAGTATTGTTTAATACTATTTTTATAATATTTTCTACAGTGACAATAATTTTAACAATACATCATAATATTGTATTTTTTATTTATTATAATTTTAGTAGTTTTTTATTTGAAAATTTTTCTATTATTTTAATAAGACTGTTCTTTCAAATAATATATGACTTTCATCTCTGTTAAACTTTAAATTATTTAACATTTCACTTTAAAATTATTTTGGATGTAAAATAATGAAAGTCGACCACCATATTTGCAATGAATTTTTGTGGATACCTTGTAACAAAGCAAACTAATTAACGAACCATTTACACTCTCAAAGAAGTAATACACTTATTTTAAATTGGGAAGTAATTTATTTTAACTTGGGTGTTCGGCGTATGAGTTCATTAAAAAATATTTTTCTTTTTATTTTATTCTTTCAAATACAAAATATTATAGTATTTCATTTAGAACTATTTTTAAGAATTTAATATTATATTTTAACGGTGAGAGGTGATATTATATTTTTGAAATATTATGTGTTAAATAATGGGGATAAAGATGGCCGAACTCATTCCTTCATTTTAGTGGGCTGAGTAAATTTCCCTCAGTGACGTTGTTCGAAGCCCAATTGGTAAGAATTGAATCGGGCGACTAGAGTTAATCGGGTTTCCGGGTTTCATTTGAACCTCTTTTGGTCCTTCTGTTTAGTGGGATCAATACTGTTCAAAACTTCAAATTCAAATCAACTCGGCCCTGCAGTGCAGTTTGTGCGCGCAATGGAGGTTCTGTACACGAAGCTCTATGACAAGTACACCGAACTCAAGGTTCGTTAGTTTCTTCTGCAGTTTACCTTTCTTTCATCACCAACTAGAAAAAGGTTATCAGGCATTTTCACTGATTCTTTGTATTTTTCTCCTTTTAGACTAAGAAACTGTCTGATTTGGAACACCTCAACGAAGGACAACAGCTTAAATTCATCAATTGCTTGTCCGGTACGTTTCTCCTCCATCTATTGTTTCCTTTCCCCGTCTTCTCTCTTCCTCAAACATCCAACGATTTCCGAATTTCGAGTGTTGCAGCTGCAGAAGAGGTCGTTGAGCACTTGAAGACCGAGAAGGAAGAGCTTCTTGGACAAGTCAATGACTTGAGAGTCGAGCTCGCTTTGCTAAGGTATGTTTCCCACATTGATTTTTTTTTTTTCCAATTTTCTTTTGTGGGGATTTTTTTTTTTTTTTTTTTTTTTTTTTTTTTTTTTGGATTTCTTTCGTTTGTTTACGAAATGTGCACGTCAGGGCTGCCAAAGACAACCAGTTAGCGGACTATCAGATGCTTTTGATGGAGGAAAGACACAAAAGTGAGACTCTCCATTCTCTCTTTGCTTCTTCAAAGTAAATTTTGTTGGGTATATAGTTTTGTTTTTTTATATAGGGTTATCGTCGTCGTCGGGATATTATATATATATATATATATATATATATATATATATATATATATATATATATATATATATATA
>Ga0209589_1007280_pt1 | contig 17874 bp, 7 predicted proteins | sample CowpeawhiteBW_FD_187525 | JGI IMG/M metagenome (GOLD analysis project Ga0209589, IMG submission 187525) | Root nodule microbial communities of legume samples collected from California USA - Cow pea white BW (SPAdes) (version 2) | ecosystem: Host-associated > Plants > Roots > Nodule | place: USA...
CTCGCTTAGGCGAAAATACCAGATTCCCAATCTGTTCTCACATGCAACAGTAAAGAAATCTAGCACAATCCAAGCATACACTCAATTACACAATTCAAGCACTCATACAACAATCAATCATGCAATCATGCAATTCAAAGTCATCAGAATGATTTCTAGATGAAATTCAAGTAAAACAGTTAGTTTCCCTTACCTGTTATCCTATTTAGACAACTTTGTAAACGTCAACACCTTAAAAACGTCAACACCTCTAACTCCACAGGATACTCTATCTACACATAGAAACATCACAAGAACGATCAGGACATACCGTTATGATCACATCAGCAGAGACTCATACTGATGATTAAAACGTCGCATGCAAGCGGAAGAGGGCTTGCATGTAATAGAAAACAGAAAAAGACTAAAAAAGAGAGCGGAAACTCAACTTACGCGAACGGAGAAACTGATCGGTCCAATTTGAAGAGCTCGCCGAGAGGATTAATCCTACGGTCTTGGTTCTTTAATCAGACGATTAGAGAGACAGAACCTCTAGAGAGAAGTCAGAGAACTCTAGAAAAGTAGTTTCTAGAGAGATGGTGTGTTTTAAAATAATGAAACTCGTTTATATCAATTCTATTTATACTAAAACCTTTTAATATTAAAATAATCGAGTCTCACTATTTTTAAACCACTATCACTTTTAAAACGCCATTTTCTAGGGTCTTACAATTTATGATGATTAATAAACATATTCTATATTTTTATTTTATTTTTAATTACTTTTTAAATTAAAAAAAAAAACTAATAATTTTTTTCTTAAAAATATAGACAAAATGTGTCTTTTTTTTCATTAGTATCAAGTGATTATACATCATATTTAGTAATTATAATATATTACATTTAATAATGTATATACAGTTTTAACGTTTATCTAAATGCCATATAATAAAATTGAGTACATATATACATTAAATTCTTTCATATTATAAATTAACATTATAATTTCAAATAACGTAATTTATATATTTATTATTGTTTCAGTTATACATATTTTTGGACTAAACTGATTCATAAATTGTTTGGTAGAAAAACAAACTATAAACTAACGAATTTGATAGTAATTTATCCATTTTTTTCAAGACAGTAAGTATTTATGTTCTGAATGACAGTGAACACCAATATGTTTTTTTTTTTTTTAAGAATTTAATAAACTGTATATTTTAATTTACCTAAAATAATCATACTAAATGCTGCCTAATGATTTATCCATAGCATATTGTTTAATTTTTTTTTTCAATAAAATTGTTATTACCATAAACTGAATATGTAGAGGGTAAGATTATGGGGCTCTATGTAATGATTATCTAACTATCATTATTTATGTCAGGAGATGAATATATAGAGGGTAAATATAATGTCAAATAAACGTTAACTTTGAATGATGATATGATCTTCAAGTCAGTAAAATAATAAAAAAAATATATTAATAAAAAATATTTATGAAATGAAGAATGAGTTGAAGCGAGTAATTTTATTTTATATTATATTACAGTTTGGTAATCTCATTTTTTAATTAATTGTTTAATATTTTTTTATCATATTAAGTAATATATGTTAAATTATTATAATAAAATAATATATTTAAGAAGATAGTCAAGGTATTCAACTCAATCTTGTCTTTTGATAATTATATAACTAATTTGTTTATTATAAAAAATAAAAATTTACATATCTCAAGGAAAAAATTTGTAAGTTTCAAATTTAATCTCTGTAAGTTTAAATTGATTAGAAAATAATTTATTAAATATGTTTTTTATCTCTAAATTTGGATATCAAATTGAATTTGTTATTATATTTTGATATATTTAGATACTAAATTGTAACTTTAATATATTTTGATTTTTAAATTTTAAAAATAATTAATCTAATTATTTTAATCCAATGATGTTAATTTTTTAACATATTAAATAATATTTTAGATTGAATTTAAAATGAAACTTTTTAAATAGTGTAAATAACTCAATTGTTTATCTGAAATATCTTGTTTGACATATTAATAAAATGTAATGCAATTGAGTTAGGAGAATGATATATATTTATTTTTAAATTTTGATGATTAAACTTTATTAAATTTAGAAAATAAAAGAATTTTAATTTCACGATTAAAGAATATATACATATTCAATTTTAAAATAAATGAATGATTTGTTTGAATTAATATTATAAAAATGATAAAAGAATTTTTATTAGCTATATACCTGGTTTAAAAAGCTTGATGCAATACTGAAATTGAAGATAAATCATCATGATACTAATTATAATTTATATATTATATGAAAGCCTGTTTTGAAATATTTAGGATCAAATTATAAAATAAATTTCGAACAATTAATTTTATTGTACATATAAAGATAAATATACAATTTTCCAAACAACTATTTTTGAGCAATTTGAAGTGCACTATAATAGAGCTCCCTGCACTACGAATTCCAAATCATGCTATCTCAATATTTGAACAAAATGAACAAGATGAGTGGACATAATATTGCTTCAAATTCCTACAATTATTACCTTCACTAATCAAACACCACTAATACGCATAAAAAACATATTACTATTTTTTTTTCAGTAACTCATTAAGCAAATATTTGAAACAAAACATCTCGGGATTATACATGTGATATTCGACAATGATACATGTGATATCAAGCTATTATGCAGATTTAATCTCAGAAGGAAACTATAACGCAAAACTGAGCGTGGATAAAAAGTGCTATTGTCTTTACTTTTTTTTTTTCCTTAGAACTAATTTTGCTTATTCTAAATTACATAAAAGATAAGGTAAATAATATTAATTTTCGTTAAGAAAAAAAAACTATTTTCCATCAAGAACTGATATTATTCACTTTGTATATATATATATATATATATATATATATATATATATATATATTCATTTAAAACGAGTAACCCTAGAAACCAGATCCAAAAGAACAAGCCAGTGCTTGTTAAATCAACACAACAGAAAGATGGCAACAAAAACTTGGCCACTTCCAATAATATTTATGACATGCTACACATATATATGGTATTATTTTTCATATATATTATTTTTTTATGAAATGTGATATATAGTGTAGTTGATATAAACTACGGTCACAGCCAAACTATTATAATTAAAAACAGCCACGTATAAAATGGCCACAAAAAAAGTATAACAGAGAGGCTTTGTTTCTTGGTGGTGATGAGTTGCAAGAGAGGTGAATCAAAAGTTCCAACTCCAAAGAAAAGAGTGGTTAGAAAAAGCATCATGATCATGATCATCAACTTCAACCTCATCTCCATTGTGAAAGAGTAGTGGAGTGTGTGTTGTGGGGCACGAAAACTCACCCTTCTCCGCTTCAAAATAGAGGCCAAAATCCGAGCCATTCAAGTCATCCAACATGTTCATGAATGTCCAATCCATGGTGTCTTGGTCCACTTGGACATCATGGTTTGTCCCACCATAAATAGGAAACTCCGTGTTCGTGTTCGTGTCTGTGGTGTGGTCAGACATAGACTCACTCTGAACTCCAACTTCTCCATCTTCTTCTGCGAAAATCTCCACCACCTTGTTTGCAAACTTCGCCGCCGCCTCCTGAATCTCTTGGTGGCTGCACGGTATCTTGAGCGAGTCCATTTCCAAGAGACGTGGCGTGTCGGGGAAGTTGAAGCTCGCACCCTTCCCACGCAGGCAATAGAGAGCAGCATCAAAGGCTCGTGCTGCTTTCTCTTGCGTGTCGTAAGAGCCCAACCATATACGCTCACGGCTATTGGGAAGCCGAATTTCAGAGACCCATTTCCCCCATTTTCTCTTCCTCACTCCCTTGTACATCTTGCAGGTAGTGGTGGAGAATGATTCATTGCAAGAAGTGGGAGAAGAAGAGGAAGAAGAAGAAGAATCAACTCTGGTCATGGCCGGTTTCACCATGTGTAGTATTATAACTATGGTGGGGTTGTTTGTTGGTTATGTTGTGATGATTAAGTTTTGAGGGAAATTGACGGCGGAAGGGTTTATATAGGAAGGGAGAGTGGTGAAGGTTTGAAGCGCTAAACGTGTTTATCAAAGGAGCGTAAAATGAGTGTAGGCACGTGGCTCAATGATATCGTGAACTCAGTCCCATATGATATTTGTATTTTTCAACAAAAAGAAAGAGCACGTGTGGATATTATTGGCCTGAACTTCATCAAATAATCTATGTAAATATATATATATATTATAAGTATGATACAAAATCACAAATACATTTTTTATTTTAAATTTTTAGTTTTGAAGAATAAATCTATAAATTACTATCATCAGAAACATTTTTTTTTCTGCGTTTTCTCTTTAAATCTGGGAAACAACTTTAAAACCTTATAAATATGTTTGATAAATAAATTTTTAGGAACTCGTACTTTTCTTAAAATTACTACTTCTAGTAACCTTCTAAAAGCCTTATGCTTTTAGTTTTAATATTTCAAATTTTATTTTTGTTACAATATCTATTAATTTAAAAAATAATTGAAAATAAATAAATTACAAATACCTCAAAATATATTAGTTCAATAACTTTCAGTTATCGTTTGCTAATTTTCTCTGAATTGTTTTAAGCTAGTTTGATCAAATATAACATTATTCCTTTTTTGTAAAGTACATATATTTTACCATTAGTCTTGGTTATAATTTACTAATTCCTCTTAGAAAACTAGTGCGCCTTATCTCTTATACAAGTTTTCTAATTTTTATTATCTTTTCGTATAGTTTGTAAACCATACGTTATATATTAGTTCGGAAAATTTATACTAATATCCATTAAAAAATCGAAATAATCACATTTAATGGAATATTTTCCATAAATTATCAGTAGGCAATCCCAAGATTAAAAGAATTAATTAACTTTGAATCATCACGTCACAAATTAATAAAGTTGTTCTCGTTCAAATTAATATCTATTTTAACAATAAATATTTGCGATGACCAAATACAAGTATGATCACACATATAAATAATATCTAATTTTTTTAAATTTGATATAAGGATAGGTCGAATATATATACATAGCTCTTATCCTCTTGTTCATCTCAATACTTTTGTTTTCTCATCTCTGTCTACACTTAAATTATTAAAATATTCATAATTTATTAGAAAACATATATATATATATATATATATATATATATATATATATATTATTTCATTGATTCTTAGTTTTCAAGATACTTTTTTTTCTTCTCATATCCTTATGTGTATAATTTCGTTCAATGATATATCAAATTGTTTCAAAGACATATATTTGATCACTTTTACTTATTTTCAATACTTTTAGTTCATATTTAATTTTATCATGTAGAATACTACTTACCGTGATTTTTTCTATAATTATTTTTAATAATTTATTTTATATATATATATATATATATATAAATAAAGAGTGAAGGATAGAGGGAGAGAGAAAGAGAGAGGAAGAGAAAGAGGGAGGGAGAGAGAGGGAGAGGGAGAGAGAGAGAGAGGTAGAGAGAGGAAGAGAGAGACAAAGTAGAGAGAGAGAGAAGGGGAGAGAGATGGGCTCAAAGGTGAAGTAGATAAAGTATTTGCTTTACTCCTAAAATAAAAATGTCTCAAATTTCTGTAGTACTAATATTTTTCTATTAAATTAATTATAAAATTATGTTTAAAAAATACCTAAATTTTGTTTAATACTAATATATCTTTATTAAATTTATAAAATTATGTTTAAGAATAAAAGGCCTAAAAAATTAGTACTAATACACCTCTATTATATTAATTATAACTTTATATTTAAAAATAAAATTTAATTAGATTATTATCCATGTTTGTTAACTTTTATTAGTATTAAAAGTTATATTTAATGAGTTAAAATCTTTCTGCAATAAATTATAATTTTGTTTAGCAAAGAGAGAATGTATAGTCGTAGAAAGAAACAATATGATGAAGATGTTTAGAATGAAATTGTAAAGTCTATTTGAAAATAATTTAGAATTGATTAATTTTTGTATATTATAGATAAAACAATGACCACACTTCAAAGTAGATTTTAACAATTTAAAATATAAGAAAACATTTCTTTTATTTAGTGTTAAAAAATTAAAGTTACTAGACTATAGACTTTTGAAAGAAAATGCTTTTACCTTGAAAAACTTTTAAAATATAATAATTTGTTAGATCTGGATTTAATTTATTTTTAAAATTAAACATCTTAAGAAAAATTATAGGTTTAGAAAAATAATAAACTAATTGACATTTTTGTTTATATAAAAAAATAGATTCTTTTTTAAATGCATATATATTTATAAAATAGTGTTAACAATTAGTAATATCAATGGAAAAATTTCTCAAAACTAAAGATAATAAAAACTTATTTAATATTAAGTATATCTCAACAATGATTAAACATGATTAACCTTATTATCTATTAAAAAATAAATGTTAAATAAAATTAATTACGACAATTTAATAAATTTTTTTTTTATAAATAAACTTAAAAATTAAATTTTAAATAAAAGACTTCATTCTTAAATTGTTTTTAAACCTCTCAAACTCTTGAGTCGATCATATATATATATATATATATATATATATATATATATATATATATATATATAATAATAATAATTTTCATCAACATCCAACTAAAAGGTAAAATTTAAAAGATGAAAGATTTATATCTAAATTTAAATTATTATTAACTTAATTTTCTTCTATATGGTTTCTTTGATGTATTATAGCCTTAATTAGTATAAAAAAAGAAAAAAAGAGATCTCTTTAGAATGTAGTGAAAAGAAATAAAAAAAGTTGAAATATTTGTACTTTATTATTTGTTTGTCTTATAACTTTTTATTTTTAATTTTTATCAACTTTATTTCATTTGTCACTTTTTTTCTCATGTATTACCTATATTAATTTGAATAGAAAATAAACCCCTAAGTTCAAGATTCATAGAAACCAACTTCCTTTTAAAGTATTTGGAACCTATGTTAATTGGTATTTGAAACAATAAAAAAACAACATACTCGTTAATTAGTATTTGAAAAAAAAAATACTGGATATAGAAATGAGGATAAGATAAATTTTTATACCCATTAAAAATAGATATAAGATAAAATAAAATTTTATTTAAAAAATATGGTTAAATAATTAAACTCGCATCCATCTCTTCCTGCCTATCACTCTAAAAATTAGTCTCAACCCGACAGGTGAACGCTTTAGGCAACTCATTAAGAGTAACATTGCATGACTGGAATATTTTAAATTCTGAAAAAAAACATCCATAGTTAAATATTAAATAATATTTTTCCACAAAAAAAACCAAATGTAATTAGTACATGTTTTGATATACAAGTATATTTGATGCACTAAAAAGTGAGGCATTATACATAAAGTATATAGCACGTGATTGAAAAAAAATGAAAAAAGTGAATTAAAAAAATGTTGAAAAGGAAAAAGAAACCATAACATATGCATCTTATGTCAACCCTTATCAATGTAGGTGGACCATGGGTTATTTGATTCCACACTTGAGAGACTAAGTCACTGTTATTGAATTGGCCATGTGCTTAGAAGAATGCTTGAAGAATGAGTCCCACGCCTATGTCACCGATTTCATCATCATACCCCACCACTTTCCCATCTGCAATCACTGTCTCTTCTAAAACGGCCACACATGCACATTTTCATATACCAATATCCAAAGGATCTATTTCATTACCATCTTCAATTCAAACTATTTCATATACCAAAATCCAAATTTCTCAGCATCAACACTTTTAAGTCTTTAACAAAATATTGTCAGAAAACATTGATATGTTTTGTATCGTGTTATTCCTGTATATGTTGGTCGGTTCAAGAACTTTGGAAAATATATGTAGTTGTTCGTGAATAAATTGGCCAAAATTTACACTAATATCATCTGCAAATCGATACTGCTTTTACACTTACAGCTACATGTGCATTTTCACACTTTTGACCAAATCCTAATATGTTTCAAAAGTTGCTATAATGTACATTCTGATGAAAGACATCGTTCTTAACTTCTACTCTCTCTTTTCCTCTAAATCAGACCAACATTAATAATTTCTCAAGATTAATGTATCTTATATACTTATATTATATAAACTCTATCATAAAAAGATATTTTCTTTTATTAATAATATGTTGTATGTTCAGTAAAAATCTCTTATCGATTAAAGATAAAATTAATTTAAATATATAAATCAATTTAAGTATATAAATGATTGTAGATCTCATTTTACAAATCAATTTTATAGAATTGAGTTAGAGTTAAATTCATTTCTTAATTTAATATATAATTATATATTAAAATATATGTAATATTTTAAAGTGAAAATCTCATTTTACATTAATTTCAATTTCAGATTTGAAACTTAACATTGCATTCCATGTAGCATCATATCTTCTTATTATATGGATCATTACTAAATTTATGAAGGTATACAGATTTTGTATTACAAATGGGTCATTCATTATTATATTTGTGAAGCTACAAATCATAAATTGGAGTGAAATAGCAGTAGTGAATGATAAGATTTTTTTTTAGAGAAATAACAATAAGACTATTATGCATAATTATATTCAAAGCTTTCAAGCTAATTCAACAATTAAGTAAGAATTACACTAGTTTAAGTTTTTTTGTTTTTTTATCGCATCATTTTTCCTATAGTTCATACTTGTTTTTTTATCATACAAAATGTCAGAATTTTTGTATATAAATAAGCTATGTTTCAAAATCTACGTTGATAAGATCACTATTACAAATGTTTTACATTGATTAAAAATAATATTTTGTATTTGTTAGATCGATTCATTCAACGATTATAGTAAATTATATTTTAAAAATTCAGTTTTAATTTCGTTAATTTTCTTACCTTAAAGGCAGACACAACATACAACCTAATTTCTTAACATAGTAAAATGTTGTTCAACATCTAGAATTGTTTAGTTTGTTTTGAGAGGAAATTTTCTTTTGTTATTTTTTTTTTATGTTTATCAGGGTTTTGTTTGACCCATATTTATATTTTTGTTATTTTTTAATAATATTTTGTCATGTATGGTAAATTATAAGAATATTTTGAAATTACAATTTAGTTGAGATGTGTACAAAGATTGTTAGAAGTGGGAAGCTTAACTCAATCCTACGCAACCGACTTGTAAGGTGAGGTTTTCACTCCATTTATATACTGTGAATTCTTGTGTGTGAGACTAGAAATGAATGAGTAGTCAGTTAGCGATCCGATATCGGATAGAATAATGTAAGAGGTGAGGTTTGTACCCCACTTATATATTATAAATTGACCTTATCTCTAGTCAATGTGAGACTTAAAAAAAAATACTTAAAACATAATCTTATATTAAAAATTATTACAAATATTAATCTTAGAAGAAAAAGTTGTTATCGGATGCAATTCGATGTCAATTGTATTTGTATATTTTTTTTATCATAGAAAATAATATATTAAGTAGAAATAATAGATTATCTTACATATGCAAATTTTGAGATCCAATCTATAATTAATAATCTAAATCTATATTATTTTAAGTTCCTTTATATTGAAACAGTGAACACATGTTTCATTGTACATAAATTTGCATGAATAACTCTCAAATTGTATCTGACACTAATGAAAATTAAATTAAATTTGTTATTAAATGAGAATCATGAATTGAAACTGATAGTGGAGTTGTAACCAACATTTGAAAACATCCATAATAGAACGTGTTTGAAAAAAAAAGTTTATAAACTAATTTTGTCTATTAAACGAATTATTAGTTGATAAATTCATACCTTATAAATTTTGAGCTATTAATCGGATAAATTAGTTGGTAAATATAAGATAGTATAAAAAAACATAACTACACAAGTGTTTTAAATAAATAAATTTACATTCTTTTAACAAAAATATATTATTATGTAATTATAATTTTATATTTTATTTAATTTAGTTAAATTCTTATTAACCTTTCTAGTATATTTTTTTTAAAAGTAAATATATATTTTTATTTAAACAATTCATTATATTTAAACTAGTTTATCTAAATGAGTATTAACTAAAATAATTTTTTATTTAATTTTGAATATTTTCTTTTGCTTCTCAATTTGAGCTACTTTTATATTGAGTTTATTTATTACAAGTTTCATTTTTGTAATTTTCACGTAACATCATGTAATTTAACATTAGTTACTTTAGTTTGTAATATTAAATCTTTCTTAATTTAAACTACATAACAAAAATTTAAAAGTATTCCAAATAATACTAAAAACAATACAGTAATTAAAATAAATATTCTATATTTTTTCAATTTTACATTTATATCAATCCAAATTAATAAGAAAGTAGTTCTGTGATATAAGTCATAATTGAAAATAAGTAATAAATTAAAGATAATAAAGAAATATATATATCGGATAACAATGAAAAAGAATTATATAAGTTACATTATAAGCTACAAACATATAAAGTAAGTTACTTAAGATAGCTTATCAAATAGTTTTTTGATTAAATTACTTACAAAATAAGTTATTAACTAGCTTATTAATCTTAGTAAACATTCACGATTTCTTTATAGTAAAGCTTGACTCACAACTATTAGCTTCAAAAGTTATAATACATACAAAATGTATTAGATATTGATACTTGCATATCAAGTATTCATATCTTTATTTTATCTAACAATTGTTTGCAATTCCTAGATTAATGGATAATTATAAGTGACGACTAACACAAAATTTGCAATAACTCGTAAGCTTGTACAATTTATTTTTCTTGATACAAATTCTGCATCATTTGAACATAAAAATGTGTATTAAAAACACACGTATAAACATATTTGACCGAAATATTTAAAATATGTTATATAAAACAGATTTTAATTACAGTTGAGAACATACCTTAACCAAGTAAGTCCTCAAATGAGTAGAATAAAATAACGAGAAAAAAAAAGGTGAAGTATTGTATATTATTTAAGAATTTTCATGTCTTACTATAATACTGTATTGTATACTATTTAAGTAAAGTTTCAGATTTTTGTGCAGAAGATTGGTCAAAGTTTCTTTTATCCCATTACTTCTTTATATTCCTATTTATATATATTATCAACAAACAAACTAATATGAGTCAAATAACAATCAAATAGTTATGTTTGAGTTGTTTGTTCTTGATTAAAAAGAGTTGTGACTTGATTACAAGTTGTAAGCATTCAATTCAATAATTGCTATCTGAGTCACAGTATGTGGAAAAGATAATAAAAATATTAAATATCAAGTAAAAGCAAAATCCAGATCAAATCTTCCCTAAATAAATAATGTGCAAAAATAATAAAATTCATAAAATAGAGAACGAAAAAACTAGCAGACACAAAAACTTTTTACGTGGAAAAACCTCAATATGGAGGGAAAACCTAGTCTAGTAAAATCTTCCACTGATAATAATTAATGGATACAACATAAGTTCTTTTGGAGATTCCAAGGATCAATAGAGTATTATTCTCTTCACCAACAAGATGGATAACAAACCTCAATGGATACTTAAATAAACAATAGAGGGAACCCCAATATATGAGAGGGTAAAAACCTTTTCTTCTAGGTAGCTTTTCTGCACAGACTGTCATACGATAAACTTATTGCTATTTTCTTCTTTCTTCACTCTCTTTGATAACTTCTTTTCTTTTCTCACCATAGACACTTACAACTTTTGTCTCTTTGTCTCCCGCTTTATTTTCTCTCTTAAGAAATTTGATTCAAGGGTTTCATAATTTAAATTGCATAATGGGCTAGACTGATAGCCCATAAAGAAAAATACCTATTTTATTTTTCTCAATTGAATTAGTGTGGGCCCAATAAATTGGTGACCCACTTGACAAATCTTTCCCTCACCAATTAATTGGGGCCATGGCCAACCTGGCTTTCTCCTTACAAATAGCATATTTTTCTACAGGTAAGATATTTGTCATCATATATGACTCATTCTCATCAATATGGATTTTCTCCAGTGATAATTGCTTAATCTCTAATGCATCAAGTATCTAATGACACTGGACTTCAATCTACTTTGACCTTGAATGAAAATTTGAGTTCTTGCTGAGGTTAATTGCACTTCGACTATCACAATACAAAACATTTTTTTGTTGTGATAATCTCAACTTGTGTAGGAATTTCTGTATCCACAAGAGATCCTTAACAACTTCTGTAACAACAATATATTTTGTCTCCGTAGAAGATAGAGCAACAAATTTTTGTAATATGGATTACCATGACATTGCAACCCATGCAGAAGTCATCATATAACCAAAAGTAGAATTTCTAGAATCCACATCACCAGCCATGTCTGCATCTATGTAATCATTCAACACAAGCTTACCACTTCCAAATCATAAACAAACTCTAGATGTACCTTCCTAAGTATCCACTTCACAACTTATCAATGCTCTTTTCCAGGATTAGCAAGGAAACGTTTCATAACACCAACAACATGAGCAATGTCTGACCTTGTACACACCATGACATACATCAAGCTACCGACTGCAAATGAATATGGAATCTTCTGCATTTATTCTTTATCATTCTCACTTGTAGGACACTCCTTTGAGCTCAACTTGAAGTGATCGACAAATGCAGTGCTAACAGGCTTATAATTTTCCATATTAAATATCTCTAATACCCTTTCAATATATTTTTGTTGGGATAGCCACAATTTTTCAATCTTCCTATCACGAACATTTCTCATGCCAAGTGTAACATCCATAAATCAATAAATAATGTATTACTTTATAAGCATTTTATATTATTATTATTATTATTATTACAAATATATATATATATATATAATATACATATTATTATTATAATAAATTATGAACATATGAATGTAAAGATTATAAATATTCAAAATATACAAATAATTGATAATTTTATAAAAACAAAATATATATTAAATATTTTAGAATGTTAATAAAAAAAATACTTTTATAAAGAAAGAAACGTAAAATAAATATCTTAAGTTACGTAAGTATGAACTTACATATAGTTAGGTAAACTGAACATATTATTAGGTTATAAAAAAAAAGAGAGAGAGAGTAAAAGAAAAGAAAAAAAAAACCCTTCACCAGTTCATTACTCCACGTCATGAGATGAGATCAGAAGCTAATAGTCATGAGATGAGATCAGAAGCTAATAAATGCATGTAAAATTACAGGTTAAAAAAAACAATGAAATGAGAACTTAATCCATAAAAAACCACGGTAACTAGAATTTGAAAGAAGAAAATAGAATTGAATAGTGTTACAAACCAAATAAACTAAATGTAATGATTAGGTGCATAGTATAAATAGGAGTGGTGGTAGTGAAACGAGACAGAGACAGTAAGATCAAAGAAAAAAAAAAGGAGAAGAGGAGTTTGTGAGTATAAGTCGGTAGTGAAGAAAATAGAAGAAGTTAAAACGTTCACAAAGCTTTGGGATATATCTTTCACAATAATTAAGGTAAGGGAAGGAGACATCTTTCATTTTATCTTTTTACTTTAATTATATATATTTTTTATCTGTTCATAATTATTTTTATCTCTATATTTGCCTTAAGTGAGGTGTCCATAACCTCATTCTAATTTATATTTAGTTCTCATTCCTATTTATTTATTTATATTCATCTCTAGTTGAACACTGATCCTATTTATATTTACTCTCATTTACTTATTTATATCTCCAGTTACGTACTGGTCCCTTTTATTTACTTATATATATTAATTTTCTTTTTAATTACGCATCGATCATGTTTATTTAATTAAAAAAATTAAATGATTAATATATAAATAAAATTTACGATAAATGAAGATTTGATTATTGTAGTTGGAGGTATGACCTTGGGAATTTAAACGAGTTAGTATTACTCAAGATGAGATGTTCTTGAGTTACTTTGTTGGCCATGAGCTCATTTATCCTGACTAGTCACTACAAAATTAATCAAAGACCTGAAGGAAACCCTGAATCACAAGGATTAGCTGAATTTAGGAGAAACAAACCCCCTCAATTCTCTAGAGGATATGATCCAGAAAAAGCTGAATTATGGATTAAAGAAATGACGAAAATATTTCGAGTTATGAACTGTGCTGACAACCAAAAGGTGAATTATGTTGTATTTATGTTAATAGGAGAAGACGAATATTAGTGGGATGGTACCAGGAGATTACTTGAAGGAGGAAGAATAATTATTACCTGGGATGTATTTAGAACAAGGTTTTTAGAAAAATATTTCCCTAATGATGTGAGGAGAGCATAAGAAATAGAGTTCATGCAGTTGAAGCAAGGAAGTATGACAGTAGGGGAATATGCTTCCAAGTTTGAAGAATTAGGAAAATACTCTACTTTTTTTTATCACCCAGAGGAAAGGATGACATGTATAAAATTTGAAAATGGACTTAGAGATGAATTGAGAAAAGCAGTAGAAACACTAGAAATTGTTGATTTTCCTACGCTTATTCACAAGTGTAGATTTTTGAAAGATTTTGAGAACAACCAAAATATCAAATCAAAGTATTTTGGACCCCAAACAAATAAAAATAAACGCAATGAGGGAAAACCTTACAATCGCCCACAATGGAGGACCCAATCCAACAAATCTTCATCAGGAAATTCTAGTAGACCTGTATATGATCATATCAGATGCTTTAAATGCGGACAAGGTCATCATGCTAAAGATTGTCACCTTAAAGGACCAGTCTGTTTCAAGTGTGGGAAACCTGGTCACATATTCTCTGAGTGTGGACAACAGAAACCACATTTCAATCCAGTTGCAACCAAGACAAGACCCACAACAAGAAGAGTGTACACCATGACTAGAGCTGAAGCTGCTAAAAAGCATGATCTAATTCAAGGTATGTGTTTTATTAAAGAAAAAACTTTAAATGTACTGTATGACTCAAGTGCAACTCACTCATTCATTTCCAATCATTGTGTTCTACATCTTAATATGTTGACCTCTTTTCTAAAAACTAGTTTGGTTGTTTCAACTCCCACAAATGACTCAGTAATTACCAATAGAGTTTGTTTAGACTGTCCACTATTCATTGAGAATAGAAAATTCCTTGTAAATTTAATATGTTTACCTTTATCTCAATTAGATGTAATCTTAGGTATAGACTGGTTATCTTCCAATCAAGTCCTTTTGAATTGTGCTGAGAAATCAGTAATATTTTCAAACTCTGAGAATCTTTTAAAATCACCTACCAATTCAAAAGGTGAGCCTTTAAAGAATGAAATTCAAGGGTACTTGTTATTATCTTCTATGGAAATAAAAGAGGAAGTTGAGTTGAAAAATATAGCAGTTGTTCAAAATTTTCCTGAAGTCTTTCCCAATGATATTCCTGGTCTACCACCCAACAGAGAAATCGAATTTTCCATAGATCTGATGCCTGGAGTTGGACCAATCTCTATGGCACCATATGGGATGTCACCCTCTGAATTAGCAGAATTGAAGAAACAATTAGAAGAGTTACTTGAAAAACAGTTCATTCGTCCTTGTGTGTCACCTTAGGGAGCCCCTATTTTGTTAGTTAAAAAGAAGGATGAAAGTTTTAGGTTGTGCATAGATTACCGTCAATTAAATAAATTCACCGTAAAGAATAAATACCCTCTTCCTAGAATAGATGACTTGATGGACCAATTAAGAGGAGCCTCTGTATTTTCTAAGATAGATTTAAGGTCAGGATATCATCAAATTAAAGTAAAAGTAGAAGACATACAAAAAACTGCTTTCAGAACTAGGTATGGCCACTATGAATATCAACTGATGCCTTTTGGTGTGACCAATGCTTCTGCAATATTTATGAATTATATGAATAGAATCTTTCATCCCTTTTTAGATCAATTTGTAATTGTTTTTATAGATGACATTCTTATTTAATCTAAGACTCTTGAGAAACATGTGGAACACCTTCGGATTGTCTTGTAAATCTTGAAAGAAAAGAAATTGTATGCTAAATTGTTTAAGTGTGAATTCTGGTTAGAGGAAGTAAAATTCTTAGGACATGTGATTTCCAATAAGAGAGTGGTAGTGGATCCGACCAAAGTAGAAGCAGTTTTACAATGGGAACCACAAAAAACAGTGACTGAGATTCACAGTTTTCTCGGTTTGGTAGGATATTATAGGAGATTCATTGAGGGATTTTCTAAAATAGCTTTGCCTTTAACCCAACTCACCAAAAAGGGCCAAGCTTTTGTGTGGACAGAAAAATGTGTAAATAGTTTTCAAGAACTCAAGAAAAGATTAACCACTTCTCATGTTTTAGCATTACCTGATCCAACTGGACACTTTGTTATATTTTGTGATGCTTTCAAAATTGGATTATGTTGTGTTCTTATGCAAGATAGAAGGGTAGTCGCATATAGTTCTAGGCAACTAAGAACACATGAGAAAAATTACCCAACCCATGATCTAGAACTAGCTCCCATTGTTTTTGCACTTAAGATATGGAGACATTATGTTTATGGTGGTAAGTTTGAAGTTTTTAGTGATCAGAAGAGTCTCAAATACTTGTTTAACCAAAAGGAATTAAATATGAGACAAAGGAGATGGATGGAATTTATGAAAGATTATGATTTTGAATTACATTACCATCCAGGAAAGGCAAATGTAGTGGCAGATGCTTTAAGCAGAAAATCTTTACATGTCTCTTCACTAATGATTTATGAAATGAATTTGTTAGAAAAATTTAGAGACATGAATTTGTCAATCACCATAAGCCATGATAAAATGCAATTAAACTCCATTCAGATCACTGACAATTTACAAAAGCAAATACATGAGGCACAAGAAAGTGATGAGTTCATTAATAAGAAAAAGAAATTGATAAGTCAAAGAGGTGGGGAGAATTTTGGCATAGATAAAACCAGAACTTTGAGATTTAAGGACAGGATGTGTGTACCCAATAATGAGGAAATTAAGGAAATGATTCTAGGAGAAGCACATAAAAGCAAATTAAGCATACATCCAGGCACAACAAAAATGTATCAAGATCTCAAGAAAATGTTTTGGTGGCCCAAAATAAAGAAGGAAGTGGCACAATATGTAGCAAAATGTCTAGTTTGTCAAAATGCTAAAATAGAACACCAAAAGCTAGCAGGAATGCCACAATCCTTAGATATACTTGAATGGAAATGGGATAGTATAGCAATGGATTTTGTAGTTGGCCTCCCACGAACCATTCAGAAATTTGATTCCATATGGGTTATCGTGGATAGGTTAATAAAGTCTGCTCATTTCTTACCCATTAACATTAGGTATTCATTGAAAAAATTGACCGAATTGTACATAAAAGAAATTATCAGGTTACATGGAGTTCCAATAAGTATTATATCTGATAGGGACCCTAGATTTACTTCAAAATTTTGGGGAAGTTTACATCAAGCCTTAGGTACCAAGCTTCACCTTAGCTCAACTTATCATCCCCAAACTAATGGACAATCTGAAAGAACCATTCAATCTTTCAAAGATTTGTTGAGAGCTTGTGTGTTAGAAACTTTTGATAGTTGGGATCGATACCTGCCTTTAATTGAGTTCACCTATAACAACAGTTTCCATTTCAGCATAGGTATGGCACCCTATGAGGCATTATATGGAAGGAAATGTAGAACACCTTTGTGTTGGTTTGAGACCAGTGAGAATTTAGTATTAGGTTCTGACATGATTCAACAGACAACAGAGAAAATCATAATGATCGGGGACAAATTGAGAGCAACTCAAAGTAGACAGAAAAGTTATGCTGACAAGAAAAGACGACCTCTTGAATTTCAAGAAGGTGATCATGTATTCTTGAAAGTAACACCAACCACTGGAATTGGTAGAG